>Ga0181521_10005602_pt1 | contig 13907 bp, 11 predicted proteins | sample PEATcosm2014_Bin_32_FD_119764 | JGI IMG/M metagenome (GOLD analysis project Ga0181521, IMG submission 119764) | Peatland microbial communities from MTU Mesocosm Facility, Houghton, MI, USA - PEATcosm2014_Bin02_60_metaG | ecosystem: Environmental > Terrestrial > Soil > Wetlands > Peat | place...
ACAAATCCCGGCTCGTCAGACGGTTGGGGAGGTTGGATGCCGATACAGCGAACACCGTGCCCGACACACTTGGAGAATTGTTTGCGCCATGATGCTGCTCGGCCAGGAAAGCATCCGCGACGTAATCCTGTTTCCGCAGTTGAAGCCGAAATGAACCGCCTGTTTGTATTGCTTCTGTCGCTGGCGACCCTGCCAAGGGCTTTTGGCCAAAACGGTTCCTTGCTGGACACGAATCTGTCATCGCATTTTTTTGGCTGGAACCGGGGTGTCCACATTTATCTCCCGCCTTCCTACCAGACGCAGCCGCAGCGCCGTTATCCGGTGTTGTATTTGCAGGACGGCGAGAACGTCTTCAGTTCCGCCGGGACGAACTGCGCGTTTGGTTGGGGCAGTTGGGAACTGGACCGGACCGTGGACGCGCTTTGCCGCGCCGGGAAAATGCAGGAAATCATCATGGTCGCGGTGGACAACAGTTGGGGGCGCCTCAAGGAATACAACGGCCGCCATCACGTCCCCGGGGGACCGGCTACGAATTCGGCATTTGAAAATTACGAGGCCTTTCTCATCACGGAACTGAAACCGCAAATGGATCGCGAGTTTCGCACGTTGCCCGGGGCGGAACATACCGCCGTGATGGGGTCCTCGCTGGGCGGCCTTTGCAGCCTGGCGCTGGCATGGGATCACCCGGAAATTTTTGGCGGCGCGGCCAGCCTGTCCGGCGCCTTTCAGGTTGACGGGACGAATTTTTTGAACAACGTGCTGAAGAGTTATCACGGACCACCCAAACCGTTCCGCGTTTATCTCGATTCGGGCGCGGTGGATTTCATGGGCGGCGATGACAACCACGCGCTGACCCTGCAAGTCGCTGCCGAGCTGCGACGCATCGGCTGGTGGAAAAACTTGAAGGTTTATTTTGACGCGAAACCGCTGACGCCGGCGAAGTTGAAAAAGTCCGGCCTGCGCCGCGACAAGTGGGCCGAGGCGCAAACGAGCCAGCACAATGAATTTTACTGGCGGCTGCGTTCCTGGCGCGCGCTGACCTTTCTGTTTCCGCCGCTGAAGGCCAATTCAAGATGACGCGCTGCGCCGTCCCGGCAATAATCCATTCTCCATGCTCACCGTTGCAGGATTAAGCAAGGCCTTTGGCGGACGCGTCCTGTTTGACGACGTGTCGCTCACGCTCCAGCCCGGCGAGCGCGTCGGCCTCGTCGGGCCAAACGGCGCGGGCAAATCCACCTTGCTCAAGATCATCCTTGGCCAGGAATCGCCGGACGCGGGCGAGGTCACGTTCATCCGCGGCACGCGGTTCGGCTACTTGCCGCAGGAGTGCGAACCGGCCGGCAATGAGATCGTCCTCGACGTTGCCGTGCCGCATGACCACGAGCACGACGGCCAGTTCGTCGCCCGGGCGAAACAGATTCTTGCCAATCTCGGTTTCAAACAGACGGACTTCACGCGTCCGGCGCGGGAGCTGTCCGGCGGCTGGGTGATGCGCGCGCACCTCGCGCGGTTGCTGGTGCAGGAACCGGACGTGCTGATGCTCGACGAGCCGACCAACCATCTCGACCTCGAAACGCTCCTGTGGTTCCAGGAGTACCTGCGGAATTATCCCGGCGCCGTCCTGCTCATCTCGCACGACCGCGAATTTCTCAACTGCCTTTGCACGCACGTCGCCGAGATTCGCTCGTCGCGCGTGCTGCGTTACACCGGCAACTATGACGAATACCTCGAACAACGCGCGGCCACGGAGGCGACGCTGGTCGCCACGGCCAAAGCGCAACAGCGCGAGATTGACCGGATGCAACTGTTCGTGGACCGGTTCCGCGCCAAGAACACCAAGGCCGCGCAGGCGCAAAGCAAGCTGAAGCAAATCGCGCGGCTCAAGGAGGACATGGTCGAGACGCCCGAGGGGCCGGATGCAACGGTGGGATTCCGCTTCCCGCAACCGCAACGCAGCGGCCACCGCGTCATCACGCTGAAACACGTGAAGTTTGGTTACCCGGTGAAAACTGAAGGTGCCCTCACCCCGCCCCTCTCCCATCCGATGGGAGAGGGTGGCCGCAGGCCGGGTGAGGGAAATTCGACCTGCAAGCTAATTTACGAAAATCTGAATTTCGAAGCCGAGCGCGGGCAGCGCATCGTGCTGGTCGGACCGAATGGGGCGGGCAAATCCACGTTGCTGAAGTTGCTCGCCAGCGTGCTGCACCCCCAGGCGGGCGAACGCCGGCTCGGTCATAACGCGAAATCCGGCTACTTTGCGCAGCATCGCGCGGCCATGCTCAATCCGAACCACACCGTTTTGCAGGAGGCGCTCGACACCCCGCAACGCGTCACGGAACAGTTCGTCCGCACCGTCCTTGGCAGCTTTCTGTTTCGCGGCGACGACGTGTTCAAACCCGTGAGTGTACTGAGCGGCGGTGAAAAAAGCCGGCTCGCGCTGGTGAAACTTTTGCTCGATCCGCCGAACCTGCTTCTGATGGACGAGCCAACGACGCACCTCGATCTGGCGAGCGTGGACGCACTCATCGAGGCGTTGCAGCCCTACGAAGGCACGTTGATTTTCATCAGCCACGACGTACATTTTATCCGCGTGCTCGCCAATCACGTCGTGCGCGTTGAAAACGGCCGGCTCCGGCATTTCACCGGCGGCTACCAGTATTATCTCGACAAGACGTCGCAATCCGCCCGCGCGGCCCTGACATCTGGTTCCGATTTCGGAGGGGCGAGTTCCACGAGCCCCCAAAATCATTCAGGGCGTCGTGGAACTCCGCCCTCCGAAGTCGTTCCACAAGTTGACCGCAAGGGACAACGCCGCATCGAAGCCGAACAACGGCAGGCGCGTTCGCGGAAGAAACGTGAAATTCAGGAGCGCATCGCCGCGCTCGAAAGGGAAATTGCCGAACTGGAAGCGCGAGAGAAGGAATTGACAGCGGAACTGGAGAAGCCGGAGACCTACGCGACGGGCGGACGGGCAGCGCGGATCAATCGTGAGTTGATGGAAGTCCACGAACGGCTGGCCGGGGCGAACGCGGAATGGGAAAAGGCGGGGACGGAACTGGCGCAGTTCGAGGCGGAAGCAACGTAGGACAGTCATCCTGCCTGTCTCGATTTCTTTAATTTTGAAGTAAGAGACAGGCTGGAAGTGCTGTCCCACACCAATTTAGTAACCCAACTCCTTTTTCCTTTGCGCCGCCGTCGGCAGCGGCTCTTTTTTCTTCAGGATGGCTTCCTTGCCCGAATCCTTGATTTGTTTGGCCTGAACAGCGTTGAATTCAATGTCCGCCTTGAACTGCTCCGGAACGTCCGCCTCGGCATAGATCGCTTCCACGGGACATTCAGCCACACACGCCGTGCAATCTATGCAATCCTCCGGGTGGATGACGACCTGACCGTCCATTTCGTAAAAGCAGGCCACGGGGCAAATCTCCACACAATCGGTGAACTTGCACCCCACACATTTGCTGGTGACGACATGTGCCATAAATCAATCCTGTTTCAATCCTCGATTTCCGGGCTAAAGCTCCGCCGCTTCGCGCAACTTTGCAAATAATTTTTTCAGGCCCCCATGACGTGAATTTGCTTCGGCAATTGAAACCGAAATAACGCAGGACAGGCGTCGCGCCTATCTCCGTTTTTGACCGTGAATCAGAGACAGGCTGGAAGCCTGTCCTGCAGCTTCAATCACAGCCACGATTTCAACCGTTCGCGCAGCATTTGGCGCGCGCGATACAATCGCGATTCGACGGCCTTCGGCGTAGTTTCAAGAATCGCTGCCGCCTCCGCAACGCTGCGTTCCTCCCATTCGCAAAGCACAATCGCTTCGCGCAAATCTTCGGGCAGTTTGCCGACGGCGGCGCGGACGGCGGCGGCACGTTCAGCGGCCAGCGCCTGTTCATCCGGCACAGGCTCGTTCGCGGGAAGCGTGCTGCCGAGGGTTTGTTCGGATGCTCCGGTTTCGGCTTCGAGCGAGATGTTCGGATGCCGCGCGCGCCAGCGAAAATGGTTCCGCGCCAGGTTGGCGGCGATGGTGAAAAGCCAGGTGGAAAATTTTTCGCCGGTTCGGAAGCTGGCGCGGGCGCGAAAGACACGAACAAAGGTTTCCTGCGCCAGATCGTTGGCATCATCCTCGTTGCCGACCATGCGGCAAAGAAAGTGGAACACCGGCGTCGCGTGACGTTCCATCAAATCGTTGAGTGCGGCGTCGTGGCCGGCTATCAGACGTTCCATGTCAGCCCGGTCTTGGGCGTCGGCTTGCCGCGCCGACCCGTCGCGCCGGAGTGAAGCGAAGGCGGAAGCCTCCGGCGAAGGCTGGGCATCAGGGTTGGTGATGCTCATGGCCGGCGGCGGGAGTCATGGATTGCTCGATTTCCTCGTGGAAACCAAGGGTGAGGCGCTGCATTTCGTCGAGATAACGGCGGCCTTGCTCCGGCGGCATGGCCTGGCTGACGGCGATGAAGTGCCGGAGCATCTGCCCCTGGCATTGGGCGCGAAGTTCGCCGAGCTCGGTTAATTCTTTCTGGGTTTCGGCGGTGACATTGGTTCCATTGACGAGCGCGGCCTGGACCTCGGCTTTTTTGGCCGCGAGGAGCGCGCACATTTTTGCACATTGCGGCAGGTATCCCTCATGCAATTGCCGGATGCGCGCCATTTCGGCGTCGCTCAAATGAAATTCGTCGCGCAGCCAGCTTAAATCATCCGCCGAGCGCGCCATGCCCGCCACACACGCGCGCTGGCTGGCATAATAGGAGCCGGCGAAAACCACTGCGCCCAAGGCCAGCGCGCCCAAGACGATGACGAGCGACCGGCTCATGCCGTTAACGCAGCGGGTTGGGAGCGACTGCCGCGAGGTAGCGCGCCTGCGCGTCCTGCCGTGCGACTCGTGTGCCATCGTAGGCGCCGAGCAGAACCCCGGCCAGCACCAGCGCGGCCACGGTCGCAAATGCGAATCGCGGGCGCAGTGCCAGCACGGCCAGTGTGTCCAGCCAGGATTCCGGTTTCACGGGTGCAGCGGCGTCTTCTATGCGCCGCCAGACACCTTCCTGGAACCGAGGCGGCAACGATGGCGACGGGCGCGACGCGCGCAGGAGCGCGCCGAGCCGGGCATCGCCAGGATTGGGATTTTCTTTGTTCATCGGATTTGGGGCGGCGGAGATTTTCATCCGCCGCCCGCAGTTTACTGGTTTGGTTGTGCCAAGACAACCCGGTCGAGGCTTAGGGCGTGTTGCTGGCCGTCACGGCGGCCTGGCAACCCGGCATCGCGGGATTGGATGCGCACGCTTCAACGGCCTTCGGGCTGCCGGTCATCGTGTTGCGGCACGCCAGCGCCGGATTCACGTCGTTCGCCACGCCGGTGACCGTTGTGCTCTGATTGGCGGCGGCGCGCGGCGACAGGGCAATGCTGGTCGCTGGCGCGGCCTGAGCCACGGTGGTTCCGGGAACGGTCTTGATTTGGTTGGCGGCGGCGCGCGGGGAAAGCGCAATGTCGCTGGCGATGGCGCTAATGGTGATCGTGGTCAGGACGGCCACGCCGATGGTGGTAAGGAGAGTTCGTGCTTTCATATCAATTTTCTTTTCGTTTTTGGCCGGCGCTTCATTGCACCGCCGATTGCTTGTATCTCGCTTACCCCGGCGGGTTGAAAATCCCGCGAATAATTTTTGAGGGGATTTTCGGAAACCGGTGTATAGTAAGTGTCGTTGTATCCGACATTGACTATGAAGAAATTGAAAATGTTTGCGGCCATTGCGCTGGCCGTTCCCTTCCTCACCTCGCCGCTGGCCGGTCTGGCGGACGACACGAATTCGGTTGTCCCCGCCAAAGCCAAACCCGACTTGCTGACGACCTGCCCGGTGTCCGGTGAAAAACTCGGCGAAATGGGCAAGCCCTGCATTTTTGTCTATCAAGGCCAGGAGATCAAACTGTGCTGCTCGGGCTGCAAAAAGGATTTTGACAAGGACCCGGCCAAATATGTCGCGAAAATCCAGGCGGCCGACAAGAAAGCCAAAAATTGACAGAAATAAGTCAAAAACCGTTTAGCTTTTCTGTTGCTGGTGGATGAAATTCAAGACGTGAAAACGACGTTGGCCATTGTTTGCAGCCTGTTGCTGGCGTGGACGCCTATCGTTCCTGCGCGAGCACAGGCGGCCGGCGTCGGGCACGTCGCACATGCCTGCTGCCATTGCGGCAAGGCATGCTGCGCCGCGCCGGCTTCTCCGCAGTCGCAGCCTGTCCCTGCAGCGCCGGTGCCGGCTTCGAATCAAGGCCAGCTTTTGACCCTTGCGCTCACTGCGCTGGCCTGGACTTTGCCCGACGCTCAAACGCCGGAATTTTCCACTTCCGTTTCTTCGCTGTTGACGGCGAATGCCGCGCCGCTTTACGCGCGGGATTGCGCCCGGCTCATCTGATTTTCCCATTTCCACGCCCGCAGTGTGTCCACACAGGCACGCTGTGGCCCCGTTTGTTTTATTTCCGTAGATTTGTTGTGTCTGTAAAATGTATGCCGTTGTGAAGTTATGAAGTCAGTTGCCATTTTAGGTGTGTTCGCCGCCAGCGGGCTGGTGCTCGCCGGTTGCCGGGGTGTCCCCACCCCGGGCGAAAAGCAGGCGCGCCACGATCTCGGCACGGTCGCCGGCCAGTACCGGCCCGGAAACAGCGGCCCGGCCCTGCCCGAACTGACGCCGGATTCGAGTCTTAGCAATTTTCTCGCGTTCGCACTCCTGAACTCGCCGGCGGTCGAAGCGGCTTTTTACGACTGGTCGGCGTCCGTCGAGAACATCACGGTGACGCGCTCCCTGCCGGACCCGCAACTGACTTTCCAGGCTTACATTCAGGACACTCTTACGTCGCTCATGCCGGGATTCGCGTGGAATTTTCCCGGCCCCGGCAAGCTCAAGGCGCGCGCCCTCGTCGCCACCGCCGCAAGCCAGGGCAAATACTCCGCGTTTGAAAGCGCCGTGCTGCAAGCCGCATTCAATCTGAAGCGCGCCTATTACCAACTCGGTCTCTTGGATGAACAGCTTCGCCTCAAGCGCGAGACGCTTTCGCTGCTGGAAAATCAGGAGCGCGCCGTCCGCGCGCAAAACGAGGCGGGCACGGTGACACTGCCGGATGTGCTGCGTGTCCAAAGCGAGCGCGACCGCGTCCGCACCGACCTCGCCAATCTGGAGGATTCACAACGTTCACTGCTGGAAAATTTCAAGGCCGCGCTGGGTCTGACACCGGAGCAGTCCGATCCACCCGTGCCCGCGCATTTTGAAATGAGCCGGGAAAATCCCGATGCCGACGAACTGCTCCGCACGGCGTTCGAGCGCAACCCGCAACTTGCGGCGATGGCCGACGACGTGCGCGCCGCTGAAGCCGGCATCGCGGTGGCCTACAAGGAACGCGTGCCGGATTTCAACGCGGGCCTGTCCGCCGACGTCTATCGCCCGCCGTTCTACTGGCCGCAGGCTGGCATGACGCTGCCGATCTGGCGCGACAAAATCGCGGCGGAAATCGCACAAGCCCAAGCGAACGAACTGGCGGCAAAATCGCGGCTGAAGGCGGCGCAAATTGACCTGACCGTGAGTTTCGCCGAAAAATCGTTTGCCTATCGCGAAACCAGCCGCAATCTCGCGCTGATTGAGGACGAGCTTGAACCCAAGGCGCGTCAATCACTGGAAACTGTCCGCGCCGGGTATCGGGCGGGCACGATGGATTTTTCCAGTTTGACAGACGCGGAACGGATGCTGTTGGACCTGAAACTGGCCGCTGCCGAAGCCCGCACGGAAAAGGAGATTGCACTCGCGGAACTGTCCATCATGGTAGCCGGCGTGCCGCCGCCGGGCGCGCCGATTTTGTCAAATTCTGATCACCCTTGATTCATCAAAAAATATGAACTCGAAATTCAAAGAGGTTTCTGAAAAACCGCAAGCGCTGGTTCGGAGTTCCGCCTTTAGGCGGTCCAGTGAGCCGCGTGAACGCGGAACTCCAAGCGTTTTGCAGAAGTTTTTGAAATTATTTTTCATCGGAACACTGCTCGTTACAGCAGCCGGTTTGGGCGCATTCATCACCGGTTGCGAGCGCCAGCCGGAAACGTCCGGCGCCACGGCAGCTTCATCGGAGAAGACCCTCTACACCTGCGGGATGCACCCGTGGATCATTCAGGATCATCCGGGCAACTGCCCGATTTGCGGCATGAAACTCGAACCGGTTCACAAGACGGCGAATGCCGCTACGCGGTCCGCAACTTCGTCCACCATCACGATTGACCCGGCAACGATCCAGATGATGAACCTCCAGACGACGGAAATCACGCGCGGCCCGCTGCGCCGGACCATCCGGACGGTCGGCACGATTGATTACAACGAAACGGCGCTGGCGGACGTGACGACGAAGTTCAAGGGCTGGATTGAAAAACTGGACGTGGATGCCACGGGTGAGCTGGTGCATCGCGGCGAGCCGCTGTTTGAGATTTATTCGCCGGAACTTTACAGCGCCGAGGCCGAGTATCTGGCGGTTTTGAATTCCACGAACGATCCCAGCGTGTCCGCATTACGCGAGGCGGCGTTGGGAAAATTAAAATTCTTCGACATTTCGGACGGGCAGATTGCCGACATGGTAAAATCCCGCGAGCCGCGCAAGACGCTGCAAATCCTCGCGCCGGTGGATGGTTTCGTCATCGAAAAGAATGTCGTGCAAGGCCAGATGGTGGACGCGGGCATGAAGCTTTACCGGCTGGCCGACCTCGGCATCGTTTGGGTCTTCGCGCAGGTTTATGAACAGGATTTGCCTTACGTCCAGCTCGGTCAGGAGGCGACGGTCAAACTTGCCTCGCTGCCCGACCGCGAATTTCGCGGGCGCGTCACCTACGTTTATCCGAGTGTGGACGAAAAGACGCGCACGGCGCGGGTGCGGCTGGAATTTGAAAATCCCGGTTATTTTCTCAAGCCCGGCATGTTCGTCTCCGTACAAATCGCGTCCGAGTTGGAACCCTCGGCGTTGCTGGTGCCGGATTCGGCGGTGCTGCGCAGCGGTGAGAAAAACACGGTGTTCGTTGCGTTGCCCGGCGGCAAATTTGAGCCGCGCACGGTCGTGCTCGGCCCGGAATCCGAACACAACATGTATGAAGTCATCAGCGGTTTGCAGGCAGGCGAACGCGTGGTCACGTCCGGCCAGTTCATGCTGGATTCGGAAAGCCAGTTGCGTGAGGCGATTGAAAAAATGCGCGGACCGGCAAACGCCGCAGCGGAATCGCCGTCCGCCGTCGGCTCGAATGAAACGGAGCAAGCCTCATCCACCAACGCCGAAAAGGAAAGCGTGGTCTATGTCTGCCCGATGCCGGAGCACGTTTCCATCACCTATGATCATCCGGGCAACTGCCCGATTTGCGGCATGGCTCTGGTGCCAGTGACGCCGGCCGAACTCAAACAGCTTCAGCCCGGCGGCAAGGTGCTTTATTACACCTGCCCGATGCCGGAGCACAGCAGCGTTCATTCGGACAAGCCAGGCAAATGTCCCATTTGCGGCATGACGCTTATTCCGGTCATGGCGCCACCGGACGCAATCCAACAATCCACTAATCCAACAATCCAAAACCCCGCCCAAAATCCAGCGCCTTTGATTACCAATTCTCCTTCAACCAACCAACCAGCCGCGAAGCAGCTTTACACCTGTCCGATGCATCCCGACGTGATTTCCGATAAACCCGGCCAATGTCCGAAGTGCGGAATGAATCTGGTGCCGGTTAAACATTGACGAATGACTAAATGCTAATGACTAAAGAATTTCCAATGACGAATGTCGAAACCGCAGCGCGCGGGATGGCTGTCGTCCTTTTGCCATTCGAGCTTTGTCATTCATTCGTCATTAGGATTCAGGAATTAGTCATTTCAAAAATATGCTCCAACGCATCATAGATTTTTCGCTCAAGAACAAGTTCATCGTCATGCTGGCGACGGTGGCGCTGGTGCTTGGCGGCGTCTATGCGGTGCGCAACATCCCGCTCGACGCCATCCCCGACCTTTCGGACACGCAGGTCATCATTTACACGCCGTGGGAAGGGCAGGCGCCGAACATCATCGAGGACCAGGTCACCTATCCCATCACGACCAAGATGCTTTCTGTGCCGCGCGCGAAAGTGGTGCGCGGCTATTCGTTCTACGGTTACTCGTTCGTCTATGTCATTTTTGAGGACGGCACCGATCCGTACTGGGCGCGCAGCCGCGTGCTGGAATACTTGAGCAGCATCAGCGGCCAACTGCCCAAGGGCGTCACGCCGACGCTGGGCCCGGACGCCACCGGCGTCGGCTGGGCGTTCATGTATTCCATCAATTCCACGAACCGCAACCTCGCCGACCTGCGTTCGATCCAGGACTGGTATTTGAAATATCAACTTACCGCCGTGCCGGGCGTTTCGGAGGTCGCGTCCATTGGCGGTTTCGTGAAGCAATATCAGGTGACGGTGGACCCGACGAAACTGCGCGCCTACAATCTTTCACTGAGCGAAGTGAGCCGGGCCATCGAACGGAGCAACGGCGAGGTCGGCGGGCGTTCGCTCGAACTTTCCGAACGCGAATTTATCCTGCGCGTCAAGGGTTACATCGAAAACCTTGACGACCTGAAAAAAGTCGCCGTCGGCGTCGGCCAGAACGGCGTGCCGGTTTTGTTGCGCGACGTGGCAAACATCGAGTTCGGACCGGACATGCGCCGTGGCATCTCCGATTTGAACGGCGACGGCGAAACCGTCGGCGGCATCGTCGTCGTGCGCTACGGCGCGAACGCCTACAAGGTGATTCAGGATGTGAAACAACGGCTGGACCAGGCGATGAAGGCACTGCCGCCGGATGTGAAAGTCACCATCACCTACGACCGCACCGCGTTGATAGACCGCGCGGTCGCGACCCTCGAAGAAAAGCTGCTGGAAGAAAGCATTGTCGTCGCGCTCGTGTGCCTCGCCTTTCTGTTGCACCTGCGGAGTGCGCTGGTGGCAATCATTGTTTTGCCGGTCGCGGTGCTGATTTCATTCCTCGTCATGTTCGAGCAGGGCATCAGCTCGAACATCATGTCGCTGGGCGGCATCGCCATCGCCATCGGCGCGATGGTGGATGCGGTCATCATCATGATTGAAAATGCCCACAAGCACCTCGAACGCAAGCAGGACAAGAAACCGCACTGGGAAATCATCCGCGACGCTTCCATCGAGGTGGGGCCGGCGCTGTTTTACTCGTTGCTGGTCATCACGGTTTCGTTCCTGCCGGTGTTCACGTTGCAGGAACAGGAAGGCCGGCTGTTCAAGCCGCTGGCGTTCACCAAAACCTATTCGATGGCGGCGGCAGCGTTGCTGTCCATCACGCTGGCGCCGGTGCTGATGGGGTGGTTCATCCGCGGAAAAATTCCAAAGGAGGAAAAGAATCCCATCAATCGCTTCCTGATCTGGCTTTACCATCCGGTCGTGGATTTGGCCATCAGGTATCGCTGGCTGGTGGTGGTGGGCGGCGGCCTTGTTGTCGGCTGGGTGTTTTTCCCGTGGAACTCGCTGGTGGTAAATAATTTCTTCAGTAGCAGCGGACGTGAGTCCGCTCATTCTAATCTGGCAGAAGGTCAGAGCCGACTGACGTCGGCTGCTACGTGGATTGGCAAACTGTTTCCGTATCAAAACATCGGCTCGGAATTCATGCCGCCGCTTTACGAAGGCGATCTGCTTTACATGCCCACGACGTTTCCGGGCATTTCGCCGACCAAGGCGCGCGAGCTGATTCAAGTGACCGACCGCATCATCAAATCCTTTCCCGAGGTGGCAACCGTTTTTGGCAAAGCCGGCCGCGCCGAGACCGCCACCGACCCCGCGCCGCTGGACATGATTGAAACCACCATCCGCCTCAAGCCGGAAGCCGAGTGGCCCGCGGTGGACATCGAAGAAAGTAGTGGCACAGGCGTCTCGCCTGTGAGTTCCTCTTCAGAAACGCACGGGCAAGATGCCCGTGCCACTACGAAAATCGCGCACCGCCGCCGCACGCCGGACGAATTGGAAGAAGCGATGAATGCCGCCATCGTGATTCCCGGCCTCAACAATCTCTGGACCATGCCCATCGCCACCCGCATCGGCATGTTGTCCACCGGCATCAAAACGCCCGTCGGCATCAAGATTGCCGGGCCGGACCTGAATGAATTGGAACGCATCGGCACGGAGGTCGAAGCCGTCGTCCGCCAGGTGCCCGGCACCGCCAGCGCTTTTGCCGAACGCATCACGGGCGGGCGCTACATCGAGTTTGAAATAGACCGGGAAGCGATTGCGCGTTACGGCCTGACCGTCGGTGACGTGCAGGACGTGTTGTCCGTCGCGCTCGGCGGCATGCCGCTGACGACGACCGTTGAAGGCTTGCAACGTTACACGGTCAATCTCCGCTACGACCGCGATTTCCGCTCCGATTTGGATTCGCTCAAACGCGCTATTGTTGTGCCCACACCCACCGGCGCGCAGATTCCGCTCGGCGAACTCGCCACCATCAAGGTGGTGGATGGCCCAATGGAAATCAAAACCGAGGGCGCCGTGCCCAACGACTGGGTGTATGTGGACATCCGCGACATTGACGTGGGCACCTATGTCCAGAACGCCATGCACGCCGTCAACGAAGCCATCGCCGCCGGCCAGATCAAACTGCCGCCCGGCTACAACCTGTTCTGGAGCGGCCAATACGAATACATGTTGCGCGCCAAGCAACGTCTGCTGATGGTCGTGCCGCTCACGTTGCTTATCATTTCGCTCATCATTTATTTGAACACGCGCTCGCTGCTCAAAACCGCCATCGTGCTGCTGGCCGTGCCGTTCTCGCTCGTCGGCGCGTTCTGGACGCTCTACCTGCTGCACTACAATTTGAGCGTGGCCGTCTGGGTCGGCATCATCGCGCTCGCGGGGCTGGACGCCGAAACCGGGGTCATCATGCTGCTCTACCTTGATCTCGCCTACGACGAATGGAAACAAAATGGTTTGATGCGCAGCCTGGCCGACTTGCGCGACGCGATTTATCACGGCGCGGTGAAACGGTTGCGCCCGAAAATCATGACCGCCTGCGTCATCATCGCCGGTCTGGCGCCGATTTTATGGAGCCACGGCACCGGCGCGGACGTGATGAAACGCATCGCCGCCCCGATGGTGGGCGGCGTGATTACCTCCACCATCAGCGTGCTGGTGGTTTATCCGGCGATCTATTACCTGTGGCGCTCGCGCAGTTTGCGGAATGGTGGCGGGAGATGAAAAGCCATCGAACCGCAGACCTGCCGCGACGGGCGCGAGCACGGCGGGTGAACGCGGCCTGTCGCGCCGGAATCAGATGAAGGCGGAATTGACGCGGATTCTTTTGCCGCGAAAAGGCACATGAGGCGCGAAAAGTGGGGCGCATCCATGGTGGGGCGAGGCTACTGACGAGCCGTTTTAACTTTCAACCAACCATCAATTTTTTCTCCCAAAACAGGTTTGCCGTGGCAAAATCGCGTCATGGCACGAAAAAAATTTTCACGCGCGCAAGTTGACGCAGCAATCCAGCGTGTTCAGTCGGTCTGCAAGCAGAAGCCCGGCGAGAAATCCGTGGTGCAGGAACACCTGGAAGAACGCCGCGCCGAGCGCGACCGGGAAAATTGTTGGGCAGCGAAATCAAAATCAACTGGCTGAAATGGCGCTTTGACACGACTTGAGCTGTTTGGGAAACGGCGAAAGGAATTTCGGCAAAGCCAAAGGCCGGAGGCCAAGCGAGCGGGCGCGAGCGAGTCCATTGCACGAATTCACACAAATTGAAAGCCCCGGAGCGACGATGACACCGCCGGAGGCATCCACATCAGCCATCGTAGCCCGATGTGAATAATTCCAACATTTTTAGTGTTGACATACTTTGTTTAATTGGTGTAACTTCTTGCCATGATTACTACATTAAAG
>Ga0181521_10005603_pt1 | contig 13905 bp, 18 predicted proteins | sample PEATcosm2014_Bin_32_FD_119764 | JGI IMG/M metagenome (GOLD analysis project Ga0181521, IMG submission 119764) | Peatland microbial communities from MTU Mesocosm Facility, Houghton, MI, USA - PEATcosm2014_Bin02_60_metaG | ecosystem: Environmental > Terrestrial > Soil > Wetlands > Peat | place...
CGACCAACGCCAATTACCTGGGCCAGCGGCGCATCGCCCGGGAATTGAGCAAACGCGCCGCCGAAATGGCCCGGCGGCGCAACCTTGCCGCGGTGGCCGCGGGGTATGCCGCCGGCCAGGCGAGTACAGACGCGTTGTTGGGAAGCTGTGACATCGCCCGTACCGAGGCGCACGCGGCGCTTGCCCTGGTGAGCGGAGACACCCTTCCAGCGGCCGGCGGAGCCGCCACTGCACTGGCGCAATGCGGCGACGCGGCCGAAGTCGAAAAGTGGGCCGGCGCCGTCTCCAAGCTTCAACCCACGGCCACCATTTGGAACGCCGTGTCCCTTCCCCTCTTGCGCGCCACCATCGAATTCAAACGCGACCAGCCGGCCAAAGTGATCGAGCTGCTGCAATCCGCGGTTCCCTACCAAGGAGCGTACGTCGGAGTCTTGTACCTGCGCGACCTTGCCTATCTGCGCATGGGGCACGGGCCGGAAGCGGCTGCCCAATTTCAGAAAATCCTCGATCACAAGGGGGCTTACTGGGGCGTGCAATACGCGCTGGCTTATGTGGGGCTGGCCCGCGCCGCAGCGCTTTCCGGCGACACCGTGAAGGCCAGGAAAGCTTATCAGGATTTCCTGGCGCTGTGGAAAGACGCCGACGCCGATCTGCCCATCCTGGCCGAGGCACGGAAGGAATATGCGGCGTTGAAGTAGGGATCTTCGAAGAGTTGCCAGGCGGGGTGCCCGCCGGCCCCCGGGCGGCTTTTCAGGCTGCTACCGGACCACGAGCTTGGCGGCGGAAACCAGGGATTCCGGAATCTGCCAGCGGTCCTTGAGCGAAGAGAGCGCGGTGAGATTGAACGCGTAATATTTGGGCAGCGCGTAAGAGATGGGAATGCGGGCCATATCCTCGCCCCGCATCACGCGGACGCCGAGTTCGCCCATCTGGCGGCCGATGGTGTAAAAATCCGCGCCGACGCCCATCAGCGCGCCGTGTTTCACGTCGGCGGGCATGAGGGTTAGCGCCGGGATTTTGCCTTTGCGGCATTCGGCGATGACGGCGTCGACGGCCAGCGCCACGGTGACGTCGCCCACCACCAAAATCACGCCGGCGCCGCGCGAAATCAGGGAAGCGGTCACCTCGCCGACGGCCGCGGTATTATCGACCGAGCCTTCCAGCAGTTCCACATGCATCTTTGCGGCCGCCTCGCGAGCCGTTTCCAGGTAGCGCTGCGAGTTGGCCTGGGAGGGGTTCCAGGGAATGCCAAAGCGGCGGATGCGGGGGTTGAACTGGCGCGCCAGGTCCATCACCTCGCCCACCGGCATCATGGTGCCGATGCCCACCAGCCATTGGGGATGATCCAGCGGATCGCGGGGATTGATCCCCACCTTGGCGGCCACCGGGTCGGCCACCACTCCGAAGATCTGTTTGACCTTGCCGCTGCGATTGGCATTGGCCACCGACTGCAGGCAGTTGGTGCTGATGGTGAAAGCGTAATCGTACCTGCCGGAGGCGATCTCGTGGGACATGGAGATGGCGGTGGCCATGTCGTTTTCGGCGTTGAAGCGTTCGATGACGGCGCGGCCCGTGCCGTAGTAGCCGCTTTCCTTGAGCTGATCGAGCAGGCCATGGACGCCGTCATCCAGCACGCCCAGCGAGCTGAACTGCAAAATGGCAATGCGCGGCACGGAATGGGATCCGCCGGTGCGCTGCTGCAGGTCGGAGAGCAGAAGGAAACCGGAGGTGGCCAGGATCAGGGCGATGCCCAGCCAGAGCCGCTTAAACATACACGCGCTCCAGCATGGCGGCGGCGCTTTCGTCCAGCAGCTCGGAGCGGCGGAGCTCCTCGAAGCGCTCCAGCAATTCGGCGGCGCGCACGCGCTTCCTTTCTTTGCCGCGCAGATCGTGAATCACCCTGCCGCGATGCATCATGACGATGCGGTCGCCGAACGCCGCGGCCTGCTGCATGGAGTGGGTGACCATCAAAGTGGTGAGGCGGTGGGAGGCCACGATGCGGCCGGTGAGCGCGATGACCTGGTCGGCGCTCTTGGGGTCGAGCGCGGCGGTGTGCTCGTCGAGCAGCAGAATGCGCGGCTTGCGCCAGGTGGCCATGAGGAGCGTGAGGGCCTGCCGCTGGCCGCCGGAGAGGGCGCCCATGGGATTATCGAGGCGGTCTTCGAGTCCCATGTTGAGTTGCCGGATGGTATCGCGCATTTCGCTCTTGAGGCGCGAGCGGAGGGCGAAACCGAGCCCTCTAGGCAAGCCGCGGCGGGCGGCCAGCGAGAGATTTTCGGCGATGCTCAAGCGCGGCGCGGTGCCGCTGAAGGGATTCTGAAAGACCCGGCCGACCAGCGCGGCGCGGCGGTATTCGGGCCAGCGGGTGACATCGGTTCCGGCAATCCGCAGGCTGCCTTCATCCACAGGGAAAGTGCCGGCCACGGCGTTCAGCAGGGTGGATTTGCCGGAGCCGTTGGTGCCGATGACCACGGTGAAGGAGCCGTCTTCGAGCGTGAGGTCCACCCCCTGCAGCGCGCGCACCTCGTTGGGCGTGCCGGGGTGAAAGGTTTTGCGGACGGATTGGATTTCAAGCACGGGCCAGCCTCCGGGCGCGGGCTTTCAGGGAAGCGGGCAGTTTGGGCAGCACCAGCGCGGCGAAGACGAAGAGCGCGGTGACCAGTTTCAGATCGTTGGGATTGAGTCCCCAGCGAAGGGCCACGGCCACCAGCAGGCGGAAGAGCAGCGAGCCCATGATGGCGCCGGCGAGGGCGTAGCCCAGGCTGGCGGTGCCCACCAGGGCTTCGCCGATGATGACGCTGGCCAGCCCCCAGACCAACATGCCGATGCCCATCTGGACGTCGGCGAATCCCTGGTATTGCGCCAGCAGCGCGCCGGAGAGGGCGATCAGGGCGTTGGAGATGGCCAGGCCGAAGATCACCATGGCGGCGTCGTCCGCGCCCAGGGCGCGAATCATCTGGGCGTTGTCTCCGGTGGCGCGCATGGCGGTGCCCAGGTTGGTGCGGAAGAAGAAGAACAGCGCCAGCGCCACCACCACCACCAGGGCGGGTGCCAGCCATAGCAGGGCGGCATCGCGGGCGCCCACTTCCCAACCGAGGATCCGCATGTTGGCAACGCCGAAAAGGCGCTGGCCGAACCGGTCGGCTTGGGAGGCCAGGGTGACTTCGTTCGTCAACGGCAGGTTGCTCTGGCCCATAACGCGCAGGTTGACGGAATAAAGGGCGGTCATGGTGAGAATGCCCGCGAGCAGGCCGTTGATGCGGAACCGCATGGCCAGAACGCCGGTCAGGGCCCCGGGAACGAGTCCGGCGAGCGCGCCCGCCAGCGTGGCGGCGGCGGGCGGCCATCCATGCACCAGCAGCACTCCGGCCACGGCCGCGCCCAGGGTAATGGAGCCTTCGGCGGTGATGTCCGGGAAGGCGAAAATCCGGAAGCTGATATACACGCCGAGCGCCAGCAGGGAGAGGATGAAGCCGATCAGCAGAGATCCAATGAGCAGGCTCACGGTTGGCGGTCTCCGTTGTGAAATTGGCGGATGGGGCCGGCCCAGCATGCGCCGCGCAGCAGTTCGCTTTCGCCGGCGCCCGGGATTTCGCGGTCGTCGGCCAGGATGTGCAGTACGCCTTCCAGGCCCGCGGTTTCGAACAGGCCGCGGATGGCGGTTTTCAGCTCGAGCGCGCCCTTCCGCAGCGGGCGATAGCCGAAGGCGGCGGCGTGAAAATGGCCGGCCATGCGCGAGCCGCGGGCCAGCGGGCGCACGAACGGGAGCAGTTCTCCGGGAGGCGGCGAGGACGCCACGCCGCCGATCAGGGCCAGCGCATGGGAGTGGCAGCGCTCCGGGGAAAACGACAGCCAGCGGCGGATCTCGGGATAGGCGAACAGGCCCGCCGGTTGCGGCGCGGGCGCGGCGGGCGAGCGTTTGAGCGCCGCGCCCATCAGGCCCGCCGATTCGGCCAGGATCACCAGGGCGGCGGAATCGGCCTCCACGATTTCCAGGCAATTGGCGACGATGGCGCTGAGCGCCACCGGGTCGCCGGCGGAAGCGCTTTCGAAACGCACCAGCCGGGAAAAAGCGCCCTCGCAGCAAAGGCCGTAGAGCGCCGAAATATTGGGGACGAAGCTGCCCGAGGACAGCATGTAGTCGGGAACGTTGGTGCCGTCGGTGGGCTGGAAAGCGCCCGCCCCGGAAATCGCCAGGAATTCGCCGAAACGGTCGCGGCAGTGGTCGAAATCGTCTCCGAATGCGCCCAGTCCGAGAGCCAGGCGGGATTCGCCGAGGGCGATGGAATGGCAGTTTTCCGCGCCGAAGCCGGCCGCCGCCAGCCGGCCGGGATTTCCCAGCAGACGGCAGGAGAGTTCGGCCCCCGGAGCCTGTTCGTAGGTTTCGAAGAGCACGCCGTCGGCTTCGCGTTGCACCGGCGCCAAAGCGGCCGCGGCGGCGAACGGAACCGCGGCCTCGCCGAAAAGCATGGGCGCCAGCCCCACCATCTCCAGGATGTGGCGCACCTGGCGGGAGGGTTCCACCACGGTAAAGGATCCGTTGACGGCGGCGAAATTCTTGTACAACTCCACCAGCACCCCGACGCCCGCCGAGCTGATATAGGAAGTCTGGGAGAGGTTCACGCGGACGGCGTGGGTGCCTTCGCGCATGATCTCGGCGACCGAGCCGGAGAGGTGCTGGGCCCAGTAGCCGTCCAGACGTCCTTCGACCATGAGTTCGAGGTGGCCGGCTCGGATATGCCGCTGGATCTCCATGGGTGGTTCGTAACAGTGTATCCCGAACGGGAGGGCTGGCAGGGGAGGGGTCGTTTGCCGGGGTTAAGCGCGGCGGTTGGCTACCGCCTCCGGCCGGTGCAAGAACGAGGGCGGTGGGCCGATTCACAATCGGCCGCGGCTTGCCAAGTTGCCCCGCAGGAGCGCCCCGGTTTGGCCGGGCGAGCCCCGGCGGGGGAGCAACCCGCTCGACTGTGGCGGGTTTGGGGAAGCCCGGTCTTTTGTTTGCAACGTTGGATTTTTTAAACCCGCTCCAGTGTGGCGGGTTTGGAGCAGCGCGCCCAACGCGTTCGCGTTCTCGTCAGCGGGGCTTGGCGGCCGGCAACCGTATCCGCGTTGCGGGCTGGGTCGCTACCAGTTCGGCCCGTTATCTATTCTGCCTCTCGGTTGCGAGCGAGTATACCACCGGCGCACCTCGAAGCCTGCGGCCTCGGCCTTGCTGAGCAATTCGCCATTCTCCAATTCTTCCCACCCACGGGCGCGGGCCTCCGTGACCGTGTGATGGTCGATCAGATAGCGGGCGAGAGTGCGCGGGGTGCCGTTGTCGAAGAGAGCAAGCATTACGGGCGGGGGGCTGGGGCCTCGGCGCTGTGCGCGGCAAACGCCAGAACAGCGCGGACCTGTTCCCGCGTCACGCCGAACTCTTCCACCAACTCGTCAACATTCATGTCTTGAAGGTTCTCGAACACCGCGGAGACTAACGCTCTGGCCGGTTTCCTTGCCTCCGGGTTCGCCGGTGGTGGACCCGCGGAAATAGCCTTCGTCACGGACGGCGACGAGAGGGATGCATCATGGCTTTCTTTACTGTCCCAAACCTCGGTGATCCAGACGGCGTTCTCCTGGTTCGCGTCCTTGGCCACGACGTAACTCAGACAGCCGGGCATATCGGAAACCGCGCCGGTAAGAAGCGCGATCGGATCGTTGCGCCGGCCCGGCGCGGCGCTCATACTGCCGATGCGCCCGTACATCCGGGGCGCCTCCGCCGTGGATTCCCTATAGAACGCGGACGCGCGCCAGAAGCATCGTCGCGGCTGCTTCCTGCGGGCTCAGGAGCCGTCTCCCGCCGTTGCCGGGCCACGGGTCCCGCACTACGGCGCCGGTCACCTGCCCTTGCCCGTTCTGCGCTCGATTGTAAGAGACTGCGCTCAGAACCATAGCGTGGCCCATCGATCCGATAATCAACGGCATGTCGTTAGCGAGATCTTGCGCGGCGGTGGCTCCTGTGGCCGTGAACGTGTCCGCTTCGCTTGTGAACACGCTGCCGCCGGCATCCTGCCATTGACGGTTCAGATCGGCAATAATCTGCACCGGCTGGGCCGGCATGTTCGCGATCACTCCCCAGGTCTGCCTCACAATCTCCTGTTGACTGAGCGGGTGGCCCCAGTAAGTAAACACCATCTGGATGCATGCCGCCCAGCACCATTCGCTGGCTTGCTGGTACGCAAAGACCATATCGAACCGTTCCTGCGGAATTCCGGCCACGCAAGACTGCGCTCCCCACGGCGGCATGGGCGGTCCGCATTGCAGCGCTCCCTTCAAACCCGAGGTGATTGCGCCGGTTGCCACCGCGGCGCCCAGAGTCTTCATCCAGTTTCGTCGATTCAACATGACGTGAACTCCTTTCTATGCCGGAAAGCGAGAAATCCGGATGAAACGGGACATGCCGGAAGGCGGGATCGCGAGCGGGCGTCCGCCGCTGGGGGATTGCGCATCGAACCCAACCGTCACGCGCCGGATTTCAGCGCTTCGAGGATCAGGTTTCGCCCCGTCCAGGGCAACTGGCGGCAAAGGTTTTCGGAATTCCTGTCAGTTGGTCAGCCCCAGGCCATATCTCCTCAGGAGTCTCGCTAGCTGTTGTGGGTGTTCGGCCAGGGAGTGAACCCGAACGATTGCCAAACCATCTTTTGCGCGGTCGAACACGGCGGCGCAGAGCGCCGAATCGTCGTGGCGGGATCGATACAGGATTCCGTCCGGCTGGTCACCGTGCTCCCAGAGGGCGCGCGACCAAAGTTGCGATCCGGCGTAATCGCCGCCGCTTGCCAGTTCGGCCGTTACACCCAATCGGGCGAGGCTCGCACCGTGAATCGGCACGAGCCGCAGATCCCGGCGCACCTGCACGGTCGCGAGGGAGCGTCCGGCTAGATCGTCGAGCGCCAGAATTCTTACGGGCGGATTGCGGAGGAACGTCTCGGCAAAGCACACCTCAAGGGTGGTTCCGAGATAGCACACGCGAAATCGCCCGGCGGGATCGTCGAAGCGATGAATCGGCCGGCGGCCGCGGGCAGGGCCGAACCAAAGCGCATTCCGGGGGTGCGCGTGAATTCGCATCCAGCGGGCCCCGGCTCGCACACGGCTTAACGGGAGGCGTTTCGGCAAGGCTGGTTTCGCCGTCATGGGCCTTAGGCTGCCTGTTCTCCGAACGACGCAGCGATGGCAACCGCCTTTTCGATGGCGCCGGATTTCAGCGCTTGGAGGATCGTCTTGCCCCCCAGACCCGGCGCGGATGCGAGCAACACCGAGAGTTGGGTCCAGGGGCTGCGAATCTGAAATGCCCGAAGCACCTCCTCCAGGCCGGAAATCACCCCGTCTGAATTGAACTGGCAGGCTGGATACATGTAATCGCCGGATCCGTCCGGCACCGCCAGCAGAGCGTGCCGGATGCGGCGTTTGTCGACTGCCTGCCGCGTGATCCCTAGAGATCTCGACACCTGACCGGACGTGAGCCCCCCACCCCCGCTGGTTAACAATTCCCGCTTGATGGCGGCTCCCCGCGCCATCGCTTCCAGGAACGGATCCACGGCGGACAGATCGACACCCAGCGGTGCCAGATCCGACAGCAGGGATGCTACGCCGCCGATATCCGTCGGAGAGGACAGCGCAGAGTTCAGGGCTTCGGACGATGCAGAGGAACTCACGCGCTCCAGCATTTTCACGGATCGCTTCAAGAACGCCTGCGCGAGAGCCTGGCGGGTACGGTCGGCCGGATGCCTGCCCCTTGAGGGGGATGGCGTGCCGTTGGCCGCGGCCAAAACGGCGGTGTGGCGCTTGGATCTCATCGGTTCCTTTCACTTGAAGTTTACCATGTCCATGATGTAATGGACCAGACAAGAGCAACCCATGCCAATTATCCGTGAGCACTGGGAGCGGCTCGCGCCTCGCGAATGACCGAGGAGGCGCCGAGCGAGAGCGCCCGCCAGGCTGTCCGGGCGCGAGGGGCAAAGGCGAAACGCAAAAAAGATAGGCCGGCTGGTCGAGCCTCCGGCTCTTGCGGAGACCGGGAGGCCCGGGCGAATTGAGTGATTGAGCAAGCCTGCTGGGTAGTGGGGGAATGTTGGGGGGATGGGGAGTTCAAAACGCCAGCGTAACGGAGTTCATTTTCCCGTTGTAGATCATCAGAAACTGGTAGAGGATGTCCCGCCCTAGTAGCATAATGACGTTCTTGCCATCGGAAGCCGCCCAATTTAACTGGCTGCCAGCCAACCGCACGGGAACGTCCGTTACAGTCATAGCAGGAAGTGCGATGCGGGCTGGATAGATGGAGCAGCGACCTGCTCCGGCTGGCGTCGAAACGGGAATTGAGTCGATTGCTTGAATATTCATCTGCTGGAGTATTGGCTCGTGAACGCCGGAAATTGACGCGCCCGTGTCGATCAGAGCAAATCCTAACGCTGGCGGCGGGATGGGTGAATTGTGCGCGACGCACCAGTGCTCCAGAGCGGTGGGAATACTGACTTCCACTGGGATCAATGGCCCATCAGTGGAAAGGGTTCCCCCGCCCTGTTGGGTCCATTGAACGAAATCAAAGACGGGCATGCATTAGCCCCGCACACAGGGCGTGATTCCGAAATTCGTCCTCGGATTCAGCAATTCGCTTTACCAGGAACGCTTCGCGTCCAAATCGGTTGACCCCTACTTGGTACGCGTTTTCAGGGCTGTCGAAAGCGTCGATAAACTGGCCGTCTTTTATCAGCGCGAACTTCCCGGCATGATTTCGGAGTAGCTCTGCCTTCATGGCTTCAAAGGTCGCGAGCTCGTTTTCGAGAGGCATAAAACCGACCTCAATTCTATTGTATGGGATCGGCATTCGCAACTATTGTCTTTAGTCTAATATTGAAGCGGTGTTGGGAATCACGCGGGAAGTTCCCGAATGCCCCATGCGCGGCTGGCGAGTCCCGAAGCCATCGCGGGCGTGCAGTGGAGGACCGCTACCCATTGCTGCATATGGTATATTTATTCATAGTAACGAATAAATACCCATGCAGCCCCCAGTCGGCATCGTCGGCCATTCCGGCTATAGCGGCGCGGAACTCCTCCGGATTCTCCAACATCACCCTCGCGTCCGCCCCGTGCTGCTCGATCACCGCGACCACCCCGCGTCTCCCGCCATCCGCCATGCGCATCCCCCGGATCGCTTTCCTTGCGATCCCGAAGTCATTCGTTCCCAGCAGTTTGCCGTGGTTTTCCTGGCTACTCCGGCGGAAGTTTCGATGGAGCTCGCGCCCACCTTGCTGGACGGGGGGACGCGCGTAGTGGACCTCAGCGGCGCCTTCCGCCTGCGCACCCCGGAAAACTACGCCGCCTGGTACGGCGCGCCTCATACGCAGCCGGGCTTGCTGGCCGAAGCCGTCTACGGCCTGCCGGAATTTTGCCGCGAGCGCATTCCCACCGCGCGCCTGGTCTCGAATCCCGGCTGCTACCCCACCGCGGCCAATCTGGCCCTTCGCCCGCTGCTCGAGGCCGGGGTGGTGGAGCGCGCCGCCGGCATCGTGTGCGACGCCAAATCGGGCGCCAGCGGGGCCGGCCGCAAGCCAAGCCCGACTACCAGCTTCTGCGAGGTGACGGAGAACTTCTCCGCCTATTCCATTCTCAAGCACCGCCATGTTCCCGAGGTGCTGCAGGTTTCCGGCCTCGAAGAAAGGGAATTCAGCTTCACCGCGCAGCTTCTGCCGCTGCACCGCGGCATTCTGGAAACCATCTATTTCCGCGCCGTGGGCGCCGCCAGCGCGGCGGAGATCCTGGCCATCTATGAAAAACGCTACGCCGGGGAGCCGTTCATCCGCCTGTACAACCCCGGCCGCGCGCCCAACCTGCATGCCGTGGCCCACACCAATTTTTGCGACATCGGGGTCACCCTCGACGCCCCCACGGGCCGCGCGGTGGTGGTGAGCGCCATCGATAACCTGGTCAAAGGCGCCGCCGGCCAAGCCGTGCAGAACATGAACCTGATGCTGGGATTTCCCGAAACCGAGGGTCTTTTGTGAAAATCCTGGTCAAGCTGGGAGGCACCCTCCTCGATAGCCGCGAATCCCGCGACGCGCTGGCCGCCCAAATCGCGGCTGCCCGATTGGACGGATGGCAAGTGGCCGTGGTCCACGGCGGCGGTAAGCAGATGACCCGCTACCTCGCCGAGCGTGGCATGGAGAGCCGCTTCGTCAATGGGTTGCGCGTGACCACTCCGGAAACGCTGGATGCCGTGCTGAAAGTCTTCGCGGGAAGCGTTAACCACGAACTGGTGGCCAGCCTGAACCGGGCCGGCGCGCCGGCCGTGGGTCTCTCGGGCATCGACGCTTTTCTGGCCGAAGCCGAGCAACTCGATCCGTCCCTCGGCGCCGTGGGCCGCGTCACCAAATCCAATCCGGCGCTGCTGGAACTGCTCTCCCAAAACGGATATCTCCCGGTGGTGGCTTGCGTTGCCGGCGACCGGCAGGGCAACGTCTACAACGTCAACGCCGACCAGATGGCGGTAGCCTGCGCCGCGGCCTGGGGCGCGCAGCAACTCATTTTCCTCACCGACGTGGAAGGCGTGGTGGATGCCTCCGGCGCCGTCCGCCCCATGCTCACCGCCGCCGAAAGCCGGCAGCTCATCGCCGGCGGCGTCGCGACCGGCGGCATGCGGGCCAAATTGAACGCCGCGCTGGACGCCCTGCGGGGCGGCGTGGAGCAGGTGCGCATCGCCCCCGGCGCCGCTCCTGGCGTACTCGGCCGCCTGCTGGCGGGCGAAGAAATCGGCACCCGCATGGCGCCGCAGGAGGTGACGGCATGATCAGCAGCCTGCGCGCGGATGCTTTCGTCGAAACCGCTCTATCCGGCCAGCGCCTCACCGTGCGCAAGGCCCTGATGCACGATATCCCGCTCATCCTCAACCTGATTAACGACTACGCCGCCAAAGGCATCATGCTGCCGCGCACCGAATTCGAACTGTCCGAGGCGATTCGCGATTTTGTCGTCGTGAAGCAAGGCGAGCAGCTCCTGGGCTGCGGCGCGCTGCATTTCTACAGCCCCACTCTGGCCGAGATCCGTTCGCTGGCCGTCGACCAAAGCGCCAAAACCAAGGGCGTGGGGCGCCTGCTGGTGGAAGCGCTGCTGAGAGAAGCGGAAGCCTACGAACTGGATGCAGTCTTCGCCTTTACCTACGTTGTGGAGTTTTTCAACAAAGTCGGTTTCCAAGTGGTCGAGCGCGGCGTGCTGCCGCTGAAAGCCTGGAAGGATTGCGTGCGCTGCCCCAAGTTTCAGGCATGCGACGAAATCGCCGTCCTGCGCATCTTGTGTCCGCGCCACTGGGCCGAATCGCAGCCCGAAATCTGGGGGCCATCCACCGCATTCGGCGACGATCAGTTGATTCAAATTCCCACACCTCTTAACGTGTCGGAAATACCCCCAAAGTAGGGACGCTCCACAATCCCCACAAAAGACCTAACAAATTAAAGCCGTTGCCGGGAAGCCCGGATGTAGAATCATCCTTTAAGGACAAAGAAGCCTTAAATTCAGTTCCTCCACCCAAAGAGGCAAAAATGAAAGCGCAGACCGTCGATGTCAAAACTTCCACCGGGCGCGTACTTTGCTGCACGGTATTCCGGCCAGGGGGTAAGAAACTGCTTGCCAAAGGCCACGTGATCAGCGATGAAGATGTACGGGTGCTGGAATCCGAAGGCATGGAAACCATTTGGGTCACCGAGCTGGAAGATGGCGAAATCGGCGAAGACGATGCAGTCTGCCAGGTGGCCAGCGAAATGGGCTGCGGCAGCTTCGAAATCCGCCTTGCGGCGGGTGGCCGCGCCAACCTGCTGGCCACGGAGAACTGCTGCGTCCTGGTGGATGACGAATTGCTCCGCGCCATCAACAGCACCGCCAGCGTGGTGATTGCCACCACGCTGAATTTCGGCTACGCGGTAGCCGGCCAGCGCATTGCCACCGTCAAGAGCGCTCCCTTCGCGGTCGCCAAGGAACAGCTCGAGGCCCTCATCGGAATCCTGAAAGAACGCGGCCCCATTCTGCAAGCCCGTCCCGTCCGCGCTCCCAGTATCGGAGTTCTCTACACCGACCCCATCAGCGGCGAGCGCGCCCGCCAGCTTTTCGAGAACATCATGCGCCAGCGCCTGGAACGCTTCGGAGTGAACGCCAATTTCGTTCTGGCGTGCACGGAAGACGAAAACTCCGTGGCCCGCTGCCTGCAGCATTTGCTGCGCTCCAAGCCCTGCGCGATCCTGGTGGCTTCCACTACCGCTCCGGCCGGACCGGAAGATGTCATCGGGCAGGCCATATTGAAGGTGGGCGGCACGGTCGAGCGTTTCCTGGCCCCGGTCGAGCCCGGCAATCTTCTGCTGCTTTCCTACAAAGACGAGGTGCCGATCATCTCCGCTCCCGGCTGTTTCCGCTCGGCCAAGCCCAATGTGGTCGATCTGGTTTTGCCGCCGCTGTTGGCCCGCTATCATGTCACCGGATGGGAAGTGGCCTGTCTGGGACACGGCGGACTCCTGGCGTAAGTCTCCTCCACCCCGATTCCGTCGCCTCCGAGATAGAATCGGGAGTTCCTCACCGGGCGTCTAGCGGCGCCCGGTTTTTTATTCCCAGGAGATTCCCCGCGCCCGCAGTTCCGCCGCAATCCGCGCGGCCGATTCGAACCGCACCGCGTCGATCCCCAAGGCGCGCGCCGCTTCCACGTACGCCGGGATATCGTCGGTGTAAAAGCACTCCTCGGGCCGGCATCCGGCGCGCCTGATCGCTTCGCGAAAAATGGCCGCGTCCGGCTTCATGGCTTTCACTTCGTAAGAAAGCACCAGTTCGTGAAAATACCGCAGCCACGGATAGTCGCGCCGGATCGCTTCGAAATGGATGGCGTTGGTGTTGGAGAGCAGCACCAACCGGTAGCGCGCCGCGAGCCCCGCCAGCATGCATTCGGGAATCAGCCGCTCGGTGAAGATGCAACTCCAGATGCGGCAGAACTCGTCGTAATCGATCTTCAGCTTCAGAGTGCGGGAAAGCCGTTCGACGAAGTCGCGCGGCTCCACCAGGCCCGTTTCGAACCGCTCCACCAGCCCCGTAGACGCAATCCGCCGCCGAACCTCCGCCGCGCTATAAGGGCAAATCCCCGCAAGGGCTTCGAACCCCCGCTGGAAATCGAAATACACGAGGACCTTGCCCAGGTCAAAAATGACAGCTCTATACATGCGTGGTGTAGGGCAGGATGTCATCCTGCGCGCCGTTTGGTAACCGGCGCTTCTGGCTGCCGGCGCTTTTTGTAGGTGAGGGGGCTAATACCTCCGCAGCCGTTTTTCGCGCTCCGTCGGGCGCCATTGGAACCATGCCCCGGGCAGCGCGATCAGGGATGCCGCCAGCAGAGCCAGGGCGCTCTTCACGCCGCCCGCCGCGAAATGGTAGTTGCTGAAAACAAATCCCTTCACCAGTAGCCCAGCCACCACCAGCGCCCACACGAAGAATAGCGCCCGCAGCCTTCCGGCGAGCGCCAACAGCAGCGCGATCAAGCCGCACAACGATCCGAAAAACACCGCGTACAGCAGGGCCGCGCCGCTCCACGGCAGCATATCCAGGTGCAAGGACAGCGACCCCGAAAACAGCGCCAACCCCGAAATGGCAATTAGAAACAGGGCCAACAGCCCATGAAACACATAGCTGAATAAACGCATAAGTACTTTCGCCGCTTCCACCCGCGCACCTCCTCGGCCAGGGAATGGCTATTCTATCAACTCTCCAGCACCGGAAAGCGCCGGAATGGGTGCGCGACATGGAGGGGGCAATAGTCAACGACGGTTTTCCCAGTAGTCTTCAAACCGGCGGCTGTGGCGGCAGCAGCGGAGCGCAATGACGGCGTTCGCTCCTCGAACCGTCCAGAAC
>Ga0181521_10005605_pt1 | contig 13903 bp, 12 predicted proteins | sample PEATcosm2014_Bin_32_FD_119764 | JGI IMG/M metagenome (GOLD analysis project Ga0181521, IMG submission 119764) | Peatland microbial communities from MTU Mesocosm Facility, Houghton, MI, USA - PEATcosm2014_Bin02_60_metaG | ecosystem: Environmental > Terrestrial > Soil > Wetlands > Peat | place...
ATGCACAGGTACTGGTCGAGGCACGAGAAGCTTTTGACCTTGTGCTCTCCGGCATAACGCGCCACGCACCGGCGGAACGTCGTCAGCGGAAGATGGCGCATCAACTGCGAAAAAACGAGCTGGCCTTGATGCATCGATCGACTCCGCGACGGGGACCGCGGTCACGGTGCGCGAGGCCGAATCGATGTTCAAATCGAGACCAAGAAAATAAGGCGTTTTCTGTACCATGTTCAATAACTTAAACGCGTCGTCCCATTCAACGTTGGGACACTACTGGAATTGACTGAAGGATCTTAGTTAGTTCTTGGCGCTCAAAAACGCGTTGATCGCCTGGGCGACGCCCTGCGGATCTTCCCAAAACGGGTTGTGGCCGAGCCCGTCGAATACTTTCACTTGGGCATTCGGCAAGGCGTCGCGCAAGGTCTTGCGCACCGGCTCTTCCATGATCGGGTCCTTGCTGCCCCAAATCAGCAGGGTGGGCGCTTGGAGGCGCGGCAGCGTGCCCTGTAAATCGGCGTAGGCATTGTTACCCGATAGTGCCTGATCGAGCACGGCGAGCCAGACCCGCAGCGGAATGCCGGCCGCGTCCTGGCGTTGCCGACGGATGAAATCAGGATCCACCGGCGTCGGTGAGTCCCACCAGGCGATCATGAAGGGCGAGTCCGCATCGATCGGCTCTTTGAGTTTGCGAATCTGCGCGGCAAAATCGAATTGCGACGGCCCTTTGAGTACGTCCGGCGGGGTACCGCCGGTCGAGGATATCAATACCACGCGGCGAGTTCGTTCAGGCCAGTATTCGGCGAAGGTCTGAGCAATGATACTGCCCAAGGAATGCCCCACGATGTCGGCTTTCTGCACGTTGAGCGCATCGAGCAACAGCTTGATGTCATAGGCGAAATCAAGACGGCTGTAGCAACATTCCGGTTTGCTCGATCGCCCGTGACCCCGGATATCGACCAAGATGAGGCGAAATTGCTTCGCTACATATGGCAGCATCGGGGCCCAATCGCGGGCATTGTCGGTATAGCCATGGATCAACGCCACCGCCGGACCCGATGGATTACCCGTGTCGATGTACGCCAGGACTTCGCCATTCGGCAACGCGACGGTTTTCTTCAGCGCATCGAAGGCGTTCAAGTCGATTTTCAACGGCGGAGGCGAGGCGGCGGAGGCGGGGCCCGATAAACCCACCAGTGCCGGGATGCCGAGAACGATCAGGCTCGCGAGCGCTGGAAATTGACGATGCGGCGGCGCTTGTTCTGCACCGGGCTGATAGCTGTTCATCGCTCAAAGTTTATATCTTTGGCCGGACGTTCATCAGCCATACTGTGCCGGGGCTATGACGTCGATCGCGGCATGAGCTCAGATACAAATCGCATTTGGCGTCACGCAGCGAAACCGCTATGTTTGCGCTTATTTAGGGATGGTATGCCATGCCTGTCGAGACCGGATCGAAAGACTTCTCCGGCGACCGGGATACGCCACGGGTGGCCTGGATCGTGGGGGTCGGAGCCTCAGCCGGGTTGGGCGCCGCGCTCGCGCGTCGCTTTGCGAAGGGAGGCATGATCGTTGTCATGACCGGACGCAGTGCGGAGCGCGTACGCGCGGTAGCGGCGGAGATTACCGCCGCCGGGGGTCGAGCGCATGCGCTGCCAGGCGATGTGAGCTCGATCGATGATGTCCGGCGCCTGACGCCAGAGGCGAGGGTATTCGGCGCGCTGCACGTGGCGGTATTCAATGCCGGCAATGCGGTGCGCGGCACGCCTCTGGAAGTGACTCCGGAGCTGTTCGAATCCACCTGGCGTGGCAGCACCTACGCCGGCTTCATATTTGCGCGCGAGGTACTGCCCGATTTGCTTGTGGCCGGCGGCAGCCTGCTGTTCACCGGCGCCACGGCATCGCTGCGCGGTCGCGGGCCGTTCGTGGCCTTCGCCGCCGCCAAGGCCGGCTTGCGCTCCGTGGCACAAAGCCTGGCGCGCGAATATGGCCCACAGGGCGTGCACGTGGCGCACGTAGTCATCGACGGCGGCATCGACGGCGAACGCCTGCGGACCGCTGCCCCGCAGCGTGCGGCGCAAGTCGGCGCCGACGGTTGGCTGCAACCCGACGCCATCGCGGAAACCTACTGGCAACTGCATCAGCAACACCGCAGCGCGTGGACCCACGAACTCGACCTGCGGCCTTACAAGGAGGCGTTCTGAATAAGCTTATAACAATTTTTAATTAGTCAGGGGAGGAGGGGTTCTTTTACGCTCGCGGCTCCTCATCTAGGGACCACGCGAATGGCTCAACCCAACGGCCGCGAAAACTGGCGCTTCGAAACCCTCTCGGTGCATGGCGGGTATTCGCCCGAACCAACCACCAAGGCGGTCGCGGTGCCCATCTATCAGACCGTTGCCTATGCGTTCGACAATGCGCAGCACGGAGCCGATCTTTTTGATCTCAAGGTGCCGGGTAACATTTACACCCGCATCATGAATCCGACCCAGGATGTCTTGGAGAAACGCCTCGCGTCGCTCGAAGGCGGAATCGCGGCGCTGGCGCTGGCATCAGGACAGGCCGCGACGACTTATTCAATACTCACGATTTCCGAGGCGGGAGACAATATCGTCGCCTCGAGTGCGCTCTACGGCGGCACCTATAATTTGTTTGCTCACACGCTGCCTCAGTACGGGATCGAAACACGGTTCGCCGACTACCGTCGGCCCGAGACATTCGAGCCGCTGATAGATGCGAAAACCAAGGCGGTATTCGTCGAGTCGCTCGGCAATCCGCAGGGCAACGTCACCGACATTGAACGGATCGCCGCGATTGCGCATCGGCACGGCGTGCCGCTGATCGTCGATAATACCGTCCCCACTCCCTATTTGAGCCGACCCTTCGAACATGGCGCCGACATCGTGGTGCACTCGCTGACCAAATACCTCGGAGGTCACGGATCCAGCGTGGGTGGCGCCATTGTGGATTCGGGAAAATTCCCGTGGGCCGACCACAAGCGGCGCTTTCGGCGCCTCAACGAACCCGACGTGAGTTATCACGGCGTGGTGTATACCGAGGCTCTCGGGCCGGCCGCTTATATTGGACGCGCGCGGGTCGTGCCGCTGCGCAATACGGGCGCCGCGATTTCACCGTTCAATGCGTTCCTGATTTTACAGGGTATTGAAACACTGGCATTGCGGATGGACCGAATCAGCGACAGCGCGCTCAAGGTCGCGCAGCACCTCGAGCAGCACGACAAGGTGGCCTGGACCAATTATGCGGGACTCGAAGATCACCCCGATCACGCGTTGGTGCGGAAATATTTGTCGGGTAAAGCGTCTGGCATTTTGACATTCGGACTGAAAGGCTCGGCTGGTCAGGGGCGCGAGCGCGGCGCGCGTTTTCTCGATGCCCTGCAATTGTTCACTCGATTGGTCAACATCGGCGATGTTCGCTCCCTCGCGACCCATCCCGCTTCGACGACGCATCGGCAACTCTCGCCCGACGAGCTGGCGCAAGCGGGGGTTTCCGAAGACACCGTGCGGCTGTCGATCGGCCTCGAGCACATCAAGGACCTGCTTGCCGACCTGGACTACGCCCTCGCCGCGGTCTGATGGATTGGTGGCCATCAAATGGGCGGGAAGTCCAGCGCAAAATTTACGTAGGCGACTGCGACCACTACGGATGGTGAACTTATCCGAGGAAAAATAATCTACCTCGGTTTTGCGATATTTAGGTAAAGATGAATCATGAAATCAGTGTCCGCGGCACGGGCTTCTATTGCCCACATCCACTCGAATACTCCTCCCGAGGTCGCATCGACCCGTTGCCGCTGGGTGTCGGTGTAGGCTGCCGCCGGTAGCCGACATCGATATCGACTCTATCTGGCAAACGACCAGATGGCTATTTACACGACCGAGCGCGTCATTGGCGTTCAGCATTGGAGCGACAAGCTCTTCAGTTTCGTGACGACCCGCAACGCCGGACTGCGATTTGAGAATGGTCAGTTCATCATGCTGGGACTGGAGGTTGAGGGGCGAAAAATAGTGCGCGCCTACAGCATCGCCAGCGCAAATTATGAGGAACATCTCGAGTTCTACAGCATCAAAGTTCCGCACGGGCCGCTGACCGCGCGACTCCAGCACATTCAATCCGGTTCGCCCATTCTGGTCAGTGCGAAACCGACCGGCACTCTGGTCTTGCGCGACCTGAGACCGGGAAGGCGCCTGTTCATGCTGGCCACCGGAACCGGGGTGGCGCCGTTCTTGACCATCGCAAAGGATCCCGAGACCTACGAAAGATTTGAACAGGTGATTTTGATTCGCAGCGCACGCACGAATGCGGACCTTGCCTACGGGGATGCGGCGGTCAGACGGCTTCTGGAGGATCCGTATCTCGGTGAACTCGTCGGGGGACGGTTGCTCGACTACCCCACCGTGACGCGCGAGCCGTTCCGTAACGGCGGCCGGGTCACGACCTTGGTCGATACCGGGCGGCTGTTTCGGGATCTTGCAATCGCTCCGCTGGATCCGGCCACCGACCGATTCATGATCTGCGGCAACATGCGCATGTTGGCCGACGCCAGCCAACTGCTCGAATCGAGGGGATTGACGATATCGCCGCAGATCGGTGTGCCGGGCGATTACGTGATAGAACGCGCCTTCGTGGAGAGTTTCGAGACTGCGGCGGCGCGCAACACGCATGCATCCTCCACAACTGCGCAGGACACCGCGGACATCGCCTGATCCATCCCGCCTGAATACGATCGCCGCCGTTGGGGTCCGGTCCCCGCCCTCTGGGAGCGCAGTCCGTCAGTCCGCCGGCTGCGGGCCTTGCTGCCAACCCCCGCCGAGCGCCCGGTACACGCGCACCAGATCCGTGCTGACCGCCGTGACGCTGTCGGCGAGTGCGAGCTGGTTCTGCTGCAAAGTGCGCTCGACGTCCAGCACATCGATGAAAGTCGCGACGCCGCTTTCATACCGTTGCCGCGACAGCGCCAAGGCGTCGCGATTCTGCGCGACCGTGGCATCGAGCCAGGTGCGGCGTTGCTGGTCGGCACTGTAGGCGGCCAGGGCGTTCTCGACTTCGTGCAAAGCGTTGAGGACGGTGCGCTGGTAGGCGAGCGCGGCTTCCTGAGCGCGGACGTCGTATAGACGTACCGTCTTCCAGCGGCCGCGATCAAAGATCGGCAGGCTGAGGGTGGGCCCAATGGAACCAAAGCGGCTGGCCCACTCGAGCAGATTGCCGGGAGTCTCGGACTGAAAGCCGCCGCTGGCGGCGAGCGTCAAGCGGGGAAACAGATCCGCGACGGCGACGCCGATCTGGGCGGTTGCGACATGCAGATTGGCCTCGGCTTCGCGGATGTCGGGCCGGCGTCGCGCCAGATCCGCCGGCACGCCGATCGACACGTCAGGCGGTACCGAGGGGACCGGAGCCGCATCGTCCAATTCGGCGCGCAGCGCCTGCGGTTCGCGCCCCAGCAGTTGACTGAGTTGATTGATGTTCTGCGTGATCTGCAGTCCAAAGGCCGGCAGTTCGGCGCGGGCTAACGTGGCCTGGGCGACCGCATTGGCCAGATCGATGTGGGTGGTCAGGCCCGCGGCACGGCGCTGGCGGGTCAAATCCAGCAGTTCGTTGATGGTCGCGAGGTTCTCCTGAGCAACGCGCAAGTGCGCCTGCGCGCCGCGCAATTCCAAATAGCTCTGCGCCACATCGGCGAGCACGGACACCAACACTGCGCGCTGATCCTCGACCGACACCTCCAAGCCCGCCTCCGCGGCCTCCACGGAGCGACGTACGCGTCCGAACAGATCGATCTCCCAGGACGCGTCGGCGCTCAATTGAAACTGATTGTAGGGATTCGGAATGCTGATGCTCGCGCCGCCGGGAAAATGAATGTTGCCGACCGAATTGAACAGCGACCCCGTGGGTGTCGTCTCACTGAAGCGCTGTCGGCTGTAGGAGGCATCGGCCGACACCGTCGGTCCATAGGCGGCCGCCGAGATGGCGCGCTGCGCGCGCGCCTCCTCGATTCGCAGCACCGCGGCGCGCAAGTCCAGATTTGAATTCACGGCGCGTTCGATCAGCGACTCGAGCTTAGGATCGTCAAAGCCGCTCCACCAGGCGCGCAACTCCGTGGCTTGTTCCGTGGCCGTGCTCGGCGGCGCGGTCGCTTGGGCCGACCAGTGCGCCGGCGCTTGCGGCGTCGGCCGCACGAAGTCGGGTCCGACGGTGCAGGCGGCGAGCAGTACCGCCGTGCTGCCGACGCATACGCCCGCTCCCCGAGTGAAATGAACGCCGCGTTTCATTGGTATCACTGCATCCGGTGGCTGAACATCCAGGAGGCCGCCGACAGCGTCACTGCGGCGAGCAGCGCCAGCGGCCAGAGATCGGAGATCAATAGATCCAGTCCCGCTCCCTCGAGATACACCCGCCTGGTGATATCGATCGCGTAGCGCAGCGGATTGATGGCAGTCAGATATTGTACGGCCCTCGGCATACTGCTGATTGGTGTGGTCAGTCCCGAAAGCAGCGAAAAGGGCATGATCAGCAGCATCGAATAGAGCATCGCCTGCTGCATGGTCGCGGCCACCGCCGAGACCAACAAACCGATGCCGATCGCCGCCAGCAGGAACATCAGCAGGCCGGCATAGAGCGTCAGATACGAGCCGGCAAAGGGAATTCGGAACCACAGCTGGGCGACCAGCAGCACGCCACCGGCCTGGATCGTACCCACCACCATGGATGGCAGGGCCTTGCCGGCCATGATCTCGAAGGGGCGAAATGGCGTCACCAGCAGTTGATCGAAAGTGCCTTGCTCGCGCTCGCGCGCGACCGACATCGCCGTGAGCATCATGGTCTGGATCAGCGTCAAGGTGCCGATCATGCCGGGAATCATGAACCAGCGGGTCTCGAGATTCGGGTTGTACCAGGCGCGAGCGACGATGTGCAGGGGCGGCGGCGCTATGCCATGGTCGTGACCCCAATCCAAGTTGAATTGATCGACGATGCTGGAGACGTAGCCCATGGCGGTGCCGGCCGTGTTGGAATTGCGGCCATCGGCGATGAGCTGCAGGTCGGCACCCTGGCCGGACAATAGGTGTCGCTCGAACTGCTGATCAATCTGCACGATCAACAGCGCGCGGCGCGAGTCGATCAAGGACTTGACGTCGCTCGCGCGCTGCAGGTCCGCGACACGCTCGAATACGCCCGAGCCGTCGAGGCCGGCCAACAATTGGCGCGAAGCGGCGCTATGGTCCTGATCCAGCGCCGCGTAGGTGACGTGATTGAGATCGTAGGTGGCTGCGTATCCGAAAATCAACGCCTGTACCACCGGCGGAATGAGCAGGCTCATGCGGCTGCGCCGATCCTTCAGCACCGCGAGCAGTTCCTTGCGCGTCAGCGCCAGAATGCGCAGGAGGGTGCCCAGCAAGGTATTCAAGCCAGGACCTTCCGCATGGCGCGGCTGCCGAGAGCCAAGGCGGCGGCCATCGCCGCGAGCGCCAGCGTGTTCGGCACGATCACCGACCAGACATCGCCGGCCAGAAATACGCTCTGCAATAGCGCCACATAGTAGCGCGCCGGCAGGGCATAGGTGATCATTCGCACCACGGTCGGCATGCTGCGCAGATCGAACAGAAATCCCGACAGCATGAATGCGGGCATGAAGGTGACCAGCATAGTGAGCTGACTGGCGACCAGCTGGTTCTTGACCCAGGACGATATCAACAGTCCGATGCCGAGTGCGATCAAAACGTACAACATCGATGCGCCGAACAGCACGCCCATTGAGCCACGCAGGGGCACATGAAATAGAAACTTCGCGGACAGCACACAGAGTACGAAGCCAAACAACGCAAGCGCAAAGTACGGCAAGGTCTTACCGAGCAGGATCTCCTCGGTGCGCACCGGCGTGACGAACAGCGATTCGAGGGTGCCGCGCTCCCATTCGCGCGCCATGACCATGGCCGTCAGCAATCCGCCGATCAGCGTCATCACCAACACCACCAAGCCGGGCACCAAAAAGTAGCTGCTGTCGTTGGCCTCGTTGAACCACAAGCGCGCCTGCACGGTCACCGGTGGGCTCAGGCCGGCTTGTCCCTGCGCCCCGAGCCGGGCCGACCAAGCCCCGACCACTCCCTGCACGTAACCCTCGATGATCCGCGCCCGGTTCGCATCGCCGCCGTGGACGATGAGCTGCACATCGGCATCGCCGGCAGCGAGGTGGCGGGACAAGTCGGCAGGAATGCGAACGATGCCATCGATTCGGTGCTCGAGCAGATTCTGCTGCGCCGGCGGCATGGACCGAGTCATCCAGGGTTTAAAATAAGGCGAGAGCTGAAAGCCGGCCGCCAGTTCGACCGCCTCAGGCGTCGGGTTTTCGATCACGACCGCAATCGGCACGTTCTTGACGTCGAGCGATAGGCCATAGCCGAACAGCAAGATCAGGATCAGCGGCAGCACGACTCCGATCGCGATGCTCGAGGGATCGCGCACGATCTGACGCGACTCCTTCAACACCAACGCGCGAATGCGCCGCAACTTCGGCCGCCAGGCATTGGAGCGCGAAGTCGACGTGATCAGGCTCATGCGCGCTGCGCCATCATGCCGCCGCCGGCGATGTGTCGGCCGGCGTACCGGTGGCCGCTGCGTTCAGTTGCTCGCGAGACCGCTCGACCACGGCGATGAAGGCATCATCCATGCTGGGCTCGGGTGTGGCCTCAGTCCGCGCCAGGTCGCGTACGTGCGCCGGCGACCCTTGCGCCAAGATTTGGCCGGAATCCATGATCGCGACGCGGTCGCAGTACTCCGCTTCTTGCATGAAATGCGTGGTGACGATAATCGTCACGCCCTGTTCGGCGAGCGCGGTGATGCGGCGCCAGAATACGCGGCGCGCCCGAGGATCGGCGCCGCTGGTCGGTTCATCGAGAAACAGAATTTCCGGCTCGTGCAACAAGGCAGCCGCCATGGCGAGGCGCTGTTTGTACCCGCCGGGCAACTGCGCACTGGTGGCCCGCGCGTGCGGGCCGAGTTCGAATTGCTCCATCGCCCAAGCAATGCGCACGCGCTTGCGTTCGCCGCGCAAGCCGTACGCGCTGGCGAAGAATTCCAGGTTCTCGGTCACGCTCAACGGACCATAGAGCGAGAACTTTTGCGCGACGTACCCCAGCCGGGCGCGCGCCGAGGCCGGCGCGACGCGCAGGTCGGCACCCGCCACCTGCAGTTCACCGCCGCTCGGCACCAGTAAACCGCACAGCATGCGAAACGTGGTGGTCTTGCCGGCACCATTCGGACCGAGCAGTCCGAAGATTTGGCCGCGGCGCACTTCGAAGCTGATGCGATCGACCGCCGTGAAGGCGCCGAATTTTTTCACCAGCCGCTGCACCCGAACCACCGCCTCGTCCTCGCGCCGGACGATCGGATGCGCAATCGCGATGGTTTGCGTGCGCTCGCGATCGGAGCGGCTCTGCAGCAGCATCATGAAGCCATCCTCGAACCGGGGCGGCACGGGCTCGACCACGAGGTCGTGCAGCGCATCGCCGGCCTGCGCGCCCTGCGAACCGCTGGCCTCCGTCACGGGATTCCCGCGAACGAAGCGGACACGGCCGCCGTCGGGCACGGCATCGACGATGTCCGGCTGATCGAGCAGCCGCGCCTGCAAGCTGCGCGCCGATTGCACCGACGACGGGATCGCCACGAAACTGCGCCCCTTTGCCAGGGCAGCCACCTGCTGCGGCGCGTCCTGCGACAGCACTTGGCCCTGATGCAACATGATCACGTGATTGCAACGCTCGGCCTCATCCAGATAAGCGGTGCTGAGCAGCACCGTCAGCCCCTGTTCAGCCACCAGCCGGTTCACGATGTCCCACAGCTCGCGTCGCGACAAGGGATCCACGCCGACCGTCGGCTCATCGAGCAGCAGCAACTCGGGTGAGCGTACCAAGGTGCACGCCAGCCCGAGCTTCTGCTTCATTCCGCCCGACAATCGTCCGGCAAGCCGTGCCTTGAAGGGGCCAAGCGCCGTCATATCCATCAGTCGCGGGTAGCGCTGAGCGCGCTCCGCTGCGGTCACGCCATGCAGATCGGCGTACAGATCCAGATTTTCCGCGACACTGAGATCTTCGTAGAGGCCGAAACGCTGCGGCATGTAGCTGATGCGATCCTGAACCCCCTGCGGATCCGCAGCCACGTCCACCCCCAGCACCTTCAAGGAGCCCGCGTCCGCGCGCAGCAAGCCCGCCGCGAGCCGCATCAGCGTCGTCTTGCCGGCGCCGTCCGGACCCACGAGCGCCGTCAGCTCGCCATGCTGGGCCTCGAGCGATATCCCGTCGAGCGCACAGACCGGCGCTTCATGCTCGCGCGCGAACAGTTTGCGCAGTGATTGCGCGACCACGGCGGGTGCGCCGTGCGCCGCGCCGCTCACGCGCCACCGCGCAGCGCAAGATGCACGGTAGCCGGCATCCCCAAACGCAACTCATCGCCCGGATCTCGGACGAACACGCGTATTTCATACACCAGGCTGGAGCGCAAGTCGGTGGTCTCCACTGATTTTGGCGTGAATTCCGCCACCGGCGAAATAAAGCCGACCCAGGCCGAAAAACTGCGCCCCTGGAACGCATCGACCGTCACGGTCGCGTTCATGCCTTCATGTACCGAGCCGAGATCCGGCTCGGCGACGTACGCTCGAACCCATTTCGGGTCAGTGATGGCGAGCGTAAAGGCCGATTTTTGCGGCGAGGAGATCTCGCCGGGCTCGACGATGCGCGAACGCACCACCGCATCGAGCGGCGCAAGCAGGTCGGCGTCCTTGAACTCCTGCTGCAGAAGCGCAAGTTGCGCCTGATCGGAACGCATTTGTGCCTCGCCCTGCGCCACATCTTCCTTGCGCGGTCCGGCGATTTCGAGCGTCAATGCCTTTTGATTCACCGCCAGCCGGGCCTCGGCGGAATCCAGCGCGGCCTTCGCCGCATCCATGTCCTGGCGACTGACTGCGCGCCCGGAGGAGCTATCGGACAGGGAACGTAAGCGTTCGTACTGAGCACGCACGTTGACGGCATCGGCTTCCGCGGCATCCACGTTGGCGCGCGCCTGCGCAATCTCCTCCGGCCGGCTGCCGTGATGCAGCCGATCCACGGCCTGCTGCTGCGCGGCGAGGTCGGCCTCTGCCTTGGCCAGTTGCGGCAGTAACCGGCTGGTTTCCAGTCGCGCGAGCAGTTGCCCCTGCTTGACGTGATCGCCCTCTTGCGCCAGGACCGCCGCGATGCGCTCGTTGCCGTTGAAGGGCAGCTCAACCTGCCGCAGATCCACGTTGCCGTACAGCAACAGCTCGGCCGGGCTTCGGTGGCGAGCGAACGACCACCACAACAGCGCCCCAATGACGATGGCGCCGACGAGCAATACAGCGAATCGCACGATCCGTGGCATGTAATCACCTGCTTTCGACGCAGTTAAGATGAATCCTAGAGCTCAGTCAAGTGAAATTCGAATTTGAATTTGAATTGCACTTGAACCCGTGGGTAGGAAGTGCTGTAGTACAGCGGTGGCCGATCTGTCCGAGCGCGGCCCATCGCGGGTCCGACCTATGAAACAGCGAAATATCGTGCGGCGAGACAAAAACGTGGCGCGGGCGAAGGTGCATGTACTGCGCCGCGCCGCGCCGCGCCCAACGGCGGCCGGTCGCACCGCCGCGCCGCGCCGCGCCGCGCCGCGCCGTGCCGCGCCGCGCCGTACCGCGCTGCGCAGCATCCGCACGCGCGCCCAACTGATCGAGGTGGCCGGGCAAGTGTTCTCGGAATTCGGCTTTGACGGCGCCACGGGCCAGCACATTTGCCGCCAGGCCGGCGTTCACACGGCCGCGATTGTCTACCACTTCGGCGGCATGGCGGAACTGTATCGGGCAGTGCTCGACGAGGCGCGCCGTCGTCTGGTGACGACCGAGGCGATCGCGACGGCGGTCAAAGCGCAGTCGGATCCGCGGCGTCAGCTCGAGGCGTTTCTCGGAATGATCGTTCGGGCCTTGACCAGTCCGGCGTCACAGACATGGGCGGGACGACTGTTCGGTCGCGAGTTCGTCACGCCGTCCACCGTGTATGGACAGGCGCACGACCGCGAGCTGGCGGCGCGAGCCAAGATGCTCAAATCCATCGTCGGTGCGCTCACCGGGCGCCCGCCCAGCGACCCGCTGGTGGCGCGCGGCTGTATCAGCACCGTGGCGCCGTGCGCGCTGCTGCTCCTGGTCAATCGGCGCAAGCTCAAGCACATGTTGCCGAGCCTGAACCTGAACGCGGATGCGGCGCCGCAGCTCACGCGCCATCTGGTCGATTTCGCCCTCGCCGGACTGGATGCGATTCGCCCCGACAAATCCGGGATTGGGCGAGGTTAGCGTAGGTGTGGGTTATTTCTTCGGCTGCACGCGCGGCGCACCGAGTCCGAAATGCGCGCGCACCTTCGCCGCAATTTGTGGATCGGTCATTTTGTCTTCCGTCTCCACCGACTCGACCCGGGCACCTTGCTTCGCCTTCATCAGTCGCTTCTGGAGTTCACCCTTGGCCTCGCCCGGGCCAAACAGCAGTACACCGTCGTAATTGCGTAAGGCTTCGATGACGGCGTCATAGTATCTGTTGAGTTCACCCGTGAGCGAGCGCTGGCGGGCGTCATCCGCCGGAACCGAAAGGTGTTCGGCGCGACCTTTCAACGGGGAGTCCCCGCCGCGTTCCATGTGTTTCTCGACGTTCGAGGCAATGTGCGTGATCTGTTCACCGTCGTGGGTAAGCGCCACGATCACCGAGTGGCGATGATCGATCCATACACCGGCTTTTCCGTTCATTCTGTAGTCTCCGCGCAATGCAGGTCGCCAATCGAGCCCCGAGCATTGAATTCTAGCGCTCTTGAGTCCCGTTACCATACGCAAATAGGAGGAGCGGGCCACTACGTACATTCGCGGATCGCATTCTCGAATCATGCAGGTCAACATGATCCGGACCGGGGTTTAGACGGAAAGAGGAGGTTTATGAGCTCCCAATCGGGCCGTTCGATCCAATTTGATCTGAACGGTCACCGCGTTACTCTTCACACCGACGAGAAGCGCACGCTGTTATGGGCATTGCGCACGGATTTGGGCCTCACCGGCACGAAGTACGGGTGCGGTGAGGGCTTCTGCGGCGCCTGCACCGTGATCGTCGACGGCAGTGCTGTACGCTCCTGCCTCACGCCGCTCAAGGACATCGCGGGCAAACAGGTGCTCACGATCGAGGGGCTTGCCCGCAACGGCGAATTGCACCCCGTGCAGCAGGCGTTTATCGATCACGGCGCGTTCCAATGCGGTTACTGCACGCCGGGGATGCTGTTGTCCGCAATGGCGCTTCTGCGCGAGACCCCAAAGCCCACACGAGATGCGATCGTGGCGCGCATGGAAAACAATCTGTGCCGCTGCGGAGCTCATCAAAGGATCGTTGCGGCCGTGGAGTCCGCGGGCCAAGCGAGCGAGTCGTCTTGAACACCTCTTTGGGCATGAGCCGCCGACGATTCTTCCAATTAATGGGCGGCGGCATCGTCGTTTTGGTCAATAGCGGCCCGTTACGGGTGTACGCCCAAGGTGCCGATCGTTTCTACCCGGAGGACTTCAATGCCTATCTCGTGATCGGCCACAACGGCCGGGTCACGGTGTTTTCGGGCAAAATCGAGATGGGTCAGGGCGTATTGACCTCGCAGGCGCAACTGGTCGCCGAAGAGCTGAGCGTTGCGCTCGCCTCGATCGATATGGTGCTCGGCGACACCGACCGATGTCCCGTGGACATGGGGACCTTCGGCTCGCTGACGACGCGCATGTTCGGGCCGGTGCTGCGCGCGGCCGCCGCCCAGGCGCGCGCCGAACTGATGGCGCTGGCGGCTCAAAAGCTGCGGGTCGCCTCGGAGAGACTTTTGG
>Ga0181521_10005608_pt1 | contig 13898 bp, 14 predicted proteins | sample PEATcosm2014_Bin_32_FD_119764 | JGI IMG/M metagenome (GOLD analysis project Ga0181521, IMG submission 119764) | Peatland microbial communities from MTU Mesocosm Facility, Houghton, MI, USA - PEATcosm2014_Bin02_60_metaG | ecosystem: Environmental > Terrestrial > Soil > Wetlands > Peat | place...
CCGACCAGCGTCAATGCGGCTAATGTCGAGAGTATTGATAGTTTCATTGTTTTGTCTCCTTTATCACCTGTATCAGGATTAGTTTAATGCAGTCGTGACTAGAATGGGCTCATGCTTCCCCAAAACTGCCGGGCGTTGGTCCTGGCCGGTGTGCTGACTGCAGTGGCATTTGCCCAGGACGTCATGGTGTTTACGGATGGGGAAAGGCTGGTGGGAAAGTTCCTGCGGTCGAACGGTGCGTCGGCTGTGTTCAGGAGCGACGCGATCGGCGAAATCACGGTCGACTGGAGCAAGGTCAAAGAATTACAATCCACGCAGGCATTCGCGGTGATTCCGAAAAACGTGGTTCTGAAGAGGAACGCGGATATTTCGAACGTTCCCGAGGGGACAATCGCGGTCGCCGATCAGAAGATCACAGTAACCCCGGCCCCCGGACAGTCCAATGCCCAGCCCAATGGGCAACCGCAAACCATCGCTGTTGCGGACGCGGATCATGTGATCGAGAAGACGGTCTTCGACAGCGAAATGCAGCACAATCCGAACTTTCTGTCGGACTGGGGCGGCACGGTCACGGCCGGTGGTTCCCTGGTCGAGGCAACTCAGCAAACAGAGACGTTCACCGGTGGGATCAACCTGGTGCGCCTGGTCCCGGACGCGGATTGGCTCCGCCGGAGGAATCGAACGACCGTAGTCTTCTCTACGTCTTATGGAACGCTCAAGCAGCCGGCAACTCCGACCGTGAAGACGGATATCTATCATGCTGGTGTCGAACGCGACGAATATTTGTAGGCCGCTTTCTTCGGTTTCGGACAAGCCGCATTCGATCACAACTTCTCGCAGGGTCTGGATCTGCAGCAGACGTACGCAGGCGGAATCGGCTGGAGCGTTATCAAGCGGGCCAATGAGGGCCTGGACCTCAAAGCCGGATTTACGTACGTGCGGCAGAGTTTCACGCTGGCTTCCGCCAATCAGAATCTGGTGGGGTCGACGTTTGAAGAAGATTTCCAGCGCGGCTTATGGCGCGGCACGAAGTTCACCGAGCAATTGATCGTCATGCCGGCGTGGAACAACTTGAATGCGATCACCGCCTCCGGCAACGCGGCATTAACGATGCCCGTCTACAAGCGGATGAATTTCACGCTGGGGACCATCGAGAACTATCTGCACGACCCGCCAACCGGATTCAGGAAGAATTCGTTTCAGGCGACGATGGGGTTGACGTACAGCCTGCGGTGAAATTCCTAAGCCGACGAGGGCGTCGGCTGCGGACCCGGGGGTCGCCCCACCATCGATAGAGACGATGGGGCAGGGGGAAGAAACCCTCACCGCCGACTTTTTTGGCGGGTTACGCCCTCCGGCCCGAGGTTCAGGACCTTCATTCCGCACCACATAATCAGGATCAGTTTAATGCAGTGACGACCGGAATGGTGGCAACGCAACACATCCGGGCTCGCACAGCCTTTAGACTTGCTACAATGTAGCAAATGCGCAAAGCGTCCATCAGGGACCTGCATATCCATACGTCGGAACTGGTCCGTGAGGCAGGGAATGGCTGCGTTATCGTGATCGAGAGGCGGGGGGAGCCGGTAGCGGAGTTGCGTCCGTTGAAACAGGCCGAGGGGCCGACCCCGGAGGCCAAAAGACGGATTTGGAAGCAGATGGAAAAGGTCTGGGCGAAAATCCCGCCGGTTCCCGATAGTGGCCGGATCATTGAAGAAGACCGCTCCCGCTAACGTGTATCTCGATACGGCTTACATCGTCAAATACTATCTCAACGAACCAAAGTCCACTGCGGTTCGCGCGTTAATCAAGGACGCTTCCGTCGTGTATTCGTCGCTCTGGGCACTGGCGGAAGTCCAGTGTGTCTTCCACCGGCAGATGCGGGAGGGCGCGATTACGGCGAACGCGGCTATCGACCTGGCCCGGCTCTTCCTTGAGCACGCGGCGGAGCGATTGTGGAATTTCATCCCTGTGAGTGAGGCGCTGCTCAGACGCGCGGGCACGAGCGTGATTTCGGCTCCGCCGGGTTTGTTTCTGCGCACTGCCGATGCTGTCCATTTGACAACCGCGAAGGACTTGGGCGAGAGGGAAGTGTGGACGAGCGACCGCCACATGCTGAGCGCGGCGCCGCAATTCGGCTTGATTGGACGAAGTGTCTGAGTTTCAACTGCCGGCTTTTTTCCCGGCCCGGACCAGTTGCTCGATGTTCACGAAGTCGGTCGGATAGTTGCCGGTGTAACAGGCGTAGCAGTATTCACCGCGATCGTCCGCGACCGATTCCCGCAGTCCATGCATGGAGAGATAGGCGAGCGAGTCGGCCTCGATGAAGCGGCGGATTTCTTCGATTGTATTGTTCGCCGCGATCAGTTCGCTCTTGTTCGGCGTGTCCACGCCATAAAAACACGGCGAGATAGTGGGTGGGCAGGAGATCCGCATGTGGACCTCGCGCGCGCCCGCCTGCCGCACCATGCGGACGATCTTGCGGCTGGTAGTTCCGCGGACGATGGAGTCGTCCACCAGCACGACGCTCTTTCCGTCGAGGAGACTGCGCACGGCGTTGAGCTTCAGTTTGACGCCAAAATCGCGAATGGCCTGCGACGGCTCGATGAACGTTCGGCCCACATAGTGATTGCGGATCAAAGCCTGCCGGTAGGGCAGACCCGATTCGGCCGAGTAACCGATCGCCGCGGCGTTGCCGGAATCGGGAACGGGGACGACGATCTCGGCATCGGCGGGAGCCTCACGGGCCAGCAGCATCCCGAGGGTCTCGCGCGATTCCTGCACGGGGCGTCCGAAAACGATGGAATCGGGACGCGAGAAATAGACGTGCTCGAAGACGCACTGGGAAAGCTGCCGGTGCGGGGCGTATCGCTCGCGGGAGACGCCTTCCGGGCCCACAATCACCATCTCGCCGGGCTGAACGTCACCCACGTAGACGGCGTTAATCAGGTCGAACGCGCAAGTCTCGGACGCGAAGACGTGTGCGCGCTTTGTGACTGAAGAGCCCCCGCCGCTGAATTCGAGCAGTCCCATGGCCAGCGGCCGGAAGCCCTGCGGATCGCGCGCGACGATGATACAGTCCTGCGCGAGAAATACCAGCGAGAATGCTCCTTCGAGCTGGAGAAGAGCATCGCGCAACGCGCCGGCCAGCGTGCGTTCGCGCGAATGAGCGACCAGGTGCAGAATGACTTCGGTATCGCTGGATGCCTGGAAAATGGAACCGCGCGCTTCGAGATCCGCCCGCAGTTCCGCGGCGTTGGTGATGTTGCCGTTGTGGGCGACCGCGATCCGGCCTTTATTGCAATGCACCGAGAACGGCTGCGCATTGCGCTCGACCGTATCGCCGGTCGTCGAATAACGGGTGTGACCGATGGCGAGCGAGCCGGGCAACGCCTGAAGCACGGGCTCGGTGAAAATATCCGCCACGTGCCCCATCGATTTTCGGGTATGGATCAACTCACCGTCACTGGTGGAAATGCCGGCGCTCTCCTGCCCGCGATGCTGCAATGCGTACAGGGACAGATAGGCTAGCTTCGAGGCTTCCGGATGGCCGTAGATGGCCGCGACACCGCACTCTTCGTGTAATTTATCCAACATTGTGGGTATGGAGAAGGCTGGGCTGCAGTAAACCAGGGAGGCTGTTTTCGGACGCTTGCTTCAAATCGGTAGTAGGGATATCGATCCACATAACGTGTTCGTCTCCGATCTGTAACCGCCCCTTCATTGTAACGCCGATGCGGGGACATTCCACGTCATATCGCAAGGCAATTTCATGGATCCGATCGGGCTCCGAAGTGCTCAGGAGGATGCGCGAAGGGGCTTCGCCGAACAAGGTGAATTCCACCCGCTCCCCAGTCTCAAGGCTGACGCTCGCGCCCATCTCGTTCGTGCAGCATTCGCTGAGAGTGACGGCCAGACCGCCATCGCTGAGATCGTGCGCGGATTCGGCCAGCCCTGAGGCGAGGATCTCGCGGACGCAGTCGTGGACGCGTTTTTCGTAAGCCATGTCGAGCTGCGGCGGCAATCCCCAAAGCTGGTTGAGTATGACCTTGGCGTACTCCGAACTGCCGAACCGAAGTGCGTGATTCCGGCCCAGGCCGCCCAGCAGGAGGATGCTCGCGCCTTCGCCGCGGAACCGTACGGGAGCGGGCATCGCGGTCTTCATCAGCCCGATCACGCCGAGAACCGGTGTGGGGTAGATGCCTTCGCCCAGCGTTTCATTGTACAGGCTGACGTTTCCGCCGGTGATGGGAGCTTCGAAGAATGCGCAGGCTTCGGCGATGCCTTCGATGGCTTCGACCAGTTGCGCCATTATCTCCGGGCGCTCGGGGTTGCCGAAATTCAGATTATTCGTCGCGGCCACGGGGACCGCGCCGGTGGTGGCCAGATTGCGGCAGCACTCCGCAACCGCGAGCTTCGCCCCTTCGCGGGGATCCAGATAGCAGTAACGGCCGTTGCCGTCGAGCGACATCGCGATCGAGATGCCGGTGTCGTTCATCTCCTTCACACGAACGACGGCGGCATCGGAACCCGGGCCAACGATCGTGTTGGTGCGAACCATGTAGTCGTATTGTTCCCAGATCCAGCGTTTGGAGCAGAGGTCGGGAGACGCCACAAGCCGGAGCAGGTCGGCGTTCAAATCCTCTGAGTCAGGGAAGTGGGATGGCGGTTCTATCGGCGCTTTTCGATAAGGCCTTACGTCGTGCGGACGATCGTAACGCGGCGCTTCATCGGCCAGCGCGGGATTCGGTATTTCGGCCACCAGCTTGCCGTGATGGCGCACGCGCAGCTTGCCGGCCCCTTCTTCGGCTGCGGTTACCACTCCGATAGTGACGGCATCGAGCCCCCACTTGCGGAACACCTGAAAAACCTCGTCTTCGCGACCTTTTTCAGCGACAAGGAGCATGCGCTCCTGAGATTCCGAGAGCAGCATCTCATAGGCCGTCATGCCGGATTCGCGTTGCGGGACGCGATCCAGATCGATATCGAGACCGACGCCGCCTCGGCTGCCCATTTCACAGGAAGACGATGTGAGTCCGGCCGCGCCCATGTCCTGAATGGCGACGATGGCGCCGGTATGCATGGCTTCGAGGCAGGCTTCGAGAAGAAGCTTTTCGAGGAACGGATCGCCTACCTGAACATTCGGCCGTTTCTGCTTCGACTCTTCGGTGAATTCCGCGCTGGCCATCGAAGCTCCGTGGATGCCGTCGCGCCCGGTCTTTGCGCCAACGTATATGACGGGGTTGCCGATGCCGGAAGCGCGCGCGTAAAAGATCTCATTCTCTTTGCAGACGCCCAGCGCGAAGACGTTGACGAGGGGATTCGCCGAGTAGCATTCTTCGAAAACGCATTCGCCGCCGACGGTAGGCACCCCGAAGCAATTGCCGTAGTGCGCGATACCGCTGACGACGCCGGTAAGAATGCGGCGATTGCGCTCGGCATTCGGGGAGCCCGCGGGAGGCCCGAAGCGAAGAGAGTCCATGACGGCGATGGGGCGCGCGCCCATGGTGAAGATGTCGCGCAGGATGCCGCCGACGCCTGTCGCGGCGCCCTGAAACGGCTCGATGTAGCTCGGATGATTGTGAGACTCGATCTTGAACGCGACTACCCAGCCGCCGCCGATTCCGGCCGTGTCAAGTTTAATGATCCCGGCGTTCTCGCCGGGCCCCTGCACGACGTGTTTGCCCCGCGTGGGCAGCTTCTTAAGGTGGATGCGGGAGCTCTTGTACGAACAGTGCTCGCTCCACATGACGCTGAAAATTCCCAGCTCGGTGTAACTCGGTTCGCGTCCCAGCAGGGTGACGATTTTCTGGTACTCCTCGGGCGTGAGCTGATGTTGTTCAATCAGCTCCGGTGTGATGGTCATCTTGTGAGCGCGGGCACCGGAGCCGTTAATACAGCAACGGTCGAGAGCATGGACTCGAAGATTCCCAAACCCTCGGTGGAGCCCATCAACGGATCGCAGGCGCGCTCGGGGTGTGGCATCAGACCCATTACGTTGCGCTCGCGGCTCAGAATGCCGGCGATATCGCGGATCGAACCGTTAGGATTATCCATGTAACGGAAGGCCACGCGGTCTTCGGCCTCGAGGGTGTCGAGCGTCCTTTCGTCGGCAAAGTAACGGCCCTCGCCGTGCGCGACCGGCATGTGCAGAAGCTGGCCTCTTTGAAGCTTCGAAGTGTATGGTGAGTGCGTGGTTTCCGTCCGCAGCGTAACTTCCCGGCAGACGAATTTGAGGTCCCGATTGCGCAGAAGCGCTCCGGGCAGGAGTCCCGCTTCGACCAGAATCTGGAATCCGTTGCAGACGCCGAGGACGAGACCGCCATCGGCCGCGAACTTTTTCACCGCGGTCATAACCGGCGAGAAGCGTGCAATGGCGCCACAGCGGAGGTAATCGCCGTAGGAGAATCCGCCGGGCAGAACGACGGCGTCGACATGGCTCAGATCGGTGGAATCGTGCCAGATGAATTCGGCGTTTGCATGCAGACCGCCGTGCAGGTTCCGGTTAATGGCGTACCACGCATCGTGGTCGCAATTGCTGCCGGGGAAGACAACGATGCCGACTTTCATGCTGGGAATTTCCAGTTTAGCAGCATGGTCGATGCCTCGGGAACGATATAGTGTGAAAATGCTTCGGCGCTTTTCGGTTCCGCTGTCCATCACGCCGATCCTCGCTGCCCTCGCCGTTTGGCTGCCGGCGCCGGCCCGCGCTCAGTTTAACGACGGTGGTGCTCAGGTGGCCAAAGGCTTGCCCGCGCCCCGGACGGCCGACGGGCATATCGATTTCTCAGGCGTCTATCATGCGCCGGGCTACGGGCCAGGCGACCCGCCAATCCGTGGCGGCGAAACGATCGCGCGAAACATCGCCAGGGACTTGAAGCCTTCCGACGTGCCTTTGCTGCCTTCGGCCGCCGAACTCATGCGCCGGCGCAATGCGGAGAACAGCAAAGACGATCCCGAGGGGTTGTGCCTGCCCATGGGCACGCCGCGCAAGGATCCCTACCCCTGGAAAATCGTGCAGACGCCGCAGCTTTTCCTGATCCTCTATGAGGGCAACGTCCACAGCTATCGGCAGGTGTTCCTCGATGGCCGCGCGCATGACCCGAACGTCACGGAAACCTGGTGGGGCGATTCTATCGGCAAATGGGACGGCGACGCGCTGGTGGTCGATACCGTCGGACTCAACGACAAGGCGTGGCTCGACCTGATCGGTCATCCCAGGACCGGGAAGGCGCATATCATTGAACGCTTCACGCGGCCGGAGTTGGGGAGGGTGAACATCGAGATAACGATCGACGACCCGGGGGCTTATTCGCGGCCGTGGAAGGTTTTCGAATCCGCGCAGCTTGCTCCGGGCTGGGAGATCCAGGAGTACATCTGCAATGAGAACAATCGCGATGCGGCGCACTTGATTGGGAAATAAACGCTAACCCATCATTTTCGGCCAATCTTCAATCTTGACTCGAGCGACGACCTTTGCTCCGCCTTTGCCATCCGGGCCGAATATCAGCGCTTCACCATCTTCCACGCCGGCTGCCTGCTGCGGAAAAGCGCGTGTCAGGTTCGGGAAGTGGGTCACGACAAGCGTGTTGGTCCCGGTGGGGAATTGGGTTACTATCTTCTGGAGCCATGCGGCTTGAGCTTCCGTTCCGCCTGCCATGCTTTGACCGTTGTCTCCCAGTTCCGGGATTGGTTTTGGATTGGGCAGTTGGGCGAGCCGGAGCGTTTCGAGCGCCCTGTAGGTGGGGCTGGTGAATATGTCGCCGATTGGGATCTTCAGATCGCGGAGAGCTTTGCCCAGGGCCGCGGAGGTCGTGCGTCCGGTTTCGTCCAATTGGCGTTCGGGCTTGAGGTTGTCGGGGTTGGCGGTTTGCTTGTCGGGAACTTCGCGCGGCGAACTGGCGTGGCGCATCACGATGACGCAGCCGCCCTGGCGGAGAGCTTTGACTAATGCTTCGCCGGTCAGAGATTGTGCGTGCGCGGCGGTGGCGAGCAGTAACATGCACGTCGCGACGGACAAGAACCGGGACGCGGCTGGTAGCCGCATTTCCCTACTTACAGGAGAAGTTAGCGGCGTCATCGGTGCTCCCGGATCCTTTATAAGTTGCGACTTGTGGATAAGGACACAGGGGGCGCGTCCGCACTACCGCTCCGCTTACAACCTTCGACGCGACAATCTGGTCCGGGGCTTTTCCCTGCACCACCCATTGGTCGAGAGCGCTCACCATATCGAACGTGCTGGTACCGTCTCCTCCTCCACAGTGGCCCATGCCCGGCACCATGAACAAGCGATACCTGTCGTTCACCTTCGCCTTGCCTCCCATGGCTTCCAGAACGCTCTTGTAATAGTTCACGCTGCTTCCGGGCGGAATGCCGGGATCGGCCCAGCCGTGATACTGCAGCAGCTTTCCCCCATGCGCGAATAAGGGCTTGAGATTCGGGTCCACCGAGTTCATTTGGCCGCTAATGGTCTTCTCGGCACGCGCGATATCGGCTTCGGGATTGAACGTCAGGTAATCCCATTTCGGATCCTGAAATACCAGGTATCTGTAAACATCGACTGCCAGATCCATGGGCTTTGGACCTGATAGCGTGGCCCATCCCATTTCGCTTCCCGGCTCCAGGCCCGGGAAGAAACCCGGACCGGCGTAGATCTTACGCGCCAACTCTACCTGCGGGGCGGTCAGGCACGTTGGTCCGTCGCCGCCTTTGCATTCGAGTACCTTTGGATCGAACTTACACTTGGTGGGATCCTCGATGACTCCGTCCTTCACACCGTCGAGGGCGTCGCATTGATCGAGCGCCGCTTTGTGTATCACCGGATACTTAGCCGGCGGGATGTAACCGGCCTCGTTCTTATGCGTGACTTCAGAGGTCCAGACCTGACTGCCCTGCAGGCGCGTGACGTAGCTCGCGGGAGCGCCGGCAACGATACCGTCGTAATCAGCGGGGAATCGTTGTGCTTCCGCCATGGCCTGGCGGCCGCCCGTCGAGCACCCATTCCAGTAAGCGTATTGCGGACCATCGCCGTAATACGCCGCGATGATTGTTTTGGACGCCGCTGTCATCTCGTGAACTGCCCGGTAAGCGAAATCAACCACCTTCTCCGGATGGTCCGGAATGAAGTCAGGATTGTTGCCTTCGTGACCTGTATCCGTGCTCGCGGCTGCATAGCCGGCTGCGAGCGCCGTCGCCATCGCGGGGTAACTGATAGTCCCGGCCCATGCTCCATTACCGACGGATTGCAGCTTGCCGTTCCACCCAGCCTCAGGCATCCAGACTTCGATTCTGATCGCGGAGTCACCGCTGGGCTTCAGAGTTGTGGCGACACGGCAGAAAGCAGGCAGCGTCTTGAAGACCGCCCCCGCGTTGGGGCCGCGTCCGGGAGGGGCCGGAAACGCTCCCGCCCCGACAGGAGTTGCGAGCGTGACGGCAGCGTTCCGCAACGCGATCGATGCCACGCTCTCACACGAATTCGCGGCCACGAGCAAAGCCGGAAAAAATGCGATCAAAACGCGATATGTCATTTTGAAACTCCTTTACACGTGAAGTTTGCCGCGTCATCGGCACTGCCGCTTCCCTTGTAAGTGGGGACATTGGGATACCTGCACGCGAGCCTCGTGCCGGCTTCTTTACCATCCTTGAAATGAGTGGCTACCAACTGGTCCGGCGCTTTGCCGTTTTCTTTCCAGTCGACGATCAGATTCAGACTGTCGAAGTTATACACATCGGGGCCATTGGCGCCGGGGCAATGCCCCATATCGGGCACCATGAAGAAGCGCATATCGCTCTGCACGGCCTTGGCCCCTGTCTTCGCGAGCACGGATTTGTAATAGTCAACCGCCACGCCGGGCGGGATCGACGTATCGTTCCAGCCATTGAACAAGAGGAGTTTGCCGCCGCGTCCCATGAATTTCCCGAGGTCCGGGTCCATTGCGTCCACGGGAAGGTTCTCGGGCTTGTTGGCGAGTTCGATGTCGCTGTCGAAATTGATGGGCCGCGTATTGTAATCCCAATTCGGATCTTTGAAGGCGAAGTATTTGAAAAAGTCCGTAGCGATGCCGAGCGGTCTGGGACCAGCCAACTGCGCCCAACCGAGCTCGCTGCCCGGATACAGCGGCGAGAAAACCTGTTTGCCGGTGCGCGGGTTCTTCGGTCCGGCGTAGATTTTGCGTGCTGCCTCGACCTGCGGAGCGGTCAGGCAGTTGGGGCTGTCCGCGCCCCTGCACTGGATCACGCCCGGATCGAAGTTACAGTGCGCCGGATCTGAGATGACACCGTCTTTGACTCCGTCGGCCGCATCGCATTTATCGAGAGCGGCCTGATGAAGAGCGGGATATTTCTCCGGTGGAATATAGCTCGCGGCATCCTTGTGCGTCGCCTGCCAGATCCACAGTTGGCCGGCAGTGTGATGTGTCAGATCCGCGCCAAAGCCACCTGCGGCGATCGCGTCGTAGTCCGCCGGATAACGCTGCGCCTCGCTGAGAGCGGCTATGCTGCCACCACCGCACTCGGCCATGTAGGAGAGTTTGGGTCCGCTGCCGTAGAAAGCCGCAATGAGCGCCTTCGCGGTGACGGTCATCTCATGGGCCGATCGATAACCGAAGTCGATGATCTTTTCCGGATGATTCAGCGCATAGCTCGCATCGCCGTCGTGTCCCGTGTTGCTGCCGACAGTGGTATAACCGCCGCGAAGGCCGGCCGCCAGCGCGCCGACACCGACGCCGGCGCCGCCTCCGAGGCCGCCGTTACCGGTTCCGCGCAGCTTGCTGTTCCAGCCCGAGGGTTGCCCAGGGAGAGCTGCCGGCAGCCAAACCTCGATCTTGATTTCGGAATCGCTGGTGGGACGGGCAGTCGCGGCGACACGGCAGAACGCCGGCAGATCGTCGAAACGCGGACGTCCGCCTTCGCCGCCGCCGCGTCCGGGCGGGGCAGGGAATGCGCCGGCTGCAATGAGTTCTGTTTTCGTGATGGTGGTATTCGGGATGGAAACGGAGCTCAGGCTGTCACAGGTCGCCGCTCCGGCTGCCGGAATGTACGTAAGGACTGCAATCAACAGAGTGAGACGCATGCCACCAAATAGCGTATAGCATCTCAGCCTCGCTTAATTTTCGGAGGGGCGCTCGATGTGGTCGATCACGAGGACCTGGACCGGGTCTTTCGTCGATTCGAGTTTGAGGCCGACTTTGTCCAGGACCTGCTGGAGCGTGGGCCGGGCGGGTCGGCAAAAGCCCGGTCCTCGGCAGAGGGTTCGGTCCCGGGCGGGGGACCCGGTCTGGGACGCATAGGCACCCATCCTTCGGTGTCGATGTCGAAAAGTCCTTTGAATCCGGTGTTGTCGACCAGGGGGCGATCGGTCCAGTTTTCCAACCAGGTTGCCAGTTCCGACATATTCACCGTTTTCCCGTGGACTCCACGCCCCTGCCCACCTGACAGGTTATGGCAAGAGACCGCGCCCGCTGGGACCTCGGGACAATCCTTTTCTTCGATCTTTGGCTTTTGCACGTCGAGACCGCTTTTCGACACGACAAGACTGTAGACGGGAAGTTGCCGCGGATCCCAATGGGCGCTCAGCTTGAACCGATCCGTCAGAAGCGTCTGAAGCATCGGCATCATTCTGTCAATGCGGCTCTTCTCCGACAGCCCTGCCGGAATCGCGCCCTGCGCGGCTTTCGCTTCAATGTCGTATCTTTCGGAATTGACCCATTCCGGCGCGCCGGAAAGGCGCTGGGGGTTCTGAAAAGGCAGGTCATATGCCTGAGTGATAATCGCTCTCAGAGGAATATTTCTGACCGTCAACGTTCCTCCCGGCAGCGCCACCATCACAACGTCGCGGAAGTCTGTCGACTTGCTGGCCTTTACGGACGCTACCTCGAAAGCCGCTTTTGTTTTCTGCTGCTGGGCCCGAAGTCGGGGCGCATTCGTTACACCGATGACGACCGGACCTGCTACCGCGGCCAACCCTGCCGCGGCCAAGGGACATTTTCGCCCGAAATTGAGTCTGCGCGCGATTTGGTGCGTCATGATTTCCTCGATTCGTTTCTTGAGATTGGAGCCGGTTACGCCGGATACGCAGGCCAGCGGCGATTCGACGTAGAATTTGCAAATGTTAAGAATCCCTTCGGCGTACACCTGGGGCTCGCCGCCCATCCGGAGTACTTCTTCGTCGCAGGCGCGCTCCCGTTCTTCGACCATTCGGGCGCCGATCCACCACACGAGAGGATGAAACCAGAAGACTGCTTCCACAACCATGTGAACTGCCGCGGCGAGATTGTCGCGGCGACGGACGTGGCACATTTCGTGGGCGACGATCGCGGCGAGTTGTTCGGGCGCCAGGCGTTCGACGACGCCTGCGGGCAGCAACAACACCGGCCGGAACACGCCGAAGACACCGGGCTCCACCAACGCGCTTGACGACATCGTCGTTACGGGTGCTCCGATATCGATGGAGGACGCGCCGCGCAACGCCAGGCGGAGGCGATGCCAGCGTATGCCCCACAACAGGAGAAGGCCGGCAAATCCGCACAGCCACACAGCCAGCAAGACCACCGGACGCAGAGGGTGTGACGCTGCCAGCGGCGCGGGAGAGACGCGAAGTTCGGTTGGTGTCTCGAAGGGCTGACTGATCTCCTGCACAGCTATGGACAATCGAGGCGGCGCCGCGGAAGAGAGCGACCACTGCAGGTGAGCTCCCGCGGAAACCAGCAGGGAGAACGGAATGAGGAACTTCACCGACGCCGCCAGCCAGATTGCGCAGCGTGCCTGCGCGGGATTCCGCCGGAACACAAGCGTCAACAGCCCTGCCGCCACGGCGAAGACTGTCGATTGCCATAAGTGATTTGCCACCGCCGTTATCATTTTTCCGCATCCTTTTTCGCCAGTTTGCGAATGGATCTCTCCGCTTCATGTACGTCGTCCAGAGTGAGCTTGCCGGATTCGATCAAATGCGACATGACTGGTTGCGTCCGTCCGCCGAACAGGCCGAGAAGGTCGTCGATCAATCTGTTTTGCGCGGCGTTACGGGAAATCACCGCCTCGAAAATGTGGGCATTGCCGATCTTCTTCGCGCGGCGGAGCGCTTTCTTCCCTTCCAGACGATAGACCGTGGTCTGGATGGTCGTATAAGCCGGCCTTCCGCGCTCGGGAAAAGCTTCCTGAATCTCCCGGATCGAGCACGCGCCGCGGCTCCAGAGAGCTTCCATGATCCGCAATTCCAGTTTGGTGAGTTTGGGTAACGTCATACGGCGATCTACTATATGCGTTTGTAATTCTACTATGAAGATATGCGCGATGCAAGAGCCTTGATGTACTAAAGTCACCAGTATGGGCCTTGTGAACTTCGGGCAGCCTGACGATGGAGTCATCCAGATGGCTTATGTGGTGGAAGACATCCGTCAGGCCATGGACACCTGGGTGAAGAAATTGAATGTCGGGCCGTGGTTTCCGCTGGACAGCTTCACCGGCGTGGAACGAAGCAAAGCGCCGTCCGTCTATCGACGAGGTCATTGAGAACGCGGCTACGGCTTCCATCACTGGGGCGTCGCAACCAAAGACTTCGATCGCAGCGTGGAGCAATACGAAGCGTCGGGATACGAACCGGCGTTTCTCGCGCGCGTGCCGACGGGAGGGTGCGTCGGCTATATGGATACGACACGGGATCCGCCCGGCGTGGTCGAATTGATCGAGTTGGGGGCGTCTTTCGACCTATCGGGCTACGATCGGCTGGGATGGCGGGGAACCCGTGCGTCCGTTTGCGTGAATTGGAGCGAGATTGAAGAGGCCGATTACCAATCAGCCACTGATGAGCTGCGCTCGCCACGGGGGATGAAAATGGCGCTTGATTGGCGATAGTCTCCTGTTAGCGGAACGGCCGTTTTGAGGTCGTCAATGCCTGGAGC
>Ga0181521_10005613_pt1 | contig 13884 bp, 13 predicted proteins | sample PEATcosm2014_Bin_32_FD_119764 | JGI IMG/M metagenome (GOLD analysis project Ga0181521, IMG submission 119764) | Peatland microbial communities from MTU Mesocosm Facility, Houghton, MI, USA - PEATcosm2014_Bin02_60_metaG | ecosystem: Environmental > Terrestrial > Soil > Wetlands > Peat | place...
ATCCGCGGCATGGAGAAGACCATCGGCAAGAAAGAGGTTACCTACGACTTCGAGCGTCTGATGACCGGCGCGAAGCTGCTCAAGTGCTCGGAGTTCGGCAAGGCGATCGTGGACAATATCTAGGGCTCCTGACTCACTAAGGTTGAATCCTTGACGGGGCTGTCGCGCGCGATGCGCGGCGGCCCCGTTCTCTTTCGCGCGCGCTCCAAATCCCCTCCCGTCGCGCCGATAGTGACGCCGAGCCAGCGATGGCGCAAGCCAGCCACGGGCGGAGCCGGTGTTTCGCTACGAGCGCCCAAGCGTTATGACGATCTACGAACGATAGAATCAGGAGGAACCTATGAAACGCACCATCATAACCATCATGGGGTCTCTCGCAGCCGCAGCTTTATTCATCGTGACAGCTGGCGGCTCGGCAGGCACGGATCCCGGCGGGGTACCGGCAGAGATCGCCGTCCTGCAGGCACAGGTCGCAGCATTACAAAGTCAGGTTGCGACACTCCAGGCCAACAATGCCCTCGCGCTGGGTCCCTACGTCACGGTCGATCCGAATGCGGAGAACGGGGTCAATGGTCCCAATGTAATCCTGAAAGGGGTTAACCTTCACATTGAGAGCGGCTCGGGAATGACCGTGGATACGACGGGGCTGGGCAACCTGGTGATAGGCTACGACGAGGACAATAACGACCCGAACACCATCAACAGTCGGACCGGTTCGCACAATCTGGTCGTCGGGCCACTTCATCGGTTTACCGCCAGGGGCGGACTGGTGGCGGGCGTGCTCAACACCGTGAGCGGTGACGGCGCCTTCTGCGTCGGCAACGACAACACAGCGAGCGGCTTGGCGTCCAGCGTCAGCGGCGGCCAGGACAACATGGCGCTAGGCCAGGAGGATAGCGTCAGCGCCGGCGGCGGCAACACTGCCAGTGGCGACCGTTCTAGCGTCAGTGGAGGCAGCAACAACACGGCCAGCGGCTTCTTGTCCAGCATCAGCGGGGGCGGCAATAGCACGGCGAATGCCACCGCGTCCAGCGTCACCGGCGGCAACGGCAACACCGCAAGTGCCACCGAGTCCACCGTCAGTGGCGGTTCCGGCAACACCGCAAGTGGCCTCTACTCCAGCGTAGGCGGCGGCGTCGGTCAGACCGCGTCGGGGATTGATCAGAATATCAACTAAGACCACCCCGCATCATGGCAGCCGCAAGGCTGGGCATGATCGCGAAGCGGAATCGTGGTGATTTTTTCGCCACCGGCAGCGGTACCGTACTGCGGCGCCGCTCCGTCCACTTCGCGCATCTCGTCTCTTCCCTCTAACCCCTTCTAACAGGGACGAAATCCCGCATCTTCTTTCTTATTACCGGATGCCGGGGTCACCCCTGCAAACCCACGGTGGGTTTCACATTCAATACTTGGCTACAATCGGCTCAGAGCTTAGACTCTGGCGCGGAGGAAACACGCAATGCTCCTACGAATCCCGGCGGTGGAAGTCGCTGCTGCGCTCGCCGCGATGCTGGCCCTGTCGATTCCCGCCGTCGCCCAGGACATGAAGGGGATGGACATGAGCGGGCATGACATGTCGCAGATGTCGGGCGCCGCAATGCCGGATCCCTCGAACATGAAAGACGGCGAGATGGAGGCGATGTCGGGTGGCCCCGAGATGGATCACGACATGCACATGGGCAATGGCGACATGAAAAATATGTCGCTGCACATGGCGTTCACGGCGCTGCGGCCGATCAATGACGCCGACCAAGCGCGCGCCGCGGTCCTGGTGACCGATCTTCAGCATGCGCTTGCCAAGTACCAGGACTATCACGTCGCCGAGGCCGACCACTTCGAGCCGTTTCATCCCGAATTCAAACAACCCGTCGTGCATTTCACGAAGAACTGGTACGGGCTCAAAGCCGCTTTCACTTTCAACCCGAGCGAGCCGACTTCGCTGCTCTACCAGCGCACTCCCGACGGCGGATACAAGCTGATCGGCGCGATGTACACCGACCGCAAGGGCGCCAGCGAGGATCAGCTCAACGAGCGGGTCCCATTGAGCGTCGCGCGATGGCATCGGCACATCAATCTGTGCTTTCCGGCCCGCAGGCGCGACATGAAGACTGCCGACTGGACGAAGTTCGGCTTCAACGGTTCAATCGCAACCAAGCAAGCCTGCGACGCAGCCAACGGTCGCTTTTTCCCGCAGGTGTTCGGCTGGATGGTTCACGTCTATCCCTGGGAGACAGACCCCAAACTGGTCTGGGCTCGCTAGCAGGGTGACTCCAACCGTCGAGCTGATCCGGGTCCGAAAGTCGTACGGCGGCTTTACCGCCGTTGACGATCTCTCGTTCGAAATTCCGCCGGCGCGCATTTTCGGCCTGCTGGGACCCAACGGTGCCGGCAAGACCAGCACCATCCGCATGATGATCGGCATCACCGCGCCCGATTCGGGCTCCGTGCGTATCTTTGGCGAGCCGCTGCGCCGCCGCGCGCTGCGCCGGGTCGGCTATCTGCCCGAGGAACGCGGTTTGTACCGCCGGATGACGGTGGGCGACAACCTGGTTTTTCTCGGCCGGCTTGCAGGGCTGTCGGTCTCCACGTCGAGGGAACGAATCGACGCGTGGACGCGGCGGCTCGAGATTGCGGACTGGGTTGATCGTCGCGTCGAGGAGTTGTCGAAGGGGATGCAGCAGAAGATCCAGTTCATCGCGGCGCTGTTGCACAATCCCGACTTGATCGTCATGGATGAGCCGTTCGCCGGCCTCGATCCGGTCAACACGATGCAGCTCAAGGATGTGCTGGTCGGGCTTCGCACGGCGGGGAAGTCGATCCTGTTCTCGACGCATCGGATGGACCAGGTGGAAAAGCTGTGCGACTCGATCTGCCTGATCGATCGCGGCAAATCGGTGCTGCAAGGGAGCCTGAGCGAGATCAAAGCCGGCAACGGCCGGCGCTACGTGCAAATCGACTATGAAGGCGATGGCCGATCCTTGGCCGGCAATCCGCTCATCGATTCGCTGAATGACTACGGCAATCACGCCGAAATCCGCCTCAAGCCGGATGCCGACCCGCAGGAACTGCTGCGGACCGCGACGCGCGGGTTGCGCGTGATCCGATTCCAGGTGATGGACCCCTCGCTCGAACAAATCTTTATCGATCTAATAGCCGGCAGAGATGACTGAGTTCTCGATTCACAAAGTCTGGATCATCGCGAAACGGGAATACCTCGAGCGGGTCAAGACGCGCTCGTTTCTCCTGTCGACATTCGCGACCCCGGTGTTGATGGCGGCATTTCTGGTCCTGCCCGCGATGATCAGCGAATCGATGGCGCGCGGTGTCGTGCGCGACAGCGAGCGCCCGGCGCGAGTCGTGATCGCATGCGACAATCGCGCGCTGGCCGAACTTGCCAGCGGCGAATTGATGCGCCAGCGGGGCACGCGCTACCAGCCCTCGGTCGTTTCTCCCGCGTCGCCGGCCGAGCACGAGCAACTCGACAAGCGCCTCGATGCGGGCGACATCGAGGGCTACGTGTGGCTCGACGGTGCGGCGCGCGCTTCCCGTCACGTCGTCTTCACGACTGGTCGCATGGGCGACTTCATTCTTGAGCACCGGCTCGGCGACGCGCTGTCGTACGCGTTCGCCGCGGATCGCATGGTGGAGCAGGGCGGCAGCTCCGGCGACGTGGCCGCGACGCTGCAGCCCGTGGACCTCACGGCGGTCCGCGCGCGCAAGTCGTCCTCGGCGTACAACGCGGTGCGCGGCGCCGCAGTCGTGTTGGTTCTGATGTTCGTGATGTTGTTTTCGCTGCTGTCCTACGGCGTGATGGTGATGCGATCGGTCATGGAAGAGAAGAGCTCGCGCATTACCGAGGTGTTGCTGTGCGCGGCGAGCGCGCAGGAACTGATGACCGGCAAGATTCTCGGCACCGGCAGCGTCGGTCTGACGCAAATCGCGGCATGGCTTGCGATGGCGGCGTTCGGTGCATCGCGAAACCTGTACTTCCGCACCACGATGACGGTGCTGGACGTGGGTCCGTCGCTGATGGTCTATTTCGTCGTCTTCTACATATTAGGTTACCTGCTGTACAGCGCGATCTTCGCTGCCGTCGGCGCGATCTTCAATTCGATCGATGAAGCGCAGCAGTGGAACTTCGTGATCATCCTGCCGCTGATCGCTGCGTCGGGATTGATTCTGCCGGTGGCTACGTCGTCGGACTCGCCGGTCTCGGTGGCGGTTTCGTTATTTCCGTTCTGCTCGCCGATCCTGATGTTCGAGCGCCTCGCGGTCCACGATCCGCCGCGATGGCAGCTCGTGCTGTCATTGGTGTTGCTGGTCGCGACGATTGGCGCGGTGATGTTCATCAGCGGGCGAATCTACCGAACCGGAATTTTGATGTACGGCAAGCGCCCCACGATTCGCGAGCTTTCGCGATGGCTCCGCCAGGCTTGAGTATGGCCGGGAGGGCGCACCGCCCGCGCCGTCAGGATAGCCCGATCCGATTGCTTCACAACGTCCTCAAACGCTGCTATCTATCGGGCGGTTGGGCGCCGCGTCCGGGCGGCGCCCGCAATACGGTGAGGGCGCCCGGTCTGCTTGCCTCAGCCGCTTAAGTCTTGCTCATTAGTAAATACACGAATATAAGGTAGGCTTCAGAAGAAGAACGACCCGAAGTTAGGGAGCACCCCATGGCTCGGAAAAAAATTGCGTTCATCGGAGCGGGTAATGTCGGCGCGACTTGCGCCCATCTATGCTTCCTGCGCGGACTCGGCGATATCGTGCTTTACGACATCATCGACGGACTGCCGCAGGGCAAAGCGCTGGACATGCTCGAATCGGCGCCGGTGCTCGGCATCGACGCCAACGTCATCGGCGGTACCGACATCAAGCTCATCGAGGGCGCCGATTGCTGCGTCGTCACGTCGGGCTCGCCGCGCAAACCCGGCATGAGCCGTGACGACCTGCTCAAAATAAACGCCGCGGTGATGACCGACGTCGGCGCCGCAATCAAGAAACACGCGCCCGGCGCTTTCGTGATCGCGGTGACCAATCCGCTCGACGCGATGGTTACGCAGCTCAAGCGCGTGACCGGTTTCGCGAAAAGCCGGATCGTCGGGCAGGCGGGCGTGCTTGACTCGGCGCGCTACCGCACCTTTCTGGCGTCGGAGCTGGCCGTGTCAGTGGAAAGTATTTCCGCGATGGTGCTCGGCGGGCACGGCGACGACATGGTGCCCATTCGCAGCTACACGACGGTCGGCGGCCAGCCGGTGGAACGACTGGTCGGGGCGAAGCGGCTGGAAGAAATTGAGAAGCGCACGCGAGGCGGTGGCGGCGAGATCGTCCAGCTGATGAAGACTTCGTCGTATTACGCGGCAGGAGCCGCAGCGTACAAAATGGTCGAGGCGTACATGCTCGATCGCAAACAAGTGTTGCCGTGCGCCGCGTTTCTTGACGGCGAATACGGCGTGAAGGGACTCTTTGCGGGAGTTCCGGTCGTGATCGGTGCGGGCGGCGTTGAGCGGGTTGTCGAAATTCAGCTGAGCGCCGCCGAGAAGACAGCCTTCGACAGTTCGGTGGCACACGTGCGCGAGCTGGTCGAGGCAATGGACAAGGTAATCGCGGCCGGACAGGGCTAGCGATTCAGGAAAGGCTTATGGCAGAAGCAGAGGCAGTTGCGGCGCCTGCGATCGCGGCAGGGATGACGGCAGACGAGCGGCACTGGCTGCTGCGCAGGTTGCATTCGCTGTCGGGAATCATTCCGATCGGCGGATTCTTATTTTTCCACTTCTTCGAAAACGCCTACGTCCTTAAGGGCGGCGCGATGTGGTGGAAGGAAACCGAGTTCACCCGCAACCTCCCGTTTCAGATCGCGGTCGAAGCGTTCGTCCTGTGGATTCCAATTCTCTACCATGCGATTTACGGATTGGTCATTACCGCAACCGGGCAGCCCAACGACTACCCCTACGAGCGCAACTACCAGTACACTTTGCAGCGCATCACCGGGATACTAGCTTTCCTGTTTATCGGCTTTCACGTCCTCTCGACGCGCGGGGTCTACTACGCCACCGGCGTCGAGGCGGATTACCTGCGGATGCATAACTTCATGATGAATCCGGTGATTTTGACCGCTTATGTGGTCGGGACGCTGGCCTGCGTCTATCACCTGACCAACGGCATTTTCACCTTCACGATCACCTGGGGAATTGCGGTCGGCCCCAAGGCGCAAACGCTGGTGAACCGCGCGTGCATCGCGCTGTTTATCATCATGGCGATCGCCGGCGTTTCAATTCTGATCGCATTTCGCGCACCCGCCTGAGGAGAGAACCAATGCCAGGGCATCATATAATCGTAGGCGGCGGACTGGCGGGTTTGACCGCGGCAATGAAACTCGCGGAGCAGGGCGAGCAGGTCGATCTCTTCTCCATCGTCCCGGTCAAGCGTTCGCATTCGGTGTGCGCGCAAGGCGGAATCAACGGCGCCGTCAACACCAAAGGCGAGGGCGACTCGCCGATGATTCACTTTGACGATTCGATTTACGGCGGCGATTTCCTGGCGCATCAGCCGCCCGTCAAGGCGATGTGCGAGGCGGCGCCCGCCATCATCTACCTGTTCGATCGGATGGGCGTGATGTTCAATCGCACACCCGAAGGCCTGCTCGACTTCCGCCGCTTCGGCGGCACCAAGCATCATCGCACCGCATTCGCCGGCGCCACCACCGGGCAGCAGCTCCTGTACGCATTGGACGAGCAGGTCCGCCGCTACGAGGCCGCCGGCCTGGTGCGCAAGTTCGAAGGCTGGGAGATGCTGAGCCTGGTGCAGGACGAGTCGGGCAACTGCCGCGGGATCGTTGCGATCGACACGCGCTCGCTCGAGATGCAAGCGTTTCCCGCCGATACCACGCTGATCGCAACCGGCGGCCCGGGCCTGGTCTTCGGCCGCTCGACGCAGTCGCTGGTCTGTACCGGATCGGCGGTCAGCGCCTGCTACCAGGCGGGCACGACCTACGCCAACGGCGAGTTCGTCCAGGTGCATCCCACCGCAATGCAGGGTGAGGACAAGAATCGTCTCATCTCGGAATCGATTCGCGGCGAGGGCGGGCGCGTGTGGACCTATCGCGACGGCAAGCCGTGGTACTTCCTTGAAGACATGTACCCGGCCTACGGGAACCTGGTGCCGCGCGACATCGCGACCCGCGCGATTCACAAGGTGGTGTACGAGATGAAGCTCGGCGTAGACGGCAATCCGCTGGTTTACCTCGACGTGAGCCATCTCGATCCCGAGGAACTCCAGCGCAAGGTCGCGGGCGTGCTCGAAATCTACGAGAAGTTTGCCGGCCAGGATCCGCGCAAGGTCCCGATGAAGATTTTCCCGGCGATGCACTACTCGATGGGCGGCCTGTGGGTCGATTACCATCAGCAGACCAACGTCCCGGGGTTGTTCGCTGCCGGCGAGTGCGACTTTCAATATCACGGCGCCAACCGGCTCGGCGCCAACTCGCTGCTGTCGTGCATACACGCCGGAAACATTTGCGAGCCGGCGATGATCAACTACGCCAAGTCGCACAAGAGCGCGGCCAGTTCGCAGATCTTCGATCAGGAGCTGAAGCGTCAGCGCGAATCGTTCGACCACATTTTCAAGCTGAGCGGTCCGGAGAACGCGTTTGCGGTGTGGCGCGAACTTGGCGACATCATGACCGAAAACGTCACCGTCGTGCGCTACAACGACAAGCTCAAGGCGACCGACAACAAGCTGCTCGAGCTCAAGGATCGATGGAGCCGAATCGGGCTCAACGACAAAGGCAAGTGGGCGAACCAGGAAGTGTTGTTCGTCCGCCAGCTATGGAACATGCTCGAGCTCGCGCGGCCGATGACACTCGGCGCGCTCAATCGCAACGAATCGCGCGGCGCGCATTACAAGCCGGATTTTCCCGAACGCGACGATCAGAATTTCATGAAGACCACCATGGCTGCGTGGTCGTCCGACGGCCCGCGGTTCAGTTGGGAGCCGGTCGACGTGAGCCTCATCAAGCCGCGGCCGCGGCGCTACGACATCGAGAAATCCGCCGCGTAGTCCTCAGCAGGAGCATCCCAGTGGCAGAAAAGACGCAAGTCTTGAGAATCAAGCGCCAGGAAACGCCGAACTCCGAGCCTTACTACGAGGAGTTCGAGGTTCCGTATTTGCCGCATCACAACATCGTCTCGATGCTGATGGAGATTCGGCGCAACCCGGTCACTCGTCAGGGCAAACGCGTCGCGCCGCCCGTCTTCAACGCCAACTGCCTGGAGGAAGTTTGCGGCGCGTGCACGATGGTGATCAACGGGCGCGTTCGCCAGGCGTGCTCGCAGCTCGCCAACAGTCTCCACGGGCCGGTGACGGTCGAACCGATGACGAAGTTCCCGGTGGTGCGCGATCTATGGGTCGATCGATCCACAATGTTCGCATCCTTGAAGAAGGCGCGCGCATGGATTCCGATCGACGGGACTTACGACCTGGGCCCCGGCCCAAAAGTTGCGCCCGACGTTCAGCAGTTCGCGTACCTGTTCTCGCGATGCATGACTTGCGGATGCTGCCTGGAGGCGTGCCCGCAGATTAACTCGCATTCGAAGTTCATGGGCGCGTCCGTCATCGGGCAGGTCTATCTGATGAGCCAGCATCCAACCGGCAAGATGAATCTCGAGGAGCGGCTCGCCGCGATGATGGGGGAGGGCGGAGTGGCCGACTGCGGCAACGCGCAGAACTGCGTCGAGGTTTGCCCCAAGGATATTCCGCTCACGACCGCAATCAGCGCGATCGGGCGCCAGACGACGATCAAATGGCTCCGCGACCTCTTTATGAAGTGACATTGCCGCTGCGCTAATGTCATTGTGAGCGAGCGGGTCGATTCGACAGATTCCGGATCCTTATCCAAAATGAGGTTGATGCCTGGGTAACTGAATGAACATCCACGAATATCAAGCCAAGCAGGTTCTGGCGCGCTTCGGCGTTCCCGTTCCAAAGGGGCAGTTCGCGACCACGCCTGACGAGGCTGCTGCTGCATTCACCGCGCTGGGCCAGCCAAAAGCTGTGGCCAAGGCGCAGATCCATGCGGGCGGCCGCGGCAAGGCTGGCGGCGTCAAACTGCTGACTGTTGCCTCCGAGGTGCGCGATTTCGCCGCCAAGCTGCTCGGCAAGCCGCTGGTGACGCATCAGACCGGGCCCGAAGGCCGGGTGGTGCGCCGAGTTTACGTCGAGGAGGCGAGCGACGTCGCTCGCGAGCTTTACCTTGGGATGCTCGTCGATCGAAAGGCGGGAACGGTTTCCGTGATCGCGAGCACCGCGGGCGGCATGGATATCGAGGAAGTCGCCGCCAAGACGCCCGAAAAAATCTTCACCGAGCCGATCAATCCCCTGCTGGGTGTGGCCGGGTTTCAGGCGCGCAAAATCGCATTCGCGCTCGGCCTCAAGGACAAACAAGTCGGCCAGTTCGCGGCGCTGCTCACGTCGCTCTATCGGGCCTTCATCGAAACCGACGCGTCGCTCATCGAGATCAATCCGCTGGTGGTGACAACCGACGGCCGCGTCATCTGCCTCGATGCGAAGATGTCATTCGATGACAACGGCTTGTTCCGCCATCCGGACATCCGCGAGCTGCGCGACGCCAATGAGGAAGATCCCGCCGAGACCGAGGCGGCGAAGTACGATCTCAGCTACGTGCATCTCGACGGCAACATCGGATGCATGGTCAACGGCGCCGGCCTCGCGATGGCCACGATGGACATCGTCAAGCTTTACGGCGCCGAGCCGGCCAACTTCCTCGACGTTGGCGGCGGCGCAAGCACCGAGAAGGTCGCCGCTGCATTTCGCATCCTGCTCGCGGACAAGCGCGTCAAGGGCGTGCTGATCAACATCTTCGGCGGCATCATGCGATGCGACGTGCTGGCGCAGGGCGTCGTCGAGGCGGCCAGGCAAGTGAAACTGAACGTGCCGTTGGTGGTCAGGATGGAAGGCACCAACGTCATCGAAGGCAAGAAGATCCTTGCCGACTCCGGGATCAAGGTGGTCAGCGCCAGCGACATGGCCGACGCCGCCCGGCGCATCGTAAAAGAAATCGGAGCCTAGAATTTTCAGATGAGTATTTTAGTTGACAAAAACACCCGCGTGCTGACCCAGGGAATTACCGGCGCGACCGGCCAACTCCATACGCGCGCGTGCAAAGAGTACGGCACGCAAATGGTCGGCGGGGTAGTGCCGGGCAAGGGCGGCACCGACTTCGAAGGCATCCCGATCTTCGACACCGTCGAGCAGGCGCGCAAATCGACCGGCTGCAACGCGACCGTGATCTACGTGCCGCCGGCGTTCGCCGCCGACGCGATCCTGGAAGCCGCCGCCGCCGGCATCGAGCTGGTCATCTGCATCACCGAAGGCGTTCCGATCCTTGACATGGTCAAAGTGAAGGCCTACTTGGCGGGCACCGGGACGCGCCTGATTGGCCCCAACTGCCCGGGAATCATCACGCCGGGTGAATGCAAAATTGGCATCATGCCCGGCTACATCCACAAGCCAGGCGATATCGGCGTCGTGTCGCGCTCGGGCACGTTGACTTACGAGGCGGTGTATCAGCTGACCCTGCTTGGAATCGGGCAATCGACCTGCATCGGGATCGGTGGCGACCCGATCGTCGGTACTACGCATATCGACTCGCTCAAGTTGTTCAACGAAGACCCCAAGACGCGCGCGGTCATCATGATTGGCGAAATCGGCGGAACGGCTGAGGAAGAAGCCGCCGAATATATAAAGCAACACTTTAAGAAACCCGTGGTCGCATTTATCGCGGGACAAACCGCACCAAAGGGACGGCGGATGGGTCACGCCGGCGCGATTATCTCAGGCGGACGCGGCACCGCGGGCGATAAAATCGCGGCGCTCAAGGCGGCGGGAATCACGGTTGCGATGAGCCCGGCTGACCTCGGCTCGACGATGAAATCCGTACTCGAGGCCAAGCAGTAATTCGATGGAACGAACTTTCGCAATCGTCAAACCCGACGCGGTGCGCCGCGGGCTCACCGGCGACATACTCAAACGAATCGAAGCTTCGGGGCTGACGATCGTCGCGCTGCGCAAGATTCATCTCCCGCGCGCGGACGCCGAGAAGTTTTACGAGGTGCACAAAGCGCGGCCGTTCTTCCGCGGGCTGTGCGACTATATGACTTCCGGCCCGGTGGTGGTTGCGGTGCTGCAGGGCGACAACGCGATCAGCAAGTGGCGTCAACTGATGGGCGCAACCGATCCCAAAAAGGCCGACGCCGGCACGATTCGCAAGGACTTCGGAATCGACGTCGAACAGAACGCCACGCACGGCTCGGATGCGCCCGAGACGGCGGCCCAGGAAATCGCCTTCTTTTTCCCCGCGCGAGAGATTTTGGCATAGACACATTTCACGCGTCCCGTCGGCAACTACCGGTGCTCGCGAAGCAAGCGACCGTCCTGCTTTCATGGCGGCGTTTCGACTAGAATAGTTGGCCGTGAACGCGAACAGCCAAATATTGGGCGAGCCGGCGCCCATGGGCACGGATTTCCGCGACCTGACGCTCGATGAGGTCGAACAAGTGGTCGCGAGCCGGGGCGAGCGCTCATATCGCGCCCGCCAGATTCTGCATTGGGTGCACGCTCGCGGCGCCGACTCGTTCGACGAGATGCGCGATCTACCGGCTGCGCTTCGCAATTTTTTGAAGCAGAGCTTCACCATCGGGCATCCGATGTCGTCATTCGTTTCGCGCTCGTCGGACGGCACCCGAAAACTGCTGATTGCGCTCGACGACGGGGAAGAAATCGAATCGGTGATAATCCCCACCGAAACACGCGTCACGCTTTGCATGTCGAGCCAGGTGGGATGCGCGCTGGCCTGCGAATTCTGCGCGACGGCGCGCATGGGACTGCGCCGCAACCTGACCGCTTCCGAGATGCTGGCGCAGATCCCCGCCGCTCGACGCGAGCTGGCCGCGGGCGAGGAACTTACGAACTTTGTTTTCATGGGGATGGGCGAGCCGCTGGCAAATTACCCGCGGCTGGTGCGCACGCTGGCGATAATGACTTCCGATTGGGGGATGGGCATCTCGCCGCGCAGGATTACCGTCTCGACGGTCGGCCTGGTCCCGATGATGGAGCGGCTGCTGGGCGAAACTCCGGTTAACCTGGCGGTCTCGATCCACGCAACGACCAACGAGCTTCGCGATCGGCTCGCGCCGATCAACCAGCGCTATCCGCTGGAAGTGTTGCTCGACGCATGCCGGAATCTGCCGATTAAGCGGCGCAGCCGGATCACGTTTGAGTACGTGATGCTGGCCGGGGTGAACGATTCGCCGGCGGACGCGCGCCGGCTGGTGAAGTTGCTCGCGCCGTTGCGGGCCAAGGTGAACCTGATTTTTTACAATCCGCTGGCGGGGTCGGCGCTTGCGGGCAGCACGCGCGCGGCGGTGGAGGCCTTTCAAGCGATCCTGAAGAACGGTAATTTGACCGCAACAATTCGCGAAAGCCGGGGTCTCGATATAGCGGCGGCATGCGGCCAGCTTTACGCCGAACAGCACAATCCGGCCTGACGCCAGTTCAGGATTAGCGCCAGAAAAACGATGCCACAAAACATACTCGGCGTGATCGGGGGCAGCGGCTTCTACCAGATGAAGGGCCTGGACAAGGTCGAGCCGCGGGAACTCGAGACACCGTTCGGCCGTCCGTCGGATCCGTTTTACCAGGGACGAATCGGAGACACCGAGGTCGTTTTTCTGGCGCGACACGGCCGCGGCCATCGATTGTTGCCGTCGGAAATAAATTTTCGCGCCAATGTTTTCGGGATGAAGCAGCTTGGCGTGACCCATCTTGTTTCGGTGTCCACGGCGGGCAGCCTGAAAGAGGAAATTCGTCCGGGCGAACTGGTAATTCCAGATCAGTTTATCGATCGTACGTTGAAGCGCCCCATGACATTCTTCGGTGAAGGCCTGGTGGTGCACGTTTCGATTGCCGATCCCGTGTGCGCAAATCTCGCGAGCGATCTGGCGGTCGCAGCGCGCGCGGGCGGCGCGGTGATTCACGACGGCGGGACCTATCTATGCATGGAAGGTCCGCAATTCTCGACGCGCGCGGAGTCGAATCTTTTCCGCAGTTTTGGCGCCAGCGTGATCAGCATGACCGCGATGCAGGAAGCGCGGCTCGCCCGCGAGGCGGAGATGTGTTACGCGACGCTGGTGCTGGTGACGGACTACGATTGCTGGCACGATACGGCGGCGGCGGTGGATATCGGCGAGATCCTGCGCGTGATGAAGCTGAACGTGGACAAGGCGCAAAGCGCGGTGTCGGCGCTGGCGCACGCGCTGGGCAATCGTCCGCGGACATGCGGGTGCCAGGACGCGCTCAAGAACACGATAATTACCGATCGCGCCGCAATTCCGCAGCGCTTGATCGACGACCTGCGCCCGCTGGTGGGCAAGTATCTCTAGGCCCGTTGCGACGGGCGGCACAGTTACCTGATTTCGGCTCCGTTGTCGCCGAGGATGACGTGTTAGGACCTCGAACGCTGAAGGTGGATTAGATGAGTATCGTTGTGGTCGGATTTCTAGCCTACGACACGGTCGAAACGCCCGGTGGGAAAGTCGAGGAAGTGTTGGGCGGCGGCGCGAGCTATTTTTCGATAGCGGCGCGGTTTTTTTCCCCGGTCAGCATCGTCGCGGTGGTTGGTACGGACTACAAGGCCGAGGATTTCCAGTTGTTCACGGATCGGAATATCGACGTGCGTGGAGTAGTGAAACGCGAAGGGCAGACCACGCGATGGCACGGTCGCTATCACGAAGACATGAACGTGCGCGACACGGTCAAGCTTTCGCTCAACGTGCTGGAGAACTTCACGCCGGAATTGCTGCCCGATCAATG
>Ga0181521_10005627_pt1 | contig 13860 bp, 12 predicted proteins | sample PEATcosm2014_Bin_32_FD_119764 | JGI IMG/M metagenome (GOLD analysis project Ga0181521, IMG submission 119764) | Peatland microbial communities from MTU Mesocosm Facility, Houghton, MI, USA - PEATcosm2014_Bin02_60_metaG | ecosystem: Environmental > Terrestrial > Soil > Wetlands > Peat | place...
ATGAACTCGCTTGTCAGCTCGCGCGATCAGATCATCAACGGCGTGCCGGATATCGGCGCTGACTGCGTCGAGCTCGCGCGCCGAATCGACTACGGTGACACGTCGAGGCTCGCCCTTTGCGATCGCGAGAAAGCCCGCGCGGACTTTGCGATGGAACTCCACCTCTTCGCCCTCGAAGCGATCCGGCCGGCGGACGTCGCCGCGCGCGCGCCGCCGCGTGCGGTCGAGCCCGGTCTCGACCGGACAATCGAGCACGATCGTCAGGTCGGGTTTCATCCCGTCGCTGGCGAGCCGGTTCAATTCGCCGAGCAGTTTCAGGTCGAAGCCGCGGCCGTAGCCCTGATAGGCGACGGTCGAGTCGGAGTAGCGATCCGAGATTACGATTTCGCCGCGCGCGAGCGCCGGCGCGAGCTTCTCGCGCACGTGCTGGGCGCGATCGGCCAGTACGAGCAGCAGCTCGGAGGCGACGTTGAGCGAGACCGCCGGATCAAGAAAGATCGCGCGGATGGCTTCGCCGGCGCGGGTCCCGCCCGGCTCGTGCGTGACGGTCACCGAAAAGCCTGCGGCGCGGAGCGCGCCGGCAACGATCGCGGTCTGGGTGGTTTTGCCCGAGCCTTCGACTCCTTCGAGCGTGATGAAGAGTCCGCGATCCATCCGGGCTTAAAGCTATCAGCCGATGAATCCCGGCTGAAAGAGCGCGTAGATTCCGGCCGCCAGCGAGAGAAACGGACCGAATGGCACCGCGGTCCTCAGGATCGAAACGTCCGCTTCAGGTTTATCAGCTTCGGGATTGGCGCCTTCGACCGGTGGGTCTGGGGGGCCTCCCGAGAGCGCCGCGACGATCCCGCCGACCGAACCGAAGATCGAGCCGACGAACAGCGTGAACAGCACCGCGCGCCATCCCAGGAACGCGCCGACCATCGCGACCAGGAACACGTCGCCCATCCCGACGCCCTCCTGCTTGCGCACCAGCAGATACAGTTCGCCCAGCCCGAACAGCACGCCCGCGCCCAGCGCGATTCCACCCAGCGAGGCCTTCCAGCCGACCTCGGGGATCGCGAACGTGGCGCACAGGAAGCCGGCCACGATTCCCGGCATCGAGATTTCGTGCGGGATGATTCGCCAGTCGTAGTCGATCAGCGACGCCGCGAACAGCGCCGCGCAAAGCACGAAACGCGCCCCGGCCTCGGCCGGCGGGAACATCAGGTAGAGGTAGAGGCCGGTCACCGCAAGCGCCAACTCCGTCAGAAAGTAGCGAAACGGTATCGAGCCGCCGCACATCAGGCATCGGCCGCGCAGACCGAGATAGGCGAGAATCGGGATATTCGCCCAGAACGGAATCGGATGGTTGCAATTGGGGCAAAACGAGCGCGGCCTGACGATCGAGAGATCGCGGGGCAGCCGGTAGGCGACCACGTTGACGAAGCTCCCGACGCTCGCGCCCACGATAAAGGCGAGCGCAGCACCCAGCCCCTGCGGCAGTTCGGTCATCGCGTCAACTCCTCCTCTTCACATCGCCGGCTTCCGCGGGGCAGCGCCCTCACCCGCGAGCGACTTGCCCAGGCAAGTCACTCGCGACCCTTCGACTTCGCTCAGGGCAGGCTCTCTCCCGGCTTGCGCCTGCGGGCAAGCCGCAGGCGCGGGAGAGGTGAACCCAGGGCGCGGTTGCTCCAATATTGTGGTTGCGGGCCACGGAGTTCCATCGTCAGATCTCCAGCATCACGCCTTCCGCATCGGCCTGTCCATCATTTCTGACATTGAGGGCAGAAGAAACTCGCGCGCTGCCCTATGATTACGTTGCGAATCGGCGTCGAGCAGGTATAGCAGGCTTCGCCCTCGCGTCCATAGACGCGCAGGCGGCTCGAGAAACCACCCGGCTGTCCGCGCGAATCGCGATAGCTGCGAAAGGTGGTGCCGCGCTTGCCGATCGCCTCGCGCAAGACGGACCGCGTGGCGGCCGCGATACGCGCGATCTCGGCGCGGCTCAGCCGTCCCGCGCGCCGCGTGGGCCGAACCGCGGCCCTGAACAGGATCTCGGCGGCGTAGATATTTCCGATTCCGGCGACGATCCGCTGATCCATCAGCAGGTTCTTGATCGCGACGCGCCGCCCGCGCGCCTTGAGCGCCAGATACTCGGCGCTGAAGGCTTTGCCGAGCGGTTCGGGGCCAAGCCCGCGCAACTCAACGGTCGAATCGAGAGTGCCCGCCGGTACCAGCTTCAACAGTCCGAAGCGGCGCGGATCGTTGTAGACGATACGGCTGCCGTCGTCGAGACGAAACTCGACGTGGTCGTGGGCCGGATCGAGCGATTCGTCGTGGTCGGCAAATGCGGGACCGCCCGCCGCCGCGTTTCCCGGCCGATGGGTCAGGCTGCCGCTCATCCCCAGATGCACCAGCAGCGCGTCGCCGCCCGCCAGCTCGAGAATCAGGTACTTTGCGCGGCGCGCCAGCGCTTCGATCCGGCGGCCGGCGATCGCGGCCTCGAAGTCATGCGAGACCTTGCGCCGCAGCCGCGGCTCAAGGACTTTGGCCGACACGATCGTCAGGCCGGTGGCCGAGCGCGCCAGGATCCGCCGCAGCGATTCCACCTCGGGCAGCTCAGGCATCGCCGGTTCGCACCGCGAGGGTCCGCGCGAGACGGACGAAGCCGGCAGTATCGAGGGTCTCGGCCCGCGCGCCGGGATCGATCGCCGCTCGTTCGAGCGCGGCTTGCGCGCGCGCGGGAACGATTTTGAGCCCTGACGACAGAGCGTTGCGCAGCGTCTTGCGGCGGCTCGAAAAAGCGGCGCGCACGGTCTCGATGACGGCGTCTTCTTCGTTATCGGAGAACGGCGCAGGCACGCGGGGACGCATGATCAGCACTTCGGCGTCGACCTTCGGCTTGGGATGGAAGCTCCCGGCGGTGACCCTGAAGTGCGAATCGATCTCCCAGTAAAGCGCGCTCACCACGCTCAGCATCGCGTAGCCCGGCTCGTTCGGCCGGGCGCGAATCCGCTCGGCCACCTCGCGCTGAAACATCAGGATCATCCGGGAGATCATTGCGCGCCGATCGCAGAGCTTGCGCAAGATCGCGCTCGCCGAGCTGAAGGGCAGATTGCCGATCACAATCGCTGGCGAATCGCGGAACACAACGCCCGGCTCGAGGTCGAGAAAGTCAGCTTCTATCACTTCGACATTCCGCACTGATTGGAAGCGGTCTTTCAAATCGGCGGCGAGGCGCGAGTCGATTTCGACCATCGCAAGCCGCGCGATCGGATACGTGGCGATACGCTCGCTCAAGATTCCGAGGCCGGGACCGATCTCGATCACCTGGTCGCCGGGGCCAAGTCGGGCGGCGGCGACGATCCGATCGGCGACAGCCGGCTGGACCAGAAAGTTCTGGCCGCGACCCTTGCTCGGCCGCACCCCCGCACGCGCCAGCGCAAGTGCGGGAACCCATTTAGCCCGCCTGGATCGGTCTCTCGATGCTCTGGCGTTCATTTCGGATCGCAGTACGTGAGAAGCCCTCGGCGGCCGCTTCGCGAAATCTTGTGGCAGTAGATTCTTCGCTTCGCTCAGAATGACGTTGAGTAGGGTTCTTTGGAATCTACGGAACGATATCAATCGACGTCATTCTGAGCGAAGCGAAGAATCTACTGCCACTTAGCTCTCGCCAAAGTCCTCCCATTTGGGATTCTGCGAGCGAATGAGGTCGAGCTTTTTCTTCCTGACCCATCCTTTGATCTCCGTCTCGCGCTCGATCGCTTCGTCGACCCGATCGAACTCTTCCAAGTGCACCAGCCGCGTGACCCGGTATCGCTTCGTGAAGCTCGAGGCCGTACCCATCTTGTGCTCGTGGAGCCGCCGCTCGATGTCGTTTGTAACTCCTGTATACAGAACGCCATATTTACTGCTCAGGATGTATACGAAAAATCGCCGAGCCTGCCGCATGGCGGCCACTACAGCGCCAGGTTCGCTTCGGCGTCGATCGCGAGCGGGTCGCGTTCGCCGCGTAACAGGCGGTAACTGCCCGCCAGCGCGATCATCGCGGCGTTGTCGGTGCAGTAATTTATCGATGGCGCGACCAGTCGGAGCCCCTCGGCGGACGCGGCCTCGGCGAGCCGCTCGCGCAGGCGCGAATTCGCCGCGACGCCGCCGGTGAGCGCGATCGTATCGACGCCGGTCTCGCGCGCCGCCGCGATCGTTGGGCCGATCAGCATATCGACCACGGCCTCCTGGAAGCTTGCCGCCAGATCCTCCGGCGCAGTCGCAGCGCCGGCCTCGCTTAAGAGGAACGCCGCCACCGCGGTCTTGATTCCGCTGAAGCTGAAATCGAGCGGAGCGCCTTTGACGCGCGCGCGCGGCAATCGCACGTACTTGCGGTTTCCGCGCCGCGCGAGATGGTCGATTATGCGTCCGCCGGGATAGCCCAAATGCATCAGCTTGGCGACTTTGTCGAAGGCTTCGCCGGCCGCGTCGTCGCGGGTCTGCCCGAGCATCGTGTAGCGGCCGAAATCCTCGACCATGAAGAGCGCGGTATGGCCGCCCGACACGACCAGCGCGAGGAATGGCATCGGCACGCCCTGCTCGAGCATCGGGGCGAGCAGATGACCCTCGATATGGTTGACGCCGACCATCGGCAGACCGCTGGTCTGCGCCAGTCCCTTGGCGAACATCAGTCCGACCAGCAGCGATCCGACCAGGCCGGGTCCGCGCGTCACCGCGATTCCGTCCAGGTCAGCGATGCCGCATCCGGCGGTCTCCAGCGCCTGCCACATCACCGGCAGGATCGTAACCACGTGATTGCGCGAGGCGAGCTCGGGCACGATGCCACCGTAGCGGGCATGAATCAGGTCCTGATTGGCGACCGCGCTGGAGCGCACGCGCGCCTCGCCCGCGCGACGAGTCTCGATAACCGCCGCCGCCGCGTCATCGCATGACGATTCGATGCCTAGTATCAACATCAGATTGCTCGTGGATTCCCGCGAATCACCCTAGCGCGCGAGACTCACGCACGCCACGTTCACTGCGTGGGGCCGGGGGGATTCGATTCGGGCGGTGCGCCGGGTGGCGGCGGGACTGCGGGCGGCGGCGGCGCGCCTGATTCAGAGGGCGGCCCGGCATCGGTGGCTGGCGAAGCGCCGTTATCCGGCGAACCACCCGCGTCGGGCGGCGTGACGGGCGGCGGCGCGAGCCTGACGTAGCCGGTCCGCGCCATCAGGTTGTAGGGCGAGGAATCCAGCGCACGCCGGTAAGCCGCGGCCGCTTGCGCGGTCTGGCCGGATTGCTCGTCGCAGACCCCTTCAAAGCTGAGCGTCTCGCCGAGCCAGGTCGGGTCGCTCGCGAAACCAATCTCCGCGCGCTGCAGGAACGTCAAGGTCTGGTGATAGTCCTTTTTCAGCAGGTACGCGCGGCCGAGGTAGAAGTAAGCGTAGGGATTGCTGGAATCGATCGAGAGCGCACGCGCCAGCGCCTGAATCGCCTCCCCTGCCTTGCCGTTTGAAATATCCTGGCGCGCCTGTTCGGTAAGGCGCAGCGAGGTTGCGCGCGTGGGCGTCGGCGCGTTGTCGATCAGGGCAGTCAGCGGAGTTTCGCTGACCGGCATGGTCGGCAGCGTATCGAGATCGATCGGTGGCGGCTCTCCGAGCGGGGTCGCGCCGGGGCCCGCGGCGCTCGCCGCCAGCGGCGAAGCGGTGGCAGACGGCTCAGCCATCGCGGCAACCGGCGGCGCCGCACTTTCCGGCGGGGCCGCGATTTCGGGCCCGCCCGGAGTGGTCGCGATTACCGCCATCGGTGGCGCTTGCTCCGCCGCGACAGGCGTCGTTAGCGGAGTCGCGACGGGCGTGGCCAATGCGATCGGCATCTCTTGCGCCGGAATGGATTCCTCGGTCAGACCCGCACGCGACGGCGAGGCTGATAGCAGCGCGAACAGCATCGCGGCGAGCGCGAAGGCGAGGCGCGGATGCGTCCGCGGCGAGGTGCTCATCAGTTCAATTCAATCTTTGGCTGTTCAATTCAATCGTTTGGATCGGTTTCCGAGTCCGCGGTCGGGAGGCCGTGATCGCTGGCCGCCACCGGCGTCGGCGGACATGCGCACGATTGCGTCGGTTCCATCCCCTTGGGAAATACGCCTTCCGTAGAAATCGGGCAAAGCGGTCCGGCCCTGCATCCGGTCGCCGGATCGACTCCCGCCAGCACCACGCCGGGCGGCGCGGTGAAGTCGAGCGCCGGGCGCGTTGCGGTCGCGACTTTCATGAAGGTGGTCCAAATCGGCAACGCGGCCTGTGCTCCGGTCAGGCCGAGCTCCTCCTTCTTGTCGAATCCGGTCCATACTACCGCGAGCAGGTCGGGCGTAAAGCCGGCAAACCACGCATCCTTCGAATCGTTGGTGGTTCCGGTCTTGCCGGCCGCGGGCCGGGTGAAACCCATCTTGCGCGCGCCGTAACCGGTGCCGTGATTGATCACCTGCTCGAGCATGAAGTCGATCGTGTAGGCGAGCTGCGGCGACAGCACCTGCTCGGCGGTGAGCTCGTGGCCCTCGATCACGCGGCCGTCCTTGTCGACGACGTTGGAGACCGCGAAGTTCTGGACCCTAAGGCCGCCGTTGGCGAGGATCGCATAGGCCTGCGCGACCTGCATCGGGCTGACCTCGATTCCGCCCAGCACGATCGACGGATAGGGCGGCAAATCACCGAAGCCAAGTTTGGCGGCCATCGCGCGCACGCGATCGAGTCCGACCGCGTTGGCCAGCCGCGAGGTCGCCGAGTTGAGCGATTCCATCAGGGCAAACTTGAGCGTGACCCGCCCGAAGTAGCGGTCCTTGTAGTTGTTCGGCGTCCAGCTCATGTCGCCGTAGTTCCAGGTAAACGGCTCGTCGTCGATCATCGAGGTGGGCAGGAAGCGGCCTTCGCCTGAAAAGGTTTCATCGAGCGCGGCCAGGTATGTCACCGGCTTGAACACGGAACCCGGCTGGCGCCTGGATTGCACGATCCGATTGAGCTGGCTGGTGCGATAATCGCGCCCGCCGACCATCGCGCGGATTTTCCCGCTCTGGGGCTCGATCGCGATCAGCGCGCCCTCGAGCCGGTCGTCGGCTTCCTTGCGCCGCAGCCGCGAATGTTTGGCTTCGAGTTCTTCGAGATTCTGCTCGACCGCGCGTTCGGCGAGTTTCTCGGCATGCACGTCCAGCGTGGTGAAGATGCGCAGGCCCTCGCCGGTCAGGACTTCCGGCGGGTAGCGTTCGGCCAGCTCGCGCTTGACGTAATCGACGAAGAACGGGGCGTCGTTGCTCTCGGTATACGCCTCGCGCGGGCGCAAAGGCTCGGCGACGGCGTCGTCGTAGGCGGCCTTGCTGATGTAGCCGTCCTGGAGCATCGAGGCCAGCACCTCGTTGCGGCGCGTGTGCGCGAGGTCCGCGTGGCGCAGCGGGTTGAGCCGGTTGGGCGAGCTGATCATGCCCGCGATCGCGGCCATCTCGCCGATCGTCAGGTCGCGCGGCTCCTTGGAGAAGTAGTATTCGGAGGCCTCCCAGATTCCGTAGATTCCTTCCTGCCCGCGCTGGCCCAGGTAGATGTCGTTGATGTAGTTCTCGAGAATCTCGTCCTTGGAATAGCGGGTCTCGGCGATGTAGGCCATGAGCGCTTCCTTGATCTTGCGCCGCCAATCGCGCCGCTTGTCGAGGAAAAAATTCTTCATCAGTTGCTGCGTAAGCGTCGAACCGCCCTGCCTGATATGGCCCGCCGTAAAGTCCACCCATCCCGCCTTGGCGATCCGCACCAGGTCGATGCCGTGATGCTCGTAAAAGCGATGGTCTTCGGCGGCGAGGATCGCATCGATGGAGAGCGGCGGAATTTGCGCGAGTCTCACCAGCCGGCGCTGCTCCCAATTGCCCTGGAAGATGCCGCTGATCGGCTCGGGCTCCAGCTCGATCGAGTAGAGCGGCTGGCGCGAGAGCGGGTCGCGTATCGATGTGATGGTCTGGTCCGCCGCAGCGAGCGTCATCTCAACCAGCTCACCGGGAAAATTGTGATCCGGGTAGGCGAAGCTGTGCAGAAAGAGCTCGAACTTCCCGGCCTTGGCGTCGTAGCTGAATTCTCCGCGCGCGGCGACTTTCCGGCCGGGAATCACCGGATGGTAATTGAGCCGCGCCAGGCGCTCGAAAAAGCCGAGGTCCTTCAGGCTCTGGCCGGTGTAGACGGTCAGCGAGTCCGAGTAGATGCGCGAAGGGATGTCCCAGCGCTTGCCCGAAAAGCGCGCAACCACCTCGGCCTCGAGCGATTGGTAGTAAACGTAAAAGAAGTAGAGGATCGGCGGCGTCGCGAACAGCAGCAGAGCGAACCCGCTGAACAGCGAGACCTTGATTATCCGTCTAAGCGACATTTGGCTAAGGACATTTGGATGGGATCGCGAAGCGGGCCGCGTTGCCGGCGCGCCGGCCGCTCGAACTTGGCCCGCCGAAGCCGCCCGCTCGGCGCTAACCCTGCGGCTTTACCGGCATGAAAAGCGTGCTGTCTTCGCGCTTGACGAGCAGCAATACCATCTTGCCCTTGCCGCCGGCTTTCAACGCCTGCCCGTACGAGGCCACATCTTTCACCGGCTCGCGATTGACTTCCAGGATCAGGTCGTGAGCACGGATTCCGGCCTCGTCGCCCGGACTGCCGGGCTTGACCGACGACACCACCACGCCGCTTGAGTCGGAAAGTCCAAGCTCGTGGGCAATTTGCGGAGTCACGTCCTTGACCGAGAGTCCGAGCGGCGATTTCTCCATCGGCTCCGAACCCTCTTCTTCCTGGGCAGAGGCGAGCTCTTCTTCGTGCGAGGCCGTAATCGTGACGGTCAGGTCCTTCGGGACCTTGTTGCGGATGACCCTGAGGTTCGCGGTGCGCCCGACCGGAGTATGGCCCACCAGCAACGGCAGTTCCTGTGAATCGCCGACCGGCTGGTTGTTGTAGGCCACGATCACGTCGCCGCGCTGCAACCCGGCCGCGCGGGCGGGGCCGCCTTTCAGCACGTCCGCGACCAGCGCCCCGTGCGGCTCGCCGAGGCCCATCGCTTCCGCAATGTCGGGGGTGACCTTCTGCACCAGGATCCCCAGCCATCCGCGCGAAACTCTGCCGCTGCTCTTGAGCATGTCAACCTCGTCCTTGACGAGGTTGATCGGTATCGCGAAACCGATTCCCATGCTGGCTCCGGTGCGGGTGAAGATCGCGGAATTGACGCCCACCACCTCGCCGCGCAGATCGATCAACGGGCCGCCGGAGTTGCCGGGATTAATCGACGCGTCGGTCTGTATGTAGTCGTCGTAGTTGCCGGCGATAAAGCGTCCCTTGGCGCTGACGATTCCGGCCGTCACCGAATGGTCGAAGCCGAAGGGGCTGCCGATCGCCATCACCCATTCGCCGACCTTGACCTCGTCGGAGTCGGCCAACCGCGCCACCGGCCAGTCGCGCCGGGCATCGAGCTTGAGCAGCGCGATGTCGGTTTTGGAGTCGCTGCCGACCAGCTTGGCCTTGAATTCGTTGCCCTGACTGGTCGTCACGACGATCTTGGTGGCGTTCTCGACCACATGCTCGTTGGTCAGGATGTAGCCTTCCTTGTTGATGAAAAACCCCGAGCCCAGGCCCTTTGAGTGCGGGCCATAGTGCTCGAAGGGCTCGCCTTCGCCGCCGCCCTCGATGCTCGCGCCCTCCGCCTGCTCGCTCGAAACGTTGACCACGGCGGGGCTGAGCGCGGCAGCCAGGCCGACGAAGTCGGGAAGGGATTGGGCCTGGCGCGCACGGTCCGATCCCGATGGACCGTCGGTCCACAACTGTCCGGCGCGCGCGCCGGCGTCGAAGGGCGCCGTCGCGATCGACAGAACCGGAATCGACAGAACGATGAGGAGAGCTGCCCGAGAGAAGAATCTCCCGCCGCTTCCAATATTGATCGATCGTGAGCGCAATCTCATCCTAAATTTTCCGTGCGGGCTGAATTTTCCGTGCGGGCGTGGATTTTCCATTCGGGAATGCGGCGCCATCGCAGGCTGCCGCGCCTAGCGTGGGGTTTGCCGCGCAATCTCAACGTATTTCATCCGCAAATCAAAGAGAATCGCCTGGATCAGGCTCTGCTCGCCGGGCTCGAGGTTGCCGCGGGTTTTCTCCTGGATCATCCCGAGGATGTCGATCAACTGTTGCGCGCCGGCCAGGTCGCGTGCGTGCTGGCCGGTGGCGGGATCGGGAATCTCGCCGAGATGGAACAGCGCCTGAGTCGAGAGTCCCACCACAAAGGTCGAGAAAGAAATCTCGGCTGCGGCTCCGGCGTCATAGCCCTGGGCGCCAGCGCCGGCCGCGTCGGCCGCAGCCTGGGGCGACTGCCGCACCGATCGGGCCGATGCGTCCTTCTGCCCGGAGGCGCCAGCGGCCTCGGCGGCGCCGGTCGGCGCAGCCGGCTGTTCGTCGGCGCCGCGATGCTCGGGCTTCAGTTCGCCTTCCGGCGAGAAGCGCCGGCGATCGTCGACCTTGAAGGCCTTTTCCTTTTCCTCGTTGTTATCCATCGCGCGATCGTGACCGATCGAAAGTTATACGCTGCGCCCCGCCGCCATCTGCTCGAGTCGGCGGATGCGCTCCTCGATCGGCGGATGAGTGGAAAACAGCCGCATCATACCCTGACTGCTGAGCGGATTCACGATAAAAAGATGAGCGGTCGCGGGTCCTGCATCCAGCGGTATCCGTTCGTTGGCCGTCTCGAGCTTGTGCAGCGCGCTCGCCAGGTCCATCGGATCGTGAGCCAGGCGCGCGCCGCTCGCGTCGGCCTGATACTCGCGCGTGCGCGAGATTGCCAGTTGAATCAACGTGGCCGCGATCGGCGCCAGGATCGCCATCAGGAGCAGGCCGAGCGCGCCGCCGCGTTCATCTTCGTCGCGGCCGCCGATCCCGAAGATCGCGGCCCATCGGGCCCAGCTTGCGATCATCATCACGGCGCCGGCGAGCGTGGCCGCGATCGAGCTGGTCAGGATGTCGCGATTGACTACGTGCGAGAGCTCGTGGGCCAGTACGCCCTTGAGCTCGTTGCGGTTACAGATTCGCATGATGCCCCGCGTGACGGCGACGGCCGCGTGGTTGGGATTGCGTCCGGTCGCGAAGGCGTTGGGCGTGTCACTGTCGATAATGTACAGCCGCGGCATCGGGATTTTCGCCGCGGTCGCGAGCTCGTGCACGATCGAGTAAAGCTCGGGCGCCTCCGATGGTCCCAACTCCTTGGCGCTGTACGCGCGCAGCGCGATCTGATCGGAAAACCAGTAGCTGAACAGGTTCATCGCGGCGGCGACGACGAAGGCCATCTCGACACCGCGGCGTCCACCCAGCAGATCGCCGAACAGGATAATGATCCCGGTCATCGCGCCGAGCAGGAAAGTGGTTTTGAGCAGGTTGTTCATCGATTGATCCGTTGCGTGATCCGTTGCTATCGCGGGTGGTCCCGCCAGTCCATTCTATGCAGGGACTCGGCCTCATTCCACAAGATAATCATCATCCCCGGCATATGATCATGCCGAACCAGGCATCTGCAGAGCGCAGCCTGCAACCTGGCCGGTATCCGGGTCCGCTAATGCGACCCCTCGTGGCGCATTTTATTGGTACGGGCCAGAGGGGAAAGGCTAATCGGGCGCCGACTTTGGATCGCCCGCGCGTAACCTGCCCTCTCCAAGCCAGCGGATTAGAGACGGCGACAGTTCGGCGTTGACCTTGCGTCCGTAAAGATCGAGGTCAGCGTCAGTCAGGACTTCACGCCAACGGTTGTTGGTACCTTGGTAAAGAAAGGTCTGGTGACCGTCCTTGAAGGCGCGCTCAATACCGGCCAGCAGCGTTCCTCCATCGCGCTTCATCGCCTCGAACGAAGCGGCTTCGACAAGCTGCGGCCATAGAGCGTCCGGTGTCTCGATACCAAGAAAATCGGCGATCCGCTTCATCTCGCCGGAAAGATCAGCCTTCAAATCGTTGTAGTGGACCAGCAGCAAGTTGGATCGCCTCCGTTCGGACCAGAACGATCGCTCAAGGCCAAAGAAGGTCTCCGACATCCTCACGGGCATGTTCTTATCGCTATCGGCGATCCAGTAGAGAAAAAATTCGCGGGCGGTCCTCGGCGGCCGAGGCACGGGCTGTTTTATGGTTTCGTCAGCCAGGCCAATCGCATCGAGAACCTCCCAAGCCTCTGGAACGAAGCTGTTGAAATGATTGAGCAACGACATGCACGCATCGCGACCGTCGCGCGCGACGTGGATGTACCGCACCTCGTCATAGATTGGCAGCGCGTCGAGCGGCAGATGAGACTTCAAGAACCGCCGGTGAGTCTGCGCTTCGATCATAGGCAGTACCATTTCGATCGGCATTTGGAACCGGCAGTCCAGCCACGGCGACACCCCCAGCCAGCGCGGCTGTGGCGATTGGAAGATGAGCAGATTGACGATCTGCTGCATCCAGGTGGTGCCCACCTTGGGCGCCGTGGCTATGATGACATCGCCCTTGCGCGGTTTGTAGCCAGACCACTGGCGGCTGTCACAAGCCCAGTCGCGTACGACTCGGATAGGTGCGCGGCTCAACATGGGCAATTCCTCCGTGGGAGAACCTCGCAACAAGCTACGCTTGGGAGCGCAGAGGTTGAAGTAAATCCTCTCAGAGACGCCGTACCACTCCGGCCGCCAATCGATCAACCGGGGCATCTACTGGCGCGACTGGTGGTTCATGGTGGACCCAGCATCTGGAGCGCACTGTTTACGACTTGATCCGTATCCAGGTCCGCAAGAGGCGTGCATCGAAGAACCGTCACCGACTGGCCGAGCGGACGCCATCGAGCGGGGTCGGTCGGGCCGAAGAGGACTATCCCTGGCGCGCCGGCGGCTGCCGCCAGATGTGATACGCCGGAATCACTGCCGACAAAGATCGACGCGCTCGCCGCGATGCCGGCGAGTTCGCCCAACTCCATGTCCGTGAGGATCGCGCAGCCGGTCTCCGCGAAGGACGACGCCAGCGCGGCGTCGGCCGGGCCGATCGCGATCGCAACCCCGATGCGCGGCTGAAGTCGCCGGGCAAGCTCGGCGAACTTTGCCGCCGGCCAGTTCTTTTCGGCGCTGCCGCTGCCTGGGAGCAGGAGCGCGAAGCGGCCCGCCATGAGGCCATGAGCGCTCAGTCGCCGCGCGGCGGCGGCGAGATCATCCGGCAAGAGATTGATGCGGCATTCGAGCGAGTCGGCGGGCTCGCCCAACGCATCCAGATAGGCCGCGGCGACGTGCCCGGCGCGATCGGGCCGAAACGGATGGAAGCTCAGCTCGGCATCGGAGGCGATCGCCAGCGCTTCGCGAAAGCCGCGATTTCCGGCCGCGAAGAACGAGTAGATTCTCTCGAAAGCGCCGAAGAACCCGCGCGCGCCGGCGCCCGATTCGGCGAACAGCATCGCGACTTCGCGCCGATCGATCGAATGGGCCCGCGCGACGCCGATCCTGCCGACCGCAAAGCGCCCGAGCTCCTCGCGCGCCATCAGCTCGATCATCGCCCCGCGATGGCGCCGATCGAGCGCGCGGAGCGCCGGTACGAAGCAAATCAGGTCGCCGAGCGCGCCTGGAAAAATTACCAGCACGCGCCGCAAGCCAGGAGAATCGGTGGACGGCTGAGCCATTTGTCGGGGAGGCAGCGCGAGACTCAAAGCATCGTGAACAGTTCGTAGGCGAAATAGATAAACAGGCCGAGCAGCACCAGCTCGTCCACCCATCGGACGGCGTGCTTGATTGGGCCGTCGTGCATCAGGCGCTCGGTCACGAATCCCACCAGCGCGAACAGCACCACCGCGGCGACCACGGCCGAAGTGTGATGGACCAGCGCACGGATGGCCTCGATATGAATCCATGCGGAC
>Ga0181521_10005628_pt1 | contig 13860 bp, 12 predicted proteins | sample PEATcosm2014_Bin_32_FD_119764 | JGI IMG/M metagenome (GOLD analysis project Ga0181521, IMG submission 119764) | Peatland microbial communities from MTU Mesocosm Facility, Houghton, MI, USA - PEATcosm2014_Bin02_60_metaG | ecosystem: Environmental > Terrestrial > Soil > Wetlands > Peat | place...
CCGGCCCCTCGGACAGCTGTGGAGTGACCTCCGTCAATTCAAAATCGGAGCCGACGGGGAGATTCGAACTCCCATCCTACGGTTTACAAAATCCCCAAACGCACCATTCCTAGTGGCTTCCGGTGCTGCTTCGTATTCGGCGGTTCAAGGTTTGTGATGGCGCGTGTCAGCGAGTCCCGCTGCTGTAGGGGTGCATTAAGGGGTACAGAGTGAGGCGTCTCTGGCGTGGCCCAGTGTTGGGGAATGACCTCTATGAAGAGGCCGTCGCGGTCACGGGGCTCGCGGCCCTAGGGGTGATCGCTGGAGACGGTAGTGGTCGGTGGCCACGGTGACCACGTGGTGCGGTCAGGTGATCTGACCAGACATCTACTCGGGATAATCTCCAACATGGGCGCGACCAAGAGCGAGACCATCGCCCTGTCCCGTGTGACAGCTGTGGCCCTAAGTGCTACCGTGCATCCATCTAGCCGGGCCGAAGACACCGGCAATTGCAGAGGGGGCGCGATGAGGTGGGTCGGACTGCTCTTTGTGGGCGTAACAGCTGGCGCCCTCGGGCAACGGGGTGCGGATTGCTGACTCCGGGCAACACAGGTAACGCCGACGCCTGCCCTCGTCTCCTCGTCCCGAAGTTCCCTACCTCACGCGTGAGCCCAAACCCCAGCACAGCACCTTATCTCGAGAGCGAGCATCCGGAAACGCGAGCATCACATGCAGCGCGCGCCCAACCCCAGCCACCAACCACCACCAACCCACGGAGACATCATGGGACCGTTTCGATTTCACCACCTCTTCTTCGTCCTGTTTGCCGGAGCCGCGACAGCGCTGCTGCCCCTCACAGTGTTCGCTGCTGCGCCACCACCAGCAACCGACACCGTCACGGTATGGGGGACCATGTTCTCCGCGCCGCTGACTTCCGTGGAGCTGTCGCCCACGTCCGTTGCCCTTCCCGGTCCCGTCGCCCAGGTCGGCACGTCCAACTCCACTGAGTACGCGCTCCTGACCAACGGGCAGGTGTGGGCCTGGGGCATCGGTGACCGTGGCCAGCTCGGAGACGGTCTCACATACCGCGCGCCCGTCACGACGCCCGTGGAAGTGCAGTTTCCAGCCGGCGTGGCCATCGCCTTCCTTCCAACAGACGCCATGCCGTTCGATGCGGCGCTTGCCGTTGACACGACCGGACACGTCTGGGCTTGGGGCTTCGCTCAGCCCGAGGCTCTGTGTATCAACGGCGTTGGCAAGGGCATGAATGACGTGATCGTGAGCCCCGTGGAGCTCGGAGCACCGCTGACGAACGTCACCCTCGTTGCCGGCGCCAGCGACCACACCATCTTCGACGCCAACGGGACTCTCTACGAGTGCGGAGAGAACCACGACGGCGATCTGGGCGACGGCAACACGAAGGGCTCCCTCGCGCCCGTGCAAGTGGTGGGCATGCAGAACCAAGACATCATATCCGTCGTCGCATCGTCCGTGGACAGTGGAGCGCTGCTGGCCAGCGGCTCCTTCTACGAGTGGGGAAACAACGCGCAGGGGCAGCTTGGCAACGGAACATTCGGTGGAACAAGCGATGTTCCGTACCTGGTGCCTCTTCCTCTGAGCGCAACGCAGGCCACCGAAGGTGGTGACAACCTGACAAACGGCTCTACCCTCGTGCAACTGTCGGATGGATCCTACTGGTCGTGGGGTGCCGACCAAGTCGGCCAGCTCGGAAACGGTTCCAAAGTGAACAATCCGACTCCCACCGAGTTCTACGCACCAGCAGGCGTCACGTACACCACTCTCGTGTGCGCCGGAGAGGCGTCATACGGAGTCACCGCTTCCGGTGCGGTGTATGCATGGGGTGAGGGCACGCACGGCGAGCTCGGCAACGGAGCGAAGAGCAACTCCACCGCGCCCGTGCTGGTCGTCTCGGCCGGCGCCACGACCGTCTCGGCCACCGCGGAGAACATTGCGGTCGCCTGACACTCCGCTCTACCCACTCCACCCGCTCCACCTACTCCACTCGGGCAGCTGAGCAAGCGCCTTTCCAGCTGAGCGAGCCAGCTCACCAGCGTGTGCCTGGAAGCACGAGCGAGCGGGACAGGTCGTGATCGGCAGTTTCTTCGCCAGCGACATCACCTGTGAGATCTGCCGGGCCGGTTACCAGAGCTCTTGCGTGCACCGCGAGCCCGTGGGCGCCCTCGGCGCGCAAGCTGAGTACCTCCGCGTGCCACTGGCCGACGGTACCCTGGTCGCCACTCCCGAGCTCCCCTCGGACGACCTCGTCCCGAGCCTGCTCGCTGCCTCCGACGTGCTCGGTACCGGCTGGCTCGCGGCGGCCCGCATCCCGAAGGCGCGATCGCGCCGCCGATCAGACCGAGAAGGGCGGCGGCCGTGGCCACCATAGCCACCAGCTGGCGGGGCGTCATCCCGAGGGCGTTGAGGGTGGCGAGGTGTTACCGAAGGGGTGATTGAGGGGTACAGCCCGTCACCCGGAAGGCTGCGAAGTGGGCTTCGTCAATTCAAACTCGGAGCCGACGGGGAGATTCGAACTCCCATCCTACGGTTTACAAATCCACCGAACGCGTCATAAGGGATGCTCTCGGGTGTCACGGCGTATTCAGGCGTTCGGCCTTCATGCCACCCTGTGACAGGGAGTGCTGGCCCTGTAGGGGTACGCTAGGGGGTACAGGGGGCAAGCCTGCAGCGCCCTGGCTGACCTCGGCACCCCTTGATGGCGGATCCATCGATCGGGACGGCCGACGGCTCGGAGGCGCTGCATCCGCCGAGAAGCTTCATGAGAACCCGTGAGAGCGGCATGCCGGAGGAGCCGGTGTGGTCCTCGTTCTTCGATCCCGAAGCCACGCTCCGCACCCTGGGCCTCCGGCCCCAGAGCGGCGATGTGGTCGACTTCGGCTGCGGCTATGGCACGTTCGCCATTCCCGCCGCCGGAATCGTCCGGGGCATCGTCCATGCCTTCGATGTCGACCCCGGGATGGTGGCTGCCACCTGAAGCCGCGCCGAGGCCGGGGGTCTGAACAACGTCAAGGCCCGGCAGCGTGACCTCATGGCCGACGGCACCGGACTGCCCAACGACAGCGTCGGCTACGCGATGATCTTCAACATCCTGCACTGCGAGAACCCCGGCGTCCTGCTGCGCGAGGCCTGGCGGGTGCTCGCCCCGGGCGGGAGGCTGGCCATCCTGCACTGGAACTTCGATCCCTCGACCCCACGCGGGCCGAGCATGAGCATCCGCCCACGCCCGGAGCAGTGCCGTGCCTGGGCCATCGAGACAGGGTTTGAGCTGGCGGAACCTGACCCCGTCGCCCTCCCCCCGTACCACTATGGGCTGCTCTGCCGAAAGCCCGCCCGCTGAGTGTTGGCGGGAGCGGAGCGAGCCACGCCTCCAGGCAGTGCACGCCGCTCGGACCCCATGAGCGTCGACAGCCCTGGGCTGGGGAGCGCTCCTGTGCAGGATCACCTCTCACCATGAGAAGGTCAGACGCGTCGGAGGGGCTGATCGAGCGCGACGAACCAACGACCGCATATCCGGCACTACGGAAGCCTTCTGCAAGGCCTGCGCCGATGCCTTGGGAGGCTCCGGTGACGATAACGACTTTGCGCGGGGCGTTGGATTCGCCCACGAGAGGTGTCCCCGACGGCTCTCTCGAGTCGGATGGACGGCTCATCCGACGAGATATACCTCGTAGATCACACCTCCAGGCTGCCGGCCGCCGACACTGACGAATATGCCTTTGTTCAACCAGTCGAGGCTCTCGGACCCGGTCTCGATCTTGACTGAAGTGCGGAAGGTGTACTCATCTGCGTCGACGTCTTCCCCGCGTCCGAGACGCTCGAGGACCACCGTGCTTCCGTGGCGCACACCTTGCGATTGAACGTAGAGCAAATCTCCGCGTTCGGTTTCCAACGTGTAGCGGACGTCGCCGAGCGCAGTGCCATCCGGAAGAATGATCTGCCAATCGGCGCTGGCTCCCGGAAGCAGTGTCCCGCGCAGCTCAGGTCCGCTGAAGGTACCGCCGGTCAATGGAACGATGCGCCGGTGACCAGCGGAGATCTCGCCGACGTCCTGGGGGTCGCCGACAGTCGCTTCCAAGCGGTAGATCAGGTTCAGGCGTGGATCGGGAAGACGACCGTTCACAGCTTCACTCCTGGTTTGGTCTCGGTCGCTTCGAGAGTCGAGCGGCGGTGTCCGTGACGGTGCCCTCCGACACGGCGATGGTCAGCGTCGTCAAGACCCTCTGGGCGATGGCTTGGCCGAAGAGGCCGCGCAGGCGGGGCGGCAAAGCGATCAGGCCCCAACGAGCAGGGACCGCGCCTCTGCGAGGCCAACTACGAGATCATGAAGGTCGCCACCGACCTCGAGGCGGCTCGACTGGTTGATCCCGCCGACCTTCATCGGCTCGAACCCAGCCGTTCGGATGAGCCGCTCGACTTCGTCGCCACCACGGGCGTCGCCGGTCACGTAGAACAGAACCGCCGGTTCGGGCGACCGTTTGCCCGAGGACTCTAAGAGATCGGCCGACATCGTACCGAACGCCATGGCCAAGCGTGCTCCTGTCGGCAACCACCCGGCAACAATCTCGCCAGATGATTGCCCCTCCGGCAGGAGCCGCACGACCTTTCCGTGCGCGTTGAGGCCGACCGGGTTGGTCGGAACGACGAGGGACTTATCACCCAGCGCGTCGGCGATCTCGTCGATGACGTCCTTCAGCACGGGAAACCGCAAGGCAAGGATGACAGCATCGGCACCCTGCAAAGCGCTTCGGTTGTCGACGGCGACCCCCGCGGTTCCGCCGATCGCCGCGGCCAGCTTTGTGCCGACTGCTTGCCGGCGCTCGAGAGTTTCAGGGCCTCACCACCGGATGCGAGCTGACGCGCGATGGCCGATCCGATCCCCCCGGTGCCGATGATCGCGGTGGTCATGAGCGACACTCCCTCAGCGTCACGAGCTGGCAACAGCCCCTGGGAGCAGCAGCGTCCCCGCCGACTCAGACTGCGACCGAAGCACGGAGCTCACTCGGACCCGTCGGCGGACGTGGTAGAGGGCCAGTGATCGGGCGTCCAGTCCCCCCCTGGGTCCGTGGTTTGCCCCACTTCGATCAGATAACCGTCGGGATCGCGAATGTAACAACGGATCTCGTACTCGTACTGTTTCGGCGGCGTCAGGAACTGAGCACCCCGTGCGCTCCATTTGGAGTATACGGCGTGGATGTCAGCGACCCGAATGTTGAGGAAGCTGCTGACCCGGTCGGGGTCCCTTGGCGTCTCCAGGGTGACCTGCGGCTTGTCGTCGGTCGGGCCTCCGCCGACATTGATGATGATCCAACCGTTCGCCAGTGCGACATAGGTCAGCCCTCCGGGGCCGAGGAAGGCGATCCTGCCTCCGAGCACTTCGGTGTAGAAACGCCGAGAGCGCTCGACATCGTCCGAGACGATGAAGTGGGCCAGCACCAATCCCTCAGAGGGCGGTGGGAGCTCGGCCATCTGCTACCTCCACGGGTTGGGTCAATCGCCCGCCTGCGACGGGCTCAGCGGCCGGCGACGCCCCGCTCGCCAGGCGAAGGTGAGGCCCGTGGCGAAGAAGCTCTGACCGCCCCGTGGGGCGCCACGTCCTGGCGCCACTCGCCACAGCTTCGTTGTCACTTGCCGGTGCGGCTGAGGGCAGATCGTCAGTCGAACGTAGCGAACGCCGCCTACGATGAGTGTCGGAATGTCGCCCAATCCGGGGGGATCACGCGCCGGCCGCCGCGGTCCCGGGACCATGCCCGCTGCCGTCGCTTTGCAGGCGGTGATGGACATCGTCGACGGGGTCACCATCGGCTACGAGGCGTTATCCCGAACCGTCGGCGGAGTCAATCCGCTCTGGACCATCGAGGCTGGCGTTGCCGGCTCCTACATGACCGAGCCAGCCGTCGTCTTCGTCCCTCTGCCTCGGCAGGTGCTGGCAACCTCGGGCGCCGAGCTCGCCAGCAGGGTGAGGGAACTGCGGATCACCCCAGGCCGGCTCGTCTGGCTCATCCGCGATCGCGGTCGAGCTGGACTGCGCGCGCCAGAGGAGCAGACGCTTCAACAGCTTCGCGATGCCGGCGGTCGGTTGGCCGTTGACCTGCCTGCTGTTCCGTCCCTCACTCACGGCCTTGTGGCTTCGCTGCACCCAGACTTCGTCTTCCTCGACCTTCAAGCCGGTTGGATCGGGCACGGGGATCTGGCCGACGCCCAACTCGCCGCGACGATCGCCTTCGTAGCCCGCCGGAACGGGATTCTGCTGGCTCGGGGTCTGGACACCGGCGCCGCCGCGGCCGCCGCCCTCAACGTGGGGATCCAGTACGGGGTCGGGCGTCATCTAGAGAGCCCGGTCGTCCTCGAGCCGGAGCTGGCGCGAGCGGGCGACAACATTGTCGGCTCGTCCTGGTTCCAGAACCGGGAGACTCGCATCCTCAGCAAGCGGGGGGAGTCTCTGAAGGAGCCCTTCGTGCTCGGGCGTCCCGGCGTGGCACCGGGATCACACCTCACCGAGGCGACCTTCGCACGGCTACTCTCTGAGACCGCCCACATGCTGCAGGCCGAGCATGATCCGGAGGCGGTCCTCCGCGCCGCCGCGGGTGCGTTCTTACAGACGATTCCTGCCGACCGGCTGGTGGTCTTCGGGGCCGATCACCACGTGAACCGAATGCGGCCACGGATTCTCGCCGGGGCTGGCGCGGAGGGGTTCACGGGTCAGGACATCCCGCTGAGCTCCGGGATCACCGGCTGGGCCTTTGCTCGGGGCGTCCCCTACCGATGTGGCGACACCGAGTCCCATCCGGCGTCCGCCGCCCTCCCGAGCAGTCAACGCCTGAGGGAATCCCTCCTCGCTATCCCGCTGGCCGCCGGCGACCAGCGGATGGGGATCATCGATCTCTGGCGCCAGGGGCTGGACAGCTTCAGCGATGAGGACCTGGAGCGGGCTGCTCTCCTCGGCCTGATGACCGCGGCGGCCTGGCGTAGCGCCCGCCAGTTCGCCGACATCGAGCAGCGCGCGCTCACCGACGCTCTCACGGGTCTCTACAACCGGCGCTGGTGGCGAGACATGGCGCCGCGACTGACGGCCCAAAGCCGGCGCAACCAGAGTCCCATCGGGGTCCTCCTGATGGACCTTGATCACTTCAAGCAGGTCAACGACAGCGCGGGGCACGTTGCCGGAGATGCCGTGCTCCGCGCCGTCGCCGGCGCTGTACAGGCCTCGATCCGCGAAAGCGATTACGCCGTTCGTTACGGGGGTGAGGAGTTCCTGGTCATCCTACCGGGCACGGACAGCGTGGGGTCGGTGCGCGCCGCTGAGGCCGTGCACACGGCAATCCGGGACTCGGTGGCCGGTTCCGGGGTGGCCGTGCCGGTCACCACTTCCGTTGGTGTCGGAGCTTTCCCTGAGCACGGAGCAAGCCTCGACGCGGTGGTGCAGGCCGCTGACCAGGCGATGTACCAAGCCAAGCGGGAGGGCGGCGATCGGGTCCTGATGGCGTAGTGGCCAGGAACCAGGGTCGTTCGGTGGGTGTAGGCCACAAGTCCTCACCCATCGCAGCCCGATGACAGGCTACCACCGCATCCACTGCGGCCCTCAACCCCTGGCCTCGAGCGGTAGGGGTGGAACCCAGGCCTCACACTCCGTCCCCGCTCCCTGAAGACCCTTACTGCCGCCAACTCAGGCGCCTGGGCCGCCAAAGCGGATACCGGGCCCGGGCCTGCGGGCGCGGGTGCTTGAGGACGCGACTCCGGTCGAAGTCGAGGATGTCGCCGGAAGCAGCTGAGCTAGTCCCACGTGCACGAGGAACTCTGTTGTATTCACCGCACCATGGCGTTCTTCGCGAGCGTGTGTAGGCACCCCCCGCTTGCTATGGGCGATCCCGGTCACGTATACACTGGCGCCCGACCGTGGTCGATCCAACGAACTGGATGCAACCGACATCCGGATGCCCGATCGACGCTGACATACTTGCATCGTCGGGCAATTGGTCGCGGCCCTGAGTGAAGCCCTTCACCCTCAGGCGCCGCTGCCCTGCGCCAGCTCCGACAGTGGCAACTGCGCACCGCTGGTCCGGTGATCGTGCAGGAGCTCTTCAAACCGGTCCGGCGGCACAGGGGGGCTGAAGAGGTATCCCTGGAGCAGGTCGCAGCCGTTGCGGCGTAGGAAGGCCAGCTGCTCCGGCGTCTCGACGCCCTCTGCGGTCACGGCAAGACCGAGCCGGTGGGCGAGAGCGATCATCGCCGCCACCAGTGGGACGTCGTCATCCCCGTGCTTGATGTCACTGAGGAACGAACGGTCGATCTTGAGGCGATCGACGGGCAACGTGGCCAGCTTGCCCAGGCTGGAGTACCCCGTACCGAAGTCATCGATGGCGACGGAGATGCCGGCACCACGGAGCCGACGCAGCTCGTCGAGTGCCTCTCCCGTCTGGACCACTGCGGAGCTCTCAGTGATCTCGACCTCGAGGCGATCCCCGGGAAAGCGGGTCTCGAGCAGCACGGCCGCCACATTGTCGACGAGCTCGGCTCGACCCAGATCACGCCCCGAGATGTTAACGGCGAGAACGACCCCCGGCAGTCCGGACGCCAGCCACTCCGCGGCCTGAGTACATGCTGCATGAAGCACCCAGCCGTCGATTGCACTGACAATCCCGATGTCCTCGGCCAGGGGGATGAAGGAGTCGGGAGGCACGAGACCTCGGATGGGATGGTGCCACCGCACGAGGGCCTCGCAACCGACGATGGCGCCGACGTCCACTGAGATGATCGGCTGGAACACCACACGCAGCTCACTCCGCTCCACGGCGTGGCGGAGGTCCTGCTCCAGGCTCAGGCGTTGTGTGGCCGCCGCCTGCATGGTGGGCACGAAGACCTCCACCCTGCCTCTGCCACGTGCCTTCGCCGCGTGCATGGCCAGCTCCGCATGGCTGACCAGCTCATCGGCACTTGTCCGGTCTGTCGCCGTGACGGCGACGCCGATGCTCAGGCCGATCACCAGGCTGCCCGCCGCGAACTCGAGGGGAGACTGGAACACCTCGCCCAGGCGTTCCGCTATGTGAAGGGCGTCACTCACCTGACTGATGTCCTCGACTAGCACCGCAAACTCGTCGGCGCTCAGCCGAGCGACCGTGTCGCCGGGGCGGAGCGTTCCTTGTATCCGGGCTGCCGCGGCTTGGAGTAGGGAGTCACCTGCCATATGGCCCATGCTGTCATTGACTGCCTTGAAGTGATCCAGGTCGACGTCGAGAACGGCAAGGGTGGCGCTGCGCCGGCGCATCAGGTTGAGCGCATGCGCCACCCGTTCACTGAACAGAGCCCGGCTGGCGCCACCTGTTAGGCCGTCGCGGAAGGCTTGCTCGGGTGGCTCCCGATCCAATCGGCTGCGCTCGGTCACGTCATCGGTGCTTCGAAACTGCGGGGCGACGTTGAAGTCCTGAGGGCCCGCGGTAACCTCGACATCCGCATGGGCATGCTCGCCGGCCCGCGTCTGGGAGGAGGGGAGCAACGGCGTGGCCCGGCCGTCGATCCCGGCCCTTGACGAGCGAGTGCGCCGGGGTCGAGAGCTTCGCCACGGTCGCCGCGCTCCTGGGCGACCTCCACGTCTTCAAGAGCCCCTAGAATCGGACCTGGCCGGTCCACAAGCGCCACCATCTCACGCCGACGGTAGGCCGCCCCACTCCGAAGGACGACGCCGAGGCCGCAGTGTGCGTGTCATCATGTTCTTACCGCAGTCAGCTAAACAGCCAGCGCCAGCGTGATCAACCATCCGGGAATCGGCAGCCCGCACACCCGGCTCCCATCCAGGCCACTCACCGCGTCCCCTCCAGTCTCGATGCCTCCGCGTTGTGCGGGGTGGTTTGAAGCGACCGTGCCCCGTCTAGGGCCGCAACCAGGCAGTCATCCTCGTTGCGTACCCCACCAACGCCAGGCACATAGACGCCCGGCTCAATCGCAATCACCATCCCCGGTTTCAGTACGTCCGTTGACCTGGGCCGCAGCAGCGGAAATGGCTCGTGGAATGCCATCCCCACACCGTGCCCCGTCTGGTGAGGGTAGGCCTCGGCAAGCCCTGCCTCCGCGATCACCTCACGAGCCGCGCTGTCCACGTCGGCACCGGTCGCGCCGGGAATAGCCGCGTGACGCGCTGCTTCAAAGGCTCCCTCGGCGACCTCGAACAGACGCGCCTGCACCTCGTTCGGCGCACCGAGGGTGTATACGCGCGACAGATCGTTCCAGTAGCCGTCGGCCACCACCGCGAGCTCCATCAGCACGATATCCCCCGGCGCCATCGCCCGTGGTGACGAGAACTCGTAGTCGAGGTGGCACTGGGAGGTCTGGGGCCCGCTCATCACATAAGCGTAGGCGCGAGCGCGAGTGACGCTTTCGAAACCGACGCCAAATCGCTCGATGGCCCGCTCAACATCAGTCGCCAGATCAACGTCCCGAACCCCATCAGCCAGACCGCGACGAAACGTCTCCAGGCCGACGTCGGCGATCGTCGATACCCGCCGGATAGCCCTCAACTCCCGTTCAGTCTTGATCGCCTTGACGCGCGTGAGCATCCCATCCACTGCTCGCAGGGCCTCGTCACCCATGATTGCGCTCACGACCGCGCGGACCTGCTCATGACGACCTGATGCCTCATGGGCCATATGGGGAGGGACCAAGCTCCGGAACGGCCCTTCGACCCCAACTGTCCGAGGGTGACGAGACATGGCGCCAACCCGATCTAGGAGGAGGCGGTGGATGCTCTCGTCGAACGGGGGGTCTCCGACTCGACCCGCCTGGTAGACCCGGAGATTCGACCACCCGCACCGAGCCGCCCAAGTCTCTTCGCCAGCCGGCACGAGCAGCTGAGGCTCGCCGTCCAGCGGCACGATGGCGACGCAGGTTCCGTTCATCGGCCAGTATCCGGTGACCGCTAGCAGATTCTCTGTGCTAACGCACACCAGAAGGTCCAGCCCCTCTACACCCATGGCCGTCCGGATCCGCCTCAGGCGGTCGTCGTCGCGCCCCGCGTCGCCACCAACCTCGTCCAAGAATGTCCTGACGGCCGCGGCCCGATCGCGCTGTCGATCCACTCCGGCGTCATACGTATCGATCACCACGACGTCGCCGTAGCCGAACGTGTTGAGCGCTTGGAGGAAGCCGATGAGCACCGAATTCGGAGCTTCCCCGCGGCGACCCAGCCTAGCGTGACCGATCCGCCCCGCAAAGCGAGCGACGGCCTTTGCCGGGTCCTCGCCGCTCCGCAGCAGCACACCGGCATCGAGGTCCACTAGGACATTGCCACGGTTGATGCGGCCCAGGACTTCGGCAAGCTCTGCGCAGTTGGCGATGCCGCAGGAGTCTCTCGCTCCTGCAGCTCCTCCCATGCCCACACAGATGGTCACCCCGGCGTCCTCAGCCGGCCGAGCAGCATCTCTCAGTACCCGGCACCAGCGATCCAGGGCCGACCCGCGCTCAGCAGGAACGTCTCCGCCCGTCCAAGGCGCTCTCACAGCAACCTTGCGACACCCAAGTTCGATCGCGTCGTGGATATACTCCGAGAGATTGGCTACCGGGTCAGCAGCGCGCATGAGCGACTGGACTTCGAGGTCAAGCAAAGCCACCTGAATACCCACGCGCGTCGCTCGATCGCGCCACGGCCCGTCAGACGGCCACGGAACCTGTAAGGCACTCAGGTCCGTCCCCGCTAGGAGGGCCATGGCCTCGTCTGGGGCGAGCCCTCGGGCGTCAAGCGCGAAACGCGTCACCGGGCCCCACCCACCGGCTGAGCAACGCCCTCGTGGAGACGCGAGAAGATGCTGTCCAAGCGTTCCAGCGCCTCATCGATATCCCCCATCTCATGCGCTGCGGTGGTGCCGTAATGCATCGGGGCATTCTTGGCGCCGAAGTCGTGGAAGTGAAGCCCATTCTCGCCGCAGCCCCGAAGGAAACGGTTATTCGCGTCTCGGTCGAAGCGCGTGGCCGATCGGTAGTCAGTGGCTTGCTCAGGGAAGCCGAAGTAGAGACCGAAGCGCGCCCCGAGACCCTGGACGTGCCCTTCCACTCCCTTCGTTGCGAAGAGCTCGCTCAGGCCAGTGTAGAGGTGCTCCGCAACCCCGTTCAGATGCTCGTAGAAGCCGGGGGTTGACATGACCTTGAGCGCTGCAAGGGCCGCAAGTACGGCGGGAAGGTGGCTGGTGTACGTCCCGCTCACCATCGTATGCCCAGTTGGTGCCAGCTCCGACATCACGTCCGACCGCCCGGTCACCGCCGCAATTGGCCAGCCAGCACCCAGGGCCTTGCCCCACGTCGTCAAGTCAGGCGTAACTCCAAAATACTCCGAGGCACCGCCCAGGGCCATGCGGAACCCCGAGAGCACCTCGTCGAAGATCAGGACGATGCCGCGTCGCTTGGTCTCCTCACGAAGCACCTTGAGCCAGCCAGGATCGGCTGGGATGCAGCCGAGATTGTACGACACCGGCTCGAGGATCACGCATGCCAAATCACGCTCGTGAAGATCGAGCGCCTCCAACAGCGCGGGCTGGTCGTTGAAGGGAACGTTCACCAGCAGGTTACCGATCACCCGCGGTATCCCAGCACTATCTGGGAAGGACGGCACGATCGCTTCATACGGGCGCTCTGGCGGCGTATGTGCATTGAAGAAGACATAGTCATGCATGCCGTGGAAGTGCCCTTCAAACTTGAGAACCTTCTCACGTCCGGTCGCCGCCCGCGCGATCCGGATAGCCGCCATCGTCGCCTCAGTACCCGTGTTCACCAGACGGATCTGCTCGGCTCCAGGCAAGATCTGCGCCATGCGCTCAGCTAGGGCAACGTGGTGCTCGGTCTCCTGAGTGCAGAGGGTTCCCTTCGCGATACCCTCCGCAGCTGCCGCATTGATCGCCGGATGGTTGAAGCCAAGCATGCTCGCGCCATTGGATGAGCTGAAGTCGATGAACTCCCTGCCATCGACGTCCCAGAGCCTGCAGCCATCTCCATGGTCGAAGTAATAGGGCCGGCCGAGGACGGGGTTGAACCGGCCGGCCGCGGTCACCCCCCCCACCATCACCCGTCTCGCCCTCGCGAAGAGCTCAGAAGCCCTGTCGTTGCCACTCATAGTCATACCTCTCTACTCTCTTGCGACGGCTTGGTGACGGCCCGTCAGTAACGGGGGCTTCAACCTTCCATCAGTCTTCTTCTCAACGGCGCGGCACGTGCGGACCTGGAACCCACCGCCGTCCGGAGGGCGACGGTGGGTTCCCTTCACTGCCGCGAAGACCGGGCTCCTCAGGACCCGCTCAGCGAGCTGACATAAAAGTACTTCGAGATACTCGGACTGCTTGCGTCCGACGTCGTCGCCAACACGTCGGGGAGCACCACGTTGGACTGCACCTCACTCTTGTGCCCCGTCACCAAGTCATAGGCGTACTGCACCGCGGTCGAGCCCTCCAGAGCTGGCTGCTGGATGACCAGCGCACTCAGGTAACCTTGCTGCAGGAGAGTGGCCTCCTGGGGCGCCGCGTCGTACGCCACTCCGAAGACCTTGCCCTCGGCCTTGGCCGACTGAAGCGCCGAGCCCACCCCTTCACCCGACGGCGTATCGATCGCGAAGATGCCCTTCAAATTGGGGTAGGCCAGCATCAAGGTCGACGTCTGCGCGTCTGCCGTAGTCACGCTCTCATCGTCGTACTCGGTAGCAACGATCGACACGTTCGGGTACTTTGCCGCCATCTCCTGGGCAAACCCATCCTCGCGTTGGTCGTCAGTGGTCACACCGGGCTCATTGTTGATGATCGCCACCTGCCCCGCGTCCCCGATCAGCGACGCAAGCTCATCCGCGGCCTGTTGTCCGCCCGAGGTGTTGTTGCA
>Ga0181521_10005630_pt1 | contig 13852 bp, 13 predicted proteins | sample PEATcosm2014_Bin_32_FD_119764 | JGI IMG/M metagenome (GOLD analysis project Ga0181521, IMG submission 119764) | Peatland microbial communities from MTU Mesocosm Facility, Houghton, MI, USA - PEATcosm2014_Bin02_60_metaG | ecosystem: Environmental > Terrestrial > Soil > Wetlands > Peat | place...
GGCCGTCTCCCATTTTGTTTTTGCGCTGGTAGAGGGTGGGGCAGGGCGCCAGCACTTCGATAAAGCAGAAACCCTTCTTTTTGAGCACCTCTTCCATGGAACGGCTGAGCTGCTTGACGTGATAAGTGGTCCATCGCGCCACGTAAGATGCGCCGGCGGCTTCGGCCAAGGCCACCAGGTTGAAGGTCGGCTCGAAAACGCCATAGGGCGAGGTGGCGCTGATGGCCTGCGCGGGGGTGGTGGGGGCCGATTGTCCGCCGGTCATGGCGTAAGTCATGTTGTTCACGCAGATCACCTTGAGGTCCATGTTGCGGCGGGCGGCGTGGATAAAGTGGTTGCCACCGATGGCAAACAGGTCGCCGTCGCCGGAGTAAACCACCACTTGCAGCTCGGGATTGGCGAGTTTCAGTCCGGTGGCGAAGGGGATGGCGCGCCCGTGGGTGGTGTGGAAGGAATCCAGGCGCGCGTACCCGGCCACGCGGCCGGTGCAGCCGATGCCGGAGACGATCGCCACCTTATCGAGGTTCACTTTGGAATCGAGCAGCGCGCGGGTGAAGCAGTTGACCGTGGTGCCGATGCCGCAGGCGGGGCACCAGATGTGCGGCATGCGGTCCATGCGGAGGAACGGCTCGACGGGGTTTTGGGCGCCTTCCGGGATTTCGAGAATCGTCGTTTCGGTCATCGGGCCGCCTCCACAATGGCATTGAGAATGGTATCGGGATTGTGCACGGTGCCTCCCGCGTGGCTGACCGGGATCACCTTGGCCTGGCCTGCGGCCGCGCGCTCCACTTCGAGGACCATCTGGCCGAGATTCAGCTCGGGCACCACGAAGGCCTTCACGCGGCCGGCCAACTCGCGGATGTGCTCGGCGGGGAACGGCCACGCCGTGATCAGGCGGAACTTGCCGACGCGAATGCCGCGCGAGCGCGCGAGCTGGATGGCGCGCTGCGCCACGCGCGAGGTGATGCCATAAGAGACCACCACCACGTCGGCATCCTCCAGATTTTCGGTTTCCCACAGAGAGCGGCCATTACTGAGCGGCTTCAACTTGGCTAGCAGGCGTCGCACCAGGCGGTCCTGCGCTTCGACGCCCATGTCGGGGTAACCGCGCTCGTCGTGGGTCAGGCCGGTGACATGGAAGCGGTAGCCTTCGCCGGCGCGCACCATGTCGGGGACCAGGTCCTCGCGCGGCTCGAAGGGCTGGTACTCCTCCGGCGGAAGCTTGGTGTAGCGGCGGGGCGTAATCTCGATCCGGTCGGGTTCGGGAATGACCACCTTCTCGGTCATGTGGCCGACGCACTCATCCATCATCATCATCACCGGGACGCGAAACTCTTCGGCGAGATTGAACGCCTGGATGGTGAGGTCGAAACATTCCTGCGGAGAGTTGGGGCACAGCGCGATGATTCCGTAATCGCCGTGGGAGCCCCACCGGGCTTGCATCATGTCCGCCTGGCCGGGCAGGGTGGGGAGCCCCGTGGAGGGGCCGCCGCGCTGCACGTCGACGAACACGCAGGGGGTTTCGGTCATGGCAGCCAGGCCGATGTGCTCCATCATGAGCGAGAAGCCGGGTCCGGAAGTGACAGTGAACGCCTTGGCGCCCGCCCAGACCGCGCCCTGGATGGCGATGGAAGCGGCCAATTCGTCCTCCATCTGGATGAAGATGCCACCCACGGTGGGGATTCTGGAGGCGAATCGCTCGACCACCTCGGTGGAGGGTGTAATGGGGTAACCTGCGGCAAATCGCGCACCAGCAGCGAGTGCTCCCTCACAGCAGGCATGGTCGCCGTCGAGAAAATGGACGCCCGTGAGAACTCCGTTCGGATCAGCGTGCATAGCGGCCTCCGAAAATTGCGAAGTCCGGGCAGTACATGCCGCAGAGATCGCAACCACTGCATTTCTCGGCATCTACGACGTGGGGGGGGTGGTAACCGGTAGAATTGAAAGCGGAAGAGAGAGCCAAAACGTGGGTGGGGCAAAACTCGACACAAAACCCGCACCCTTTGCAGCGCTCGACGGTAATAGCAACGAAACCTTTGGCCATAGTGGCCCTCCAGATGGTACTCCTTGAGGTATGTGCACGGCAAGGGCCACTGAGGGAAGCGGCGAGGCAGTGGTCAAAGGCTGAGAATTCGCGCGACCGCGCCGATTGCCGCCGCGACAGATCCACCGTCGGGCCGCCGCGACCGGCGGACCAGGGGCCGCTCTTCCATGCCATGGAAGCACGCTTCCAACTGCGTCACCGGCCCGACGAAGATCAATCGCGAAATCCCGATTCTTGGGCTAAGGCAACTGCTTCAGGACGAGCACCGGGATCTCGGACAAATTCGCCAACCCGGCGTCGTTCGTCAGGAACCAGGAAGCGCCAGAGCGGATGGCTGTCGCAATCTGTATCGCATCCGGTGTTCGGAGATTATGACGCGCGCGTAATTCTGCGGCCGCTTCGGCGATGCCCTCGTCCAACGGAATCGCGGTCAGGGCGGGCGACTGCAGCAGAATATTGCGATACTCCTCAGCCAACTCGGGCCGGCCTTCGCGAAGTGGATGGACCAGGACTTCAAGAAGCGTGACGAACGAAGTCACAATACGGAATTCGTTGCGCTCCGCGGCTTCGAAGAACGGCTTCATTCTGGCGAGAAAGGCCGGGTGTTCCTCGATGTAGTAGATCAGTGGCCCTGTGTCCAGACCGACGGTCGAGCCGCGAAGGGCGTCTATCCATTCCACGACGAGCGTTCCCGGCGCAGGTACTCATCGATATCGACGCCTTGCCAGATACCTTTGCCTAAGCCCTGAAGCTCCAGCAGGCTCCGGCAAGGATGGAGGTCCAGTTCGCCACTCAGCCGCCCAACGAGTTCGGCAATCAGACGCAGTTGGTCGGCGGGACCGAGGGCTTGTACAGATCTCTTGGCCTGATCGTACCGTGGGTTCGGCAAGTCGCTCATCCCCATGACCATACGATACCGCTCTTCGTGGCGGGGACGCCACCGCTCTGCTCAGAGGCTGAGAATTTCCCGCAACCGCGCCGATTGCCGCCGCGACATCTCGACCGTTCGGCCGCCTCGCAGCGTCACTACCAGCCCGCCGCCGACGCCCACGTCCACTTTCTCGATCCATTTCAAGTTGACGATCTGCTTGCGGCCCGCGCGGAAGAACATGGCGGGGTCGAGCTGGCTCTCGAGCGCATTCAGCGACCGGCGAATCAGGGGCCGCTCGTTTCCGAAGCAGAGGCGGGTGTAGTTTCCCTCGGATTCGAGCAGAAAGATATCGGGCAAGCGAACGATCCAGCAGCGTTCGCCATCCCTGACAAAGACCTGCTCCAGGCGCGGCGTTTCGGCACGGGGACGGACCTTCGCCAGCGCCGCGGCCAGCCGCGCCGGGGCCACCGGCTTCAGCAGATAATCGAGCGCACTCACCTCGAAGGCCTGGATGGCGTACTGATCGTAAGCCGTGGTGAAGATCACTTGCGGAACATCATCGAGGCGCTCCAGCAGGTCGAAGCCGGTCATGCCGGGCATCTGGATATCGAGGAACACCAGGTCGGGCGCCAGCTTGGGAATGAGCGCCAGGGCTTCCTCCCCGCTGCGCGCTTCGCCGGCCACTTCGACTTCCGGATGAGCCGCCAGCAATCGCCGCAATTCCAGGCGTGCGAGGCGTTCATCGTCGACAATCAGCGCTTTCATGCGACTCTCGGAATCAGGACGGTGGCGGCGACACGGCCATCGCGGTTCTGCAATTGCAAGCTGGCGCGGTCGCCGTAGAGGATGCGCAGTCGTTCGCGGACATTGGCGAGACCCAACTGGGTGGCTTCGGGCCCGGCTTCCGCGAGTTGCCCGGGGTTCTCGACTTCCACCACCAGCCAGTAGGGCGCCAGAGCGGCGCGAATGAGGAGATCGCCGCCGGCGGGAAGTTTGGCAATCCCGTGCTTCAGCGCGTTTTCCACCAGAGTCTGCAAAAACATGGGCGGGATGGGAACCTTCCCGGCTTCCGGATCGATGTCAAACTGCACGCGCAGGCGATCTTCCAGGCGAACCGATTCCAACGCCAGGTAATCGCCCACCACCTCCACCTCGGATGCCAGCGGTACGGTGTGCATCAGGTCGCGATGCAAATTGTAACGGAGGATATTGGCGAGCCGCGTGATCATGTCCTGGGCCACGGCGGGATTCTCAGTCACCAGGCCGCGGATGGAATTCAGACAGTTGAACAGGAAGTGAGGATTGACCTGGGCTTCAAGCGCGCGCAGTTCGGCCTCCCGCAGCGCCAGTTGCAGATGGATTTCCTTTTCCCGGTAGCGGCGCGGCCCGGTCAGCGCGATATAGAAGATGGTCCAAAGAACGGTGATGACCGTGATGCCCGCCCAGGCCGCCAGCGCCGCGACGGGGTGCAAGAAAGCGCTGCGTTGGCCGTCGAACCACCAGTTGATGGCAATAACCAGGAAGGTCTGTACCGCCGCGACCAGGAGGGCAGCGCCGAAGACGCGTGCGTACATCCGCGGCGAGGGCGCCATCAGCCACTGCCGCCGGCGAATCTCGCGGCGAAAGAGATCCGTGAGGGCAATGCTGTAGAGGAAAAACAGAAGATAGCCGGCCACCACGCTCAAGCGCCAGGCCGCAGTCAACGCCCCGATCGCGGAATAGCCGCCCCAGCCGGCAACCTGGCAAGTCCAGTAGGCGACCTTCGTCTTCATCGCACCGGCTCCGGTTTGACAAGGCTGAGAAAGCGGTCCAGTTGGCCGAACATCCAGTCCGGATCATCCCACATTATGAAGTGGCGCGCCGTGTCGGTGATGCGGATATCCACGCCGGCCAGCTTGGCGTACTGACGCCGGAGGTTGGCTTCGGTCCGCTGGCGGTCGGTGTACTGGCTATAGCCGATCCACGTGCCCAGGACCAGCGTGGGAACCTTGATGTTGGCGAGATCGTCACGCAGGTCGGCGGCGAAGAGCTCGCACATGGCATCGGTGACGGCGATGCGGTCGGAAGCCAGGCCCCACGCGATGATGCGCTCAAGATCGGAATCCTTGGTCACCATCATCCTGGTGGCCACGCCCGATTTGACGTAGCGCTCATACATGTCCTGGGTTTGAGCGCCCATGTATTGGCGCATCTGAGCGACGTTCTCGCGGGCCTTGGCCGGGGTTATTTCGGGATCGGAGAGGCCGCTGAAGAAAGGATAAGCGTCGACGATCACCAGCTTGCCTGGAAGGTTGGGGTACTTGGCGGCCAGCGCCAGAGCCACAAAGCCGCCGAGGCTGTGACCGACAATCACCGGCTTTTCGAGCTTGTTCTTGCGGATGTAGTCCGCCAGGCCGTCGCGGACGCGGTCGAGCATGGGTGCGGGCACGCGGGGAACGCCGGCGAAACCGGCGACCGTGAGCACGTGGCATTGGAAGCGGTCCTGGTAGTGGGCCACGGAGGTGTCCCAGGTCTCCCCGGAAGAGGAGATCCCCGGGATGAGGATCATGGCTGGGCCATGGCCGGTGACTTTGACCTGGAATGCATCCTGGGCCAACAGGCCGCAGGCGAGGCTGAGCGAAAGCAGTAGAAGTTTCATAATTGAAGAGTGCCGCGGATGGGCCGGCCCGCGGCACGGAAAGTGATGAGCGGTCAATTGGGGGGATGAAGGCGATGGACCTGGCAATCCAAGCGGACGATGTGCGCGCGGCGGCGGAACGGATTCGGCCGCTGGCGCGGCGGACGCCGGTGTTTACTTCGGCGGGTTTCGACGCCGAGGCGGGCATGCGCGTGTTCTTCAAGTGCGAGAATTTCCAGCGCGGCGGAGCGTTCAAGATTCGCGGCGCCTCGAACCTGATTCTGTCGCTGCCGGAGGCGGCGCTGGCGCGCGGGATCGTGACCTATTCCTCGGGAAACCATGCGCAGGCCGTGGCCATCGCGGCGCAGCACGTAGGGGCGCGGGCCACCATCGTCATGCCGGAGGACGCGCCGCGCTCGAAGATGGAAGCTACACGTTCGCGGGGCGCCACCATTGTGACCTACAACCGCTTTACGGATAGCCGGGAAGAGATTGCGTCGCGGATTTTGGCGGAGACGGGCGCCACGCTGGTGCCGCCGTTCGATCACGCCATGATCATGGCCGGGCAAGGCACCGCGGCGTTGGAGCTGCTGGAGGAAACCGGCCCGCTCGACGCTCTGATTGCGCCGGTGGGCGGCGGCGGGTTGCTTTCGGGATGCGCCACCATCGCCAAGGCCATCGACCCCGCCATGCGCGTGTTCGGCTCCGAGCCGGAAGGCGCCAACGACACGTTTCTTTCCATGCAAGCGGGCGAGCTGGTGACGGTGGCGCATCCCGAGACGATCGCGGATGGGCTGCGCGCGCCCAGACCGGGACGGCTGACTTTCCCGGTGATGCACAAGCTGGTGGAGCGCGTGGTGCTGGTGAGCGACGGCGAGATCCGCGCGGCGGTGAAGTTCCTGCTGCTGCGCCTGAAGATGCTGGTGGAACCGAGCGGCGCGGTGCCCGCCGCGGCCGTGCTGTTCCGGAAGCTGCCCGCCGGCATACGGACCATCGGCGTGGTGCTCTCCGGCGGGAACGTGGATTTCGAGGAGCTGGTGAAGTATTAGCGCGTCCTGTCAGGTCGCGCTAGTGATTCCGGTAACCATTCTCACGGACGGATCACGGAAAAAACCGCCGGAGTTTGGGGGTTTCGTAGCCTGTCACCGAATTTGGTGAACCTCGCCTCGGCCGACCCCGCGATCCGCGCTAAATCCATCGCGGCGTTCCGTGGGGAATTGGAGCGGGCCGGCGCGGGCTTCGACATCGCCATGCCAACATCGGCGAAGGTCACATCCCGCTGGATGCGTTTCGCCGCATTCTGAAGCATCCCAAACTGCGCGCGAAGCCGTTCATTCTGGAGCCGCCCATCGACGAGCCGGGTGACGACCGGCGCAACCTCGACGCGTTGAAGCGGCTGGTGCTGGTAGGATGGGAATCTACCTCGCACTATGCCCGAAAAGCCCTACGACCATAAGCAGATCGAACTGAAGTGGCACGCGCGTTGGGAAAACGCCGATTTCTACAAGGCCGAGGAGAACTCCGCCAAGCCGAAATTCTACGTGCTCGAAATGCTGCCCTACCCCAGCGGCACGCTGCACATCGGGCACATCCGCAACTACTCCATCGGCGACGCGCTGGCCCGCTACAAGTGGATGCGCGGCTACAACGTGCTGCATCCCATGGGCTGGGACGCCTTCGGCCTTCCCGCGGAGAACGCCGCCATCGCCAACCAGCGGCCTCCGCGCGAGTGGACGCTCGAAAACATCGCGGCCATGAAGAAGACCCATCGCCGCTTCGCTTTCAGCTACGACTGGGACCGGGAGGTCTCCACCTGCGAGCCCGAATACTACCGCTGGAACCAGTGGTTCTTCCTCAAAATGCTGGAGCGCGGCCTGGCATACCGCAAGAGAGCGCTGGTCAACTGGTGCCCGCAATGCGCCACGGTGCTGGCCAATGAGCAAGTGGTGGAGGGCTGCTGCTGGCGGCATGAAGAGACCCCCGTGGAACAGCGCGCGCTGGAGCAATGGTTTCTCCGGATCACGAAATACGCCGACGAACTGCTGGACGATATGGCCCAACTGGAAGGCGGCTGGCCCGAGCGCGTCCTCACCATGCAGCGCAACTGGATCGGGCGCTCCTACGGCGCCGAGGCCGATTTCAAGCTGGCATCCACCGGCGAGCCGATCCGCGTCTTCACCACGCGCGTGGACACCATCTACGGCGCCACCTGCGTGATCCTCGCGCCCGAGCACCCGCTGAACGAGACGCTGCTGGACGCGGAAGGCCAAGCCCGCGCCAAGGCCATGGTGGACGCGCGCGCCGGCCGCGATCCCGGTGACATTGAGAAGGAGGGTTTCTTCACCGGGCATTTCGCCATCAACCCGTACAGCGGAGAGCAGGTCCCCGTGTGGATCGGCAATTTCGTGCTGATGGGCTACGGCACCGGCGCCATCATGGCCGTGCCCGCGCACGACGAACGCGACTTCGAATTCTGCCGGAAGTACGGCATCCTCATCCGCCCCGTGATTCGTCCGGCGGATGGCGCGCTCGCCGTGGAACCGGGCATGACGCAGGCGTTTGTCGAAGACGGTGTTGTCGAGAACTCCGGCGAGTGGTCCGGCCTGGCGAGCGAAGAAGCGCGCCAACGGATGAGCGCCCACGCGGAGCGGCATGGCTTCGGCAAAGCGGCCGTCACTTACCGCATCAAGGATTGGGGCATCTCGCGCCAGCGCTACTGGGGCACTCCCATTCCCGTGATTCACTGCCCGGGGTGCGGCGTCGTGCCGGTTCCGGAAGGCCAGCTTCCGGTGCTGCTGCCGGACCGCATCGAGATCACCGGCGCCGGCCGTTCGCCGCTCGAAAACGTGCCGGAGTTCGTCGACGTGGCATGTCCCCAGTGCGGCGGCGCGGCCCGGCGCGAGACCGATACCATGGACACCTTCATCGATTCGTCCTGGTATTTCTACCGCTACTGCGATGCGCACAACAGCGCCATTCCGTTCGACCCCGCCAAGATCGCGTATTGGTTTGAGATCGACCAATACATCGGCGGGGTGGAGCACGCCATCCTGCACCTGATCTACTCGCGCTTCTTCACCAAGATGATGCGCGATATCGGGCTGATCCAGAATAGCGAACCCGCGCGGCGCCTGTTCACGCAGGGCATGGTGATCGCGGAGGGCGCCAAGATGTCGAAATCCAAAGGCAACGTGGTGGGCGCGGACCTGCTGGCCGAAAAATTCGGCACCGACACCACGCGGATGTTCGTCCTGTTCGCCGCGCCTCCCGAGAAGGAAGTGGATTGGCGCGCCGAAGGCGCCGAGGGCCTCTACCGCTTCCTGGGCCGTGTCTACCGCTTCGCCACCCGAAACGTGGGGCAGGGCGGGGCGCCCGCTGGGCCCGGCGACTCCGACAAGAAAGTTCTTCGCAAGTTACACCAGACTCTAAAGAAGATCACGGAAGACTTCGAAACCCGCTGGCACTTCAACACGTGCATCGCCTCCATCATGGAGCTGGTCAACATTCTTTACGCCGAGGAGCCCAACATTTCAGCCGCGCCGATGGCGGAGATCCTGGAGAAGCTGGCCCTGATGCTGGCGCCGTTCGCGCCTTACCTCTCGCAGGAGATTTGGGAAGAGATGGGCAAGGACGGCCCGGTATTCCGCCAGCCCTGGCCGGTGTTCGACGCCGAGCTTGCCAAAGAGGATCTGGCCGAAATCGTAGTGCAGGTGAACGGCAAGCTGCGAAGCCGCATACACGTTCCGTTCGGGACACCGAAGGAAGAGCTGGAATCGCTCGCCCTGGCCGATGAAAAGGTGCAGCCATACCTAACCGGCAAGCAGGTAGTCAAAGTAATCACCGTGCCGGATAAGCTGGTGAACGTAGTGGTGAAGTAACCAGCCGCACCACCGTCTCCAGATGAAACGTCTGCGGAAACAAATCCACCAGCGTCATCTGCTCCGCGCGGTACCCGGACGCCGTCAGCCCCGCCAGGTCGCGCGCCAGGGTCGCCGGGTCGCATGAGACAATCGCGACCTGGCGCGGGCGCAACTCGGCCAATCGCCGCACTACAGCCTTGCCAAGACCGGCGCGCGGCGGATCGAGCAGCACGAAATCCGGCGCGCGCTCCAGTTTCTGTAGGTACTCCTCCGCAGTCTGTCGCTCCGCCCGCAAGTTCGCCAGGCCGGCGCGCTCCGCGTTGAACTGCAAGTCCCGCGCCGCGCCTGAGCCCGATTCCACCGCCGTCACTTCCCGGAAAACCCGCGCCAGCGCCAGCGAAAACAGTCCCACGCCCGCGTACAAATCGAGCGCCGTATCGCCTTCCGCGCCTTCCAGCGCCACCTCCACCAAGCGATCGAGCAGGAATCGGTTCACCTGGAAGAACGAATGGCGGCTCACGCGGAACCGTCCCTGATAATCCAGCGCGCCCTCGACCAAGCCCGGAATCTCGACCGCACACCAGTCGAAGAACCGTCGCGCAACCGGTTGGTCCGTCGCCACCACGTTCAACTGCACCTTCCGCTCGTCGGTGAAGATCTCGAGCGAGCGCACGAACCTCGGCCAGCGCGGATCGCGCAACATTCCGGCCAGCGCGTGGATCGCGTCGTTGATCTTGGGCGAAGCGATGGGGCAATGGCCCGTCTCGCACAGGCTGTGCGAACCGGCCTCGCGGTACCCGATGTGCCGGCCCTCGATGTGAAGCTGCGCGCGGTTGCGGTATCCCCACGGTTCGGCAGCGGCCGTCGCAATCTGCTCCGGCGGCTCCATCTTCCCCAGCCGGCGCAACTGGTCTACGAGGATGGCGCGCTTGGCGGCGAGCTGATATTCGTACGGCGCGTGCTGGTAATGGCAGCCGCCGCAGCGGCCGAAGACCGGGCACGGCGCGGCCACGCGCTCGGGCGCCGGCTCCAGCACTTGGAGCGTGAGCGCCCGCACCAGCCCGGGCTGCTCGCGCCACGTCTGAACGCGAATGCGCTCGCCCGGCAGAACGAAAGGCGCGAACACCACGCGGCCCTCCAGGCGAGCCAGGCCGTCGCCGCCGTAGACCAACTTTTCCACGGTCGCTTCAAAATTGCTTACGATAGGATTTACTTCCATTCCCTTACCATGAAAACACGAGTCTTTTCCGGCATGCAGCCGTCCGGAAATCTGCACATCGGAAATTATCTGGGGGCGCTCAAGAACTGGGTGCGAATCCAGCACGAATACGAATGCATTTTCTGCATCGTCGACCTGCACGCGGTCACGCTCTACCAGGCGCCCGCGGAGCTTCGCGCCAAGATCCGGGAGATCGCCGCTCTCTACCTGGCGGCGGGCATCGATCCCCAAGCCTGCTCCATCATGGTGCAGTCCGCCGTCCCGGCCCACGCCGAGCTGGCCTGGATGCTCACCTGCGTCACGCCGGTGGGCTGGCTGGAGCGCATGACGCAATACAAGGTCAAGGCCGCGAAGCAGGAATCGGTAGGCGACGGCATACTACAATACCCTGTCCTGATGGCCGCCGACATCCTGCTCTACCAAGCCGGCATCGTTCCCGTCGGCGAGGACCAGTCGCAGCACGTCGAACTCACGCGCGACGTCGCGCAGCGCTTCAACTCGCTCTACGGCGAAACTTTCGTGGTGCCGGGAACCAGCCTGCCCGCCGTGGGCGCGCGCATCATGGGGCTCGACGACCCGACGCAGAAGATGAGCAAGTCGGAAACCGCGGCCAACCATGCCGTGGCGCTGCTCGACCCGCCCGATAAGATTCGCAAGACCATCATGCGCGCCACCACCGACTCCAAACCGGCCGTGGACTACGACACCGCCGGCCCGGGCATCCTCAACCTGCTGGCCATCTACCAGGCCTTCTCCGGCGACGGCGACGACGACATGAAGCAGCGCTTCAACGGCATGCGCTATGGCGACTTGAAGAAGCAGGTGGCCGGGATGGTGATCTCGCACCTGGAGCCTTTCCAGCAGCGCTACCGCCAGATTGTTTCCGACGCTGGATACCTGGACGGCGTTCTGCGCGAAGGCGCCGAACGCGTGGCCCCCATCGCCAACAGCACTGTCAAGCTGGTGAAAGAGCGCATGGGCCTCTACACGCAGGCTCCCATGCCCCGGATGCCATAGAACGCGGGCAGCCGTTCGCAACCGGATCTGTCCGCGCGGCGCAAAAGACGGCGCCTTGGGGCTAGCGGACCACCGGCGGGTCGGCCACTTGGGTTCCGAGGCCGGCGTAGGATTCCTTGACCTGGATCACTTTGTCGCCGCTGAAGGTCACGAACGTAAACTTGCCGGGAGCCGCGCCGTAAACCCAGTCCTCCAACTCGATGCCATCCTTGGTTTCGCGCGATTTGTGGGCCGGGCGGCCTAGCGCCATGACCACCTGCTCGCGGTTCATGCCCTCGGTGGCGCGCTTTTCCTTGATGGCCTGCTGGACTGCGGGCGGGAGCGTGTCGGCGTAGACTTCAGTGACGGTGTGGCGGTCGAAGTCGATCACCGACGCCAGCATTTTCTTGATCGCCGCCGCCTTGACGGGCTCCAGGGGTTGGTGAAAGAGGATCGCGATAGACGTGCCGCCGGGCGCGTTGGAATTGCCTTGGGAGATGGGATTGGTAGCGCCGCCCATGCCGACCTGCACGTTGTCATACCACTTGCGGCCGCCCTTGAAGCCGCCGTTAATCTGGAGCACGATCTTGTCGTCTTCGATGTCGACCTTGGTGACCTGGACCAGGTCGCCGATGCGGGCGGCGGGGCCGCTTTCCTTGGCGATCTCCGTCCACTGCTGCTTGTCGTATCCGGTCTTGGCGTCGAATTCGAGCGGTTTCCTGGAGCGGGGCAAGAGCACCTTCACGGTGCCGTACTCGGCCATCAGGCCGCGGGTCAGCTCGATGCGGTCATCCATGCTCAGCTTGTTGCCGGCGAAGAAAAGCGACGGCAGCAGGCTCAAAACTGCGGCGGTGACGATGGCTCGCATACGGCACGTTCCGCGGGCGGGTCGGTGAGCGGCGAGGGCTGCCGGCGAATGGGCGCCTTCCAGAGGTAAGCGAACAGCACGAACAGCACCACGGAAGTCAGCAGGCTGGCTTCCGGGCCGTAGTCGCCGCCGCTCCAGAGGTGGCCGGCGGTCCACGACATCTCGTAGCCCGTCACCTTCATTCTAAGCCCGCTGACATTCACGCCGAACAGCGGCAAGGTAAGGTTCCAGCCGAAGTGGAGGCCGATGGGCAGCCACAAGTCGCGGCTGCGGAGGAGAGCGTAGCCGAACAGGATGCCAAAACCGGCGGTGTTGGCGATGCCGAACCAGGTGGCGTTGGGGTTGGCCGAGTGCAGCAGGGCGAAGACGATGCCCACCGGCAGGATGGTGGCGTAAGGTCCACAGCGGGCCAGCAGAAGCTGAAAGCCGTAGCCGCGGAAGAACAATTCCTCGCCCGCGGCGCCGGTGGCGAGGAGAAAGACCAGGTAGACTATGGCGCCGGCGGAGGGCTGCTCGGCGGGCGTGCGCACGATGTGGGCCGCGCCTACCAGAAGCGGCGGCGCCAGCACCAGGCACGCGGAGCCAACGCCGCCGGCGAGGCCGAACAGGAGGTTGTCCGCCGAAGCCCGGTTGAGCCACAGGCCGGCGTCGCTCAAAGGGCGGTCTTCGTAAATGCGCAAGGCCAGCCAGTTGGCGAACACAGCGGCCAGGAAGCCAGTGGCTATGGTGCCGGTGAGATATCCGCCGATCCACAGCAGCAGCGGGCCGAAGAAGAAGTACGCCGTGGCGAAATAGAGCGCCACGTAGACGGTCACCTGGAGGGTGATGCGCAGCGGATCGTGGCGCGATGGCATTCTGCCCCATTGTATTCTAATGTCCATGCGGGCAATCCTGTTTGTGGCTTGCGCGGTGGCCTTCGGGCAACCCGCGGACCTGGTGCTGCGGAACGGAAAGATCGTTACCATGAACGCCGCTCAGCCGGCGGTCGAGGCCATGGCGGTGCGCGGGGACCGGATCGCGGCGCTGGGCGGCAACGCGGACGCGGCGAAATGGATGGGGCCGGGCACCAAAGTCATCGACTTGCACGGCATGCTCGCAGTTCCGGGCTTCATCGAGGGGCACGGGCACTTCACGGGGCTGGGCGAGTTTCGCCTGGGGCTGGACCTGCGGGAAGCGCGCACGTGGGACGAGATTGTGGCGCAGGTGGCGGGCGCCGCCAGGCAAGCCCAGCCGGGCGAGTGGATCGTGGGGCGCGGATGGCACCAATCCAAGTGGGAACGCCCGCCGGAGCCTAACGTGGAAGGCTTTCCGTTGCACGGCTCGCTGGACAAAGTTTCGCCCAACAACCCCGTGCTGCTGGCGCATGCCAGCGGGCAC
>Ga0181521_10005633_pt1 | contig 13848 bp, 10 predicted proteins | sample PEATcosm2014_Bin_32_FD_119764 | JGI IMG/M metagenome (GOLD analysis project Ga0181521, IMG submission 119764) | Peatland microbial communities from MTU Mesocosm Facility, Houghton, MI, USA - PEATcosm2014_Bin02_60_metaG | ecosystem: Environmental > Terrestrial > Soil > Wetlands > Peat | place...
CGCCTCGCACAGCGACTCGTTGAGCCGGAGCGCACGGCTCACCGAGCGCGCGATCTGCGCGACCTCGAGTGAGTGCGTGAGGCGCGTCCGGTACAGATCGCCCTCATGGTTGACGAATACCTGCGTCTTGTAGACGAGCCGGCGAAACGCCGTCGAATGCACGATCCGGTCGCGGTCGCGCTGGTACTCGGTGCGGTATCCCGCCGGCGCAGGCTCGGCATGTACCCGGCCGCGGGAGTTGGCCTCGTGGCACGCGTAGGGGGCGAGCCCGGCGTCGGCGGCCAGATCAGGCGCGCGCTCCATCAGGCGACCTCCGCCTCGAGCACGGCCTCGAGCGCGCGGGGGTCGTAGTCAGCGCTGACCACCGCCTCGCCGAGCGACTTGAGCAGCACCAGCCGCACCTTGCCGCCCGCCACCTTCTTGTCGAGGGCCATCAGCCCGCGGACGCGCTCCACACCGATTCGCGGCGCGCTGACCGGCAGCCCGGCGCGGCCGAGAAGCTCACGCAGGTGGACGACTGCCGCACGATCGAGCCAGCCGAGCCGCGCGGAGGTTTCGGCGGCCAGCACCATGCCGATTGCGACGGCCTCGCCGTGCAGCCATTCGCCGTAGCCTGCCGCCGCCTCGATCGCATGGCCGAAGGTGTGGCCGAGGTTGAGCAGTGCCCGCGGACCGCTCTCGCGCTCATCCAGCGCGACGATCTCGGCCTTGATTGCGCAGCAGCGCCGTACGGCCTCGGCGAGCGCAGCGGTGTCGCGCCTGAGGAGCCCTGCGAGCTCGCGCTCGATCCAGTCAAGAAACCCGCGGTCGCGAACGAGGCCGTACTTGATCACTTCGGCGAGCCCGGCGCGCAGCTCGCGGTCCGGGAGTGTCGACAGCGTATCGAGGTCGGTGACGACGACCCTCGGCTGGTGGAACGCGCCGATCAGGTTCTTGCCGGCGGGATGATTGACGCCGGTCTTGCCGCCGACCGCGGAGTCGACCTGGGCGAGAAGCGTCGTGGGCAACTGCGCGTAGGCAATGCCTCGCTGCCAGGTCGCCGCGGCGAAGCCGGCGATGTCGCCGACCACTCCCCCGCCAAGCGCAAGTACCGCCCCGTCACGATTGATGCGGCTGGCGGCGAGGCGGTCATAGACCCGCTCGAGGGTCTCCAGTGTCTTCCACGCCTCGCCATCCGGCAGGATGCACTCGGCGAGCTGCCGGCCGGCGAGCGCGGTCGTCAGCCGCGGCAGATAGAGGGGCGCAACGACCGTGTTGGTGACGATGAGCAGCGGTCCGGCCGGCAGCTCGGCCTCTATGCGCCGTCGGTCCGTCAGCAAGCCTGCACCGATATGGATCGGGTAGCTGCGCGGACCTAAGTCAATCGACAGCGTGATGGGAGCCGGACGCATGCCGGGGACGATAACAAGAACGACCGCCGCGGTCTCGGGTCGGGGCCAGGGCCGGCGCGAATCGAGGCGAATCCGGGCCAATCCGCGCGCCGCGCGATCCACCGACGAACGCCCCGTGGAATCGCTACCCCGCTCCGCTGCGATCGCGCCGATCCCCGGGCGAGCTTTATGCAAATCAATGAATTATCGTCCGGAGCCTGCCGCCGCCGAGGCTCGGCCCGTCAGCCACGACACCACGCCGCGCCTCCGCGCGGGCAGGCCTAGTCGAAGCCCCGGCGCTTAAGTTCCGCGAGGATGTGCTCAGCGACCGCCTGCACCCTGCGGTGGTCGGTCGTGACGGTGATCTGCGCAAGCGCCGTGTACAGCGGCTCCCGCACGCGCATCAGTTCGCTGAGCCGCGTCCGCGGGTCCTCACCGTGCAGCAGCGGCCGGTTGCGGCCGCGCCGGGTCCGCTCGACCTGCTGCTCGATCGACGCCTCGAGATACACGACGAGCCCGCGTGAGACGAGGTATCGGCGGTTCTCTGGCAGCAGCACGGCGCCGCCGCCGGTCGCGAGCACGATGTCCGGGCGCTGCGTCAGCTCGTCGATGACCTCGCGCTCGCGGATCCGAAAGCCCTGCTCGCCTTCCTTCTCGAAGATCAGCGGAATGTCGACGCCGGTCCGGCGCTCGATCTCCGCGTCACTGTCGATGAATTTGCGCCCGCACAGGCGCGCCAGCGCGCGCCCGACCGCGGACTTCCCCGAGCCCATGGGCCCGATCAGAAAGATGCTGCGCGGTGCCGCGACGGGGACGGCCTGCGGCGCTGACGGGTCTTCGGCCATGGCCACAGTGTAGTCGAGACCGCTGCAACGAAAACGGCCGCCCCGGTGGGGCGGCCGTCGGGCTCGTCAGGCGCTGCGTGCGGTCAGGGCACGTTGATCGAGTAATTTGCGATCGTGACCACGCCGTCCGGCGAGGTGATCGTCAGCGTCAGCAGGCCCGTCGTCGTGCTCGCCGGCGAATTGGTGACGATCACGCCGATCGACGTCGGCTCCGTGGTACACGGCACGGTGAACGACGACGGCGACCCGAGCGTCAGGTTGGTGCCGGTGATCGTCGCCGAGACCGTCGTGCCGTTCGGCATGGGGTTGTTGTTGAGGTCGGCGAGCACGAACGCGAACACCACCGTCGAACCTTCCGGCGCGATGTTCGGCAGCTTGGTCCCCGGAGCCGGCGACAGGTTTGCGGGGTAGCTGTCGGACATGATGATCAGGTTCTGGGCGCCGATGCCGACCGACGGATAGCCGCAGACGCCGGTGTTGTTCGGATCGTTGCACAGCACCCCGTTGAACTTGCCGTCGCCGCAGTATTTCGCAGTGCACGCGGGGACCACGAGCGGGTTGGCTGTATCGGCGCCAGGGTACTGCGCATTCGGGTACTCGTACGTGCCTTTGTTCAGGAAGTCATAGAAGTAATCGCCAGCGACGTACGTGCCGCTTTCGTTGTTGTCGACGAAGCGATACGGAATGTCGACCCACGGATCGCCTGCATCGAACTGGCCGCTGCCTTTGAGGTCGGTGAACGACTCCTCGCCGATCGCGACCGCGAGCAGGCTCGAGCGACCGGGGCGATCACAGGTACCGGCGACCGCTGGCAGCGTACAGAAGGGCAGATTCGGATCAGCGACCGGCCGCGGGTTCTGACTGGTCCAGTTGACGGTGCAGTTGCTGTTGCCCTCGGTCGTCGTCGTCGTGCACGACCCGTCAATCGAGCCGCCCTCGGTGTGGAAGGACACGGCCGTGCCGTCCGGGACCGGATTGTTGAACCGGTCGGAGAGGCGGGCCGTCACGGGCACCTGGACGCCGTCGACGGCCCAGGCCTCGACGTTGGGGCATTTCACCGAGAGCGAGAAGGCGCTCTCCGTCGGAATGCCGGTCGAGACGATGAGCTCGCTCGACTGCGTCGAGATCGCGGGAGTGACCCCCTCCACGACGGCGGTGACGCGCACCGGCGTTGCGACCGTGCCGCTCTCGACGACGGTCTGCACCTGGCCGGTTGCGTTGGACGTTGCGCTCGTGTTGAGCAGCGACAGACCACCAACCATGGTGTTCAGCGAGAACGTTACATTGGCGTTCGGCCGCGGGTTGCCGCCCTGATCGAGCACCTGGAAGGTCACGACCGACTGCGCGGGCAGTGTCGAGGAGGCAATGCCCTGTAGCGCGATGATCGTCGGTACCGCCGACACGAACGTGATGGAGCCGATCGCCGCCTGCGCGACGCTGACCGTGGCGGTCGCCGACAGCGATGCCCCGTTGATCGTCGTCGAGGCCGTGATGACGTCGGTGCCGGAGCAACCGCTCGCCGAATAGGTGGCGGCGTTCGAGATGCCTGTGCTCGTCGTCACCGACGGCGTCAGCGTCGCGAATCCGTTGGCCGCGCACGGCGAGCTGAACGTGATCGTCGCGGGCTGCGTATACAGCGTCCCATTGCTCTGCTGTAGCACGACCGAGAGGCTGGTACTGCCGCCCGCCGACAGGGTCGAATTGGAGACCCCGATCACGCCGGGCTTGAACTCCGTACCCGTGCCGCTGCCGAGCTGCACGGTCACCGGCGGGGGCGTCGCGATGACCTGCACGGTCGCGGTGGCCGTCAAGGAGTTGACGGTTGCGGTGACCGTGATCGTCCGCAGCGTCGGATCACCGCCGGTGATCAGCACCGCTTTGACCGTCCCGCTCGAGTCGGTGGTCGGAGGCGAGGAGGCGACCTGGAGCAGGCCCGAGGACGCGCTCAGCGTGACCGGAACGTTCGGCAGGGCGTCGTAGCTCGAGTCAGACACGTAAACCGTGATGTTGGCGCTGGTCGAGCCGTCGGAGAGGATCGACGGCGTATCCGACGTGACGGTCAGGTGCGCGGCCGGAGAGGCCGACGCCGACGCGACCACCTGGACGCTGACCGTCGCCGTCAGGGTGCCGGAGGTCGCCGTGACGGTGATCGTCCGCAGCGTCGGGTTGCCGCCCGTCGATAGGGTGGCTGTCAACGACCCGTTCGTGCCGGTCCTTGTCCCGGAGGCCGTACCAAGGACGCCGCCGACCGCCGAGAGCGTGATCGGCACGTTCGGGAGCACGGCGTTGTCGGAATTGAGTGCGAGCGCGGTGATGGTCGAGGTCGTCGACCCGTCAGAGAGGATCGACGTGGGGGACGCCGATACGGTGATCGACGTGGCGGTCGCCGGCGGACCGGTCGTGGTGCCGGTACTCGTGGAGGTCGTCGAGGCCCCGGTCAGCGTATTGGACGCACCACCGCAGGCCGCGAGCACCAGCGCCGTTGCGACGACCGCACCTAGAAACTTGAGAATCTTCATCCGTCCTCCCAGATCGTTGTCAGCTGCCGCCTCCCCGCAGAGCGTCAGTACAGGTTACTTCCCTCGCGCAGGATCTTCGGCGTGACGAAGACCAGGAGTTCGTCCTTGTTGTTCGTCTTAGTCTCGGTCTTGAACAGGTAGCCGAGCAGCGGGATGTCCCCGAGGAACGGCACCTTGTTTTCGCTAATGCTCCGCGTCGTCTGCAGGATGCCGCCGAGCACGACCGTCTGGCCGTCATTGACCAGCACCTGGGTCGTGATCGCGCGCGTGTCGATCGCCGGCACCTGGCCGCCCGTCGCGCTCTGCACCAGCTGGCCGATGCTGTCGTCCGATACCGTCAGGTCGAGGATCACGCGGTTGTCCGGCGTAATCTGCGGCTTGACCTTGAGGGACAGCACCGCCTTCTTGAACTGCGTGGTCGTGGCGCCGGACCCGGAGGATTCCTGGTAGGGAATCTCGACGCCCTGCTCGATCGACGCTTCCTTCTGGTTCGAGGTGATGACGCGCGGTGACGAGACGATCTCGCCGCGCCCTTCAGCCTGCGCGGCCGATAGCTCCAGATCGACGAGGTAGTTGCCGTTCAGCACCGACAGCGCGATAGAGCCCGCCGGGTTCGTGACCGGCAGGTTGACGTTGTAGCGGTCGAGGTAGCCCGGGGTACCCACGGCCGTCGGTATCGTCACCGGGAACGGACTGCCGGTCCCGGCCTGCAGGTTGGTGAGGGCGGAACTCACGATGGTGTTGGTGGAAGCCGCGTCGCCCGAAATCGCGACCAGCCCGTTGTTACCGGTGGAGCGCGCGCCGGTCACTCCGAGCATCGCGCCGAGCTGGCGCGTGAAATCGTCGTTGACGATCACGATGCGCGTCTCGATCAGCACCTGCCGGATGGGGATGTCGAGCGTCGTGACCAGCCGGCGGATGTCGGCGAGGCGGTCGCTCGTATCCTGCAGCAGCAGGGTGTTGGTGCGATCGTCGACGGAGACGCTGCCGCGCGGCGATATCAGCGAGTTGCCGGCCTTGCCCTTGATCAGCACGACCAGGTCCGTCGCCTTGGCGTAGTTGACCTGCAGGTACTCGGTCCGCAGCGGCGCGAGCTCTTCGACTTCCTTGCGGGCCTGCAGCTCGGCCTTCTCGCGGTTGGCGAGCTCGTCGGCGGGCCCGACGATGATCACATTGTCGTGGCGCCGCATCGCGAGGCCCTTGGTGCGCATCACGATGTCGAGCGCCTGGTCCCAGGGCACGTTCTGCAGGCGCAGCGTGACGCTGCCCTGCACCGTGTCGCTGACGACGATGTTCTGGCCGCTGGTGTCGGCCAGCAGCTGCAGCACGGCGCGCACGTCGATATCCTGGAAGTTTAGCGTCAGGCGCTCACCGGAGTATTCCTTCTTCTCCTCCGCGAACCTGCCCTTGGCGGGGGCCGCGGCGCGGATCTCGATCACGTACTGGTTGTCGGTCTGGTAGGCCACCTGCTCGAAGTCGCCGTGTGCATTGACCACGAGTCGCGGGCTGCCGTCGGCGCGCAGCGCATCGACGAAGGTCACCGGGGTCGCGAAGTCTGCGACGTCGTAGCGCTTCAGCAGATTCTGGCTGATCTGCGCGCCGACGAAATCGACGAACACCTGCTGGCCTTCCTGGTGCAGGTTGACCGGCGTACGCGGATCGCTGAGCGCCACGATCACGCGCCCGGTGCCATCAGGGGCACGCCGGAAGTCGATGCTTTCAATGTTGCGCGTACCCGGCGCGGCCGGCTCCGCGGCAGACGGGGCGGCGGCGACGGTAGCGCCACCGCGCTTCTGGCCGACGGTGACGATGATCACGTTGCCCTCGACGCGCGTGTCGTACGGCACGAGCGCATCCATGTTGAGCACGAGCCGCGTGCGGCCACTGCCCTCGCCCGCGACCACGCTGTCGACGCCGCCGGACTTGATGTCGATGCGACGGTTCGGCAGCGCCAGCGTCACGCCGGGCAGGTCGAGTGAAATGCGCGCCGGCTTGTCGATCGTGAACGCCAGCGGCTGCGGTGCCGGACCGGAGGTGTGGAACGTGAGCTGGACCTGCTGGCCCGCGAGCGTGGCCACGTCCACCGACTCGAGCCGGTTGGCAACAGCTTGCGCGAAGCTCGCACCGACCGGTACGAGTCCGAGGAACAGTGCGAGCGCTGCGAAGCCAAGACCCGCGCTCTTGGCGCGCGGCGCGGCGGTAACAGGCCCGAAATTGGCGTTCATTCCCACTACTCCCGGTAGCAATCAGTTGGCCGCAAGCGAGATGGTGGCCTGGCGCTCCATATAGCCACCCAGGCCGTCCGGCACGATTTCGACGACGGCAATCTTTGAATCGGCGACGGTGGTGATCCGGCCGTCGTTCTGGCCGACGTAATTCCCGGGCACAACCCGGTGAATCAGGCCGTCCTTGGTCTGCAGCAGTCCGTAGGTCCGGCCGCCCTGGCGCAGCGTCCCGACCATCTTCAGCGTGTCCAGCGAGAAGCGCTCCAGGAACTCGCGGTTGCGATGCACGTCCGGTCGGACGCCACCGGCGCCGGGTGCCACCGTCGGCACGCTGGGCTGGAACGGCGAGCGCAGCTGGCTCGGGTCATAGACGAACGATTCGTAGGGCTTGACCGCCGGAATAGGCTCGATGCGGCCACCGGGGCGCTGCTTCATCTGGTCGAGCGTGTGCTGCAGGTCGGCGGTGCCGCCTCCGCAGCCGGCGAGCGGGAGCAGGAGCAGCGCGGCGAGCGCCGCGGTGAGAACCGGACTGGTATCGCGCGACATCAGTCAGCACCTCCGCCCGCTGGCGGCGCCGCAGTGGCGCCGCCTTTGCCCTTGTCGGCAGGCGCGGTCTCGCTGTCTTCGAGGTAGCGGTAGGTCTTCGCCGTTACGTCGAGAGTCAGCCGGTCGGGCCCGCTGTCCCTGCCCTCGGGGACGATCGTGATGTCGTGCAGCGTCACGATGCGCGGCAGCGCCGCGATACCGCTCACGAAAGTGCCGAACTCGTGGTAGGAACCGGTGAGCCGGATCTTGATCGGCAGCTCGGCGTAGAAGTCCTTCTTCACCTCGGGCGCCGGCTGGAACAGCTTCTCCTGCAGGCCGGCCGCGAGCCCGGTCTGGGAGATGTCGACCAGCAGGCTCGGCACCTCGGTGCGGCCCGGGAGCTGGCGCAGCATCGCCCCGAACGAGCGCTCCATCTCCTTGAGCTGCGCCTTGTAGGCTTCGATGTTGGCGGCTTTGCGCTGCTTGTCGTCGAAGGTCCGCATCAGATCCGTCTCGTCAGCGCGGGCGCGGTCGAGATCCGGCATCTGGGTGCGGATCGGAATGAAATAGATGAGCGCGGCCGTGAGCACCACGAACAAGAGCCCGATCGCGAGCGCGCGGAACAGGAACGGCCAGCGGCCGACATCCTTCGGATCGAGAGCCTTCAGTTCTTCGATGAAGCTCATGTGCCTGCCGCCCCCGCCGGACGCGCACCGCGCCGCGGCTTGCGCTCTTCCTCAGCAGGTTCCGTGCTCTTCTGCGTCGCGAACAGCGTGAACTCCGACCCGACCCCGCCCTGCTTCACGGTTTCGACCACCTGCAGCTGCGGATCGGTCAGCCATGGCGAGCTCTCTATGTTGCGCATGAACGTCGACACGCGGGTCGACGACTGCGCCACGCCCTTGAGCTCTAGCTTCTTGTCGGTCTGCTTGACGGACGTCAGGTAGACGCCGTCCGGCAGTGTCCGCACCAGCTGATCGAACACGTGGACGACCTCCGGGCGGCTGCGCTGCAGGCGCTCGACGATGTCCATGCGCGAGCGCATGCGCTGCTTCTGCGCCTCGAGCCCGAGGATCTCGGTGATCTGTTTGTCGAGCTCCGCCGTTTCCCTCTTCAGGAGCTCGTTGCGCTCGTGCTGCCGGTCGATCGCGGCGCTGATACCCCAGCTCGTGAACAGCGTGACCGCCGCCGCTGCCAGCAGCGCGCCAAACGCCGCGATCCCGAATTCTTTCTGACGCCGGGCGCGCTGCAGCTGCCGCCACGGCAGTAGGTTGATTTGCGGCATCAGTCGAAGCTCCGCAGGGCGAGACCGCAGGCGGTGAGCAACGCAGTCGAGTCCCTCTTCACGCCCTGCGCCTTAGCCTTCGAGGACAGTTTCATCTGGCCGAGCGGATCACCGCGTTCGGCGGGAATACCGACCCGGCTCGCGATCACGTCAGCCACCCCGGCGATGTTGGCGCAGCCACCGCAGGTCAGGATCTGCTCGGGCTGCTCGCGCCCGCCACCGGAGGCGAGGTAGAACTGCAGGCTGCGGCTTACCTGCTGGGTCATGTCGTCGATGAACGGATCCAGCACTTCCGGCTGGAAGTTGGACGGCAGGCCGCCTTCCTTCTTGGCCCGGCCGGCCTCCTCCATCGACAGTCCATAGGTGCGCATGATCTCTTCGGTGAGCTGCTGGCCGCCGAAGGCGAAGTCGCGCGTGTAGATGACCCGCAGGTTCTTGAGGACGCTGAACGTCGTGGTGCTGGCGCCGAAGTCGACGACCGCGATCGTGCGCCCCTGGCCGCCGTCGATCATCTGGTGCGTGAGCAGCCGGCAGGCGTTCTCCAGCGCGAAGGCCTCGACGTCGACGATCCGCGTCGTCAGCCCGGCGGCCCTGACCGCCGCCTGGCGCTGCTCCACGTTCTCGGTGCGCGTCGCGACGAGCAGCACATCCCGCATCTCGGGATCCTTGTCCGACGGGCCCATCACCTCGAAGTCGTAGCTGACCTCGTCCATCGGAAACGGAATGTACTGGTCGGCCTGCAGCTCGACCTGCGACTCGAGGTCGCGCTCCGAGAGCGAGCGCGGCATCTGGATGACCTTGGTGATCGCGGCGTCGCCGGAGATCGCGACCGCGACTTCCTTGCTGCGCGCGCCGCTGCGCTTGACGGCGCGCCTGATTGCCTCGCCGACAGCCTCGGCGTCGACGATCGCTTTTTCATTGATGGCGCTGTGCGGCGTCGGCTCGGCGGCGTACGCCTCGACGCGGTACTGGTCGCCCGTCATCGCCAGTTCGATCAGCTTGATCGAGGACGTCGTGACGTCAAGGCCGATCAACGGCCTGTTCCTCTGCCCGAATGAAAAGGGCAGCTGCGGCATCGAAATCTTCATAAATCCTTTTTGATTCAAGACCTTAATTAGTCTTGCCGCCGATCCGCTTTAGGATTCCCGAGCAACTTTATAGCAACCAACTGTTAAATGGAACGTGAGGCCAATCACGAATCGGTGCAGCGGAGCCTCGACCCCCCGCAACCCTGACCCAAAAGCGCGACGCGGTCCCGCTACGCGGCGGTGCCGGGAACTGTCGGAGGGCAGAGGGGTCGGCTCCTTGGCGGAGCACGGTTGCAGGCGGCGCCAGGGCAGGACGCGCGTCCAAAACCCCGAGATCCCGCCCGGCAACCCCGCTGTCCTAGGCCCGACCGACTTCGCGTCGCCGACACCCGTAGACCGGTGGCTTTGCGTCCCCGCCTTTCGGTGGGTTTGCCCTTGAGCCGCGGCTACTATGCATAATCACCTTACCCGAGGCAAATACTTGCGCCGGATTTCTGTGAACCCTCGTTATGTTCGGCTGGGTGGCCTTGCGGCCGCTGCCCTGCTGGCGCTCGCCGGCGCCATCCTGTTCGCAGGCCTCGCGACCTATTACTACCTCGCCCCGACCCTGCCCGAGGTCGCGGCGTTGCGCGACATACACATGCAGGTTCCGCTGCGCATCTACACGCGCGATGGCCGCCTGCTCGCGCAGATCGGCGAGCAGCGCCGCGTGCCGGTGCGTTTCGAGGATGTCCCGAAGCGCCTCGTCAATGCCTTCCTCGCCGCCGAGGACGACCGGTTCTTCTCGCACGGCGGCATCGACACCGGCGGGCTGGTGCGCGCGCTGATCGTGACGGCCGCCACGGGCGAGGCCCGCCAGGGCGGCAGCACGATCACGATGCAGCTCGCCCGCAACATGTTCCTGACGCCGGAGAAGCAGCTCAGGCGCAAGCTTCGCGAGATTTTCCTGGCGCTCAGGATCGAGAGCGAGTTCTCCAAGACGGAGATCCTGACGCTCTATCTGAACAAGATATTTCTCGGCGAGCGCGCCTACGGCGTCGCCGCTGCCGCCGAGGTGTACTACGGCAAGCCGCTGAGCGAGCTCTCGCTCGCGGAGACCGCGACGATCGCGGCGCTGCCGAAGGCCCCGTCGACCGTGAACCCCATCGCCAACCCGGAACGCGCCCGCCAGCGCCGCGCCTACGTACTCAGGCGCATGCTCGAGAAGGGCTACATCACCCGCCCGGAGCACGATGCGGCGCTCGCAGCGCCGATCGAGACCCAGGAGCACGGCCCGAGCGTCGAGGTCGACGCGCCGTACGTCGCCGAGATGGTGCGCGCGCAGCTCGCCGACCAGTACGGCGATGATCTGTACAGCGCCGGTTACCAGGTCATTACGACGATCGACAGCCGCCTGCAGCACGCCGCGGACTGGTCGCTGCGCGCGACGCTGCTCGAGTACGACCGGCGCCACGGCTGGCGCGGCGCCGTCGGCCACGCGGCGAGCCCGCCGGACGATCCGCGCGGCGCCGGCGAGATGCTCGAGCACTTCACGCCGGTCGGCGGACTGATGCCCGCGGTCGTCGCCAGCGTCGGCCCGAGGACGGCGGCGGTGTTTGGCAAGGACGGCCAGCGCTACGTCCTGTCCTGGGACCCCGGCCTCGTCTGGGCGCGGCGTACCGACAAGTCCGGGAACCTCGGCCCGCCACCGAAGCAGGCGAGCGAGGTGCTGGCTCCGGGCGATGTGGTGTACGTGCTGCCGAGCGCCGCGGGTGCGGCGCTACTCGCCCAGGTGCCGCTGGTGCAGGGTGCATTCGTGTCGCTCGACCCGCAGGACGGCGCGATCACCTCGCTCGCCGGCGGCTTCGATTTCTACGCCAGCAAGTTCAACCGCGCGATCCAGGCGAAGCGCCAGCCCGGCTCCTCGTTCAAGCCGTTCATCTATTCCGGCGCGCTCGAGCACGGCTTCACGCCGGCGACCGTCATTCTCGATGCCCCGATCGTGATCGAGGGCGCAGGCCTCGAGGACATGTGGCGGCCGGAGAATGACTCCAAGCACTTCTACGGTCCGACGCGGCTCCGGGATGCGCTCGCCCGATCCCGGAACCTCGTGTCCATTCGCATTCTGCGCGCGCTCGGCGTGAACTATGCGCTCGACTATGCGACGCGCTTCGGTTTCGATCGGGACTCGCTGCCGCACAACCTGACGCTGGCGCTCGGCACCGCACAGCTGACGCCGCTCGAACTGACGACCGGCTTCGCGGTGTTCGCCAACGGCGGATTCCGGGTCCAGCCGTACCTGATCGAGCGCGTCACCAATGCCAGCGGCCGCAGCGTCTTCGCGGCCGACCCGGTCATCGCCTGCCTCGAGTGCAACCTGCCGGTCGAGCCGCCGCTGCCGCTGGCGACCGATGACACTGCAGAGCCGCCCGCCAACGCAGCCCTGGGGGCCGCCGACACCGGGACCGGCGCGCTGCCGTCTTCGAGCCCGTCCGTCCTCGTCGCCGGCCCCGATGCGCCCGGCATCACGCGCCTGGCCGAGCTCGGCGACCGCGTAGTCCGCCCGGAGCGCAAGCGCCTCGCGCCGCACGTGATCTCGACCGCCAATGCGTTCCTGATGACAGATCTGATGCGCGACGTGATCCGCAGGGGAACCGGGCGGCGCGCGCTCGCATTGAAGCGCGACGACATCGCAGGCAAGACCGGCACGACCAATGACCGTCGCGACACATGGTTTGCCGGCTTCAACGCCGAGCTCGTCGCCGGCGCGTGGGTAGGCTTCGACCAGGAACGTTCGCTCGGCGCCGGCGAGGAGGGCGGCCACACGGCACTGCCGATGTGGGTGTATTTCATGGGCGAGGCTCTGTCCGGGCGTCCGGAGCGGCGGCTGCCCCAGCCCGAGGGCATCGTCAGCGCACGCATCTCCCCGACCTCCGGCGAACTCGCCCGCGGGAACGATCCGAATGCGATTTTCGAGCTGTTCCTCGCCGGCAGGCTGCCGGGCAGCGGCGGCGTGGCGGGCGACGCCGCGGGACTTCCAGCCTCGAAGCACGGCGCACAGAGTGACGAGCCGATCTTCTGATGCGGGCCACGGCGGCGTCACGCGACGCTTGTGCTAGAGTCGAAGCGTCGGAGCCGTCGGAGAACAACATGACTCGGCCGCGCGCGATTCGCGGTGACGACCTGCGGCGGGCACTGGCGCAGGAAGCGGCCCGCCTGATGTTCGAGCATGGCGTCGACGACTACGGCTTCGCCAAGCGCAAGGCCGCGGAGCGCCTCGGCGCCGGCGAGTACGCGGTGCTCCCCAAGAACTCCGAGATCGACGCGGCGCTCGCCGAGTACCAGCGCCTGTTTGCGCACGACACGCACGCCGACACGCTCGCCGAGCAGCGCCGCGCGGCCCTCGATGCGATGCGGCTGCTCGAGGAGTTCGAACCCCGGCTCGTCGGGCCCGTGCTGTCCGGAACGGCGACGCCCTACCAGGAAATCAGCCTGCACGTGTTCTCGGACTTGGCCGAGGCTGTCAGCCTCAGGCTCCTCGACGGCCATATTCCGTACCGGGTCGCCGAGCATCGCGTGAAAATGAACGCCGACCGGGTGCTGCAGTGCCCGGCCGTGCAGTTCAGCGTCGGCGACTACCCGGTCGACGCGACCGTGTTCCCGCGCGACGGTATCCGCCAGGCACCGCTGTCGCCGACCGACGGCCGGCCGATGCGGCGCGCCGCGGCGAGCGAGGTGCGGGCGCTGGTCGAAGCCGCGTCCTGATGACAGCTGTACGGATTGCTCAGCGGTCGCGCTTGGTGAACTTCGCGATTCCCTGACGCGCGTCGCTCATCACGGCGTTGCAGGCCATGACCTCGCCCGCCTTCGCGTAGGCCGCCTCGATCGAGAGCTCGCGCTGCTGGTAGAAGAAGCGCTTGCCGGCCGCGACCGCCGCCGGCGACTTGGCGGCGATGGCCGTCGCCAGCTTGTCGACTTCCGCATCGAGCGCTTCGGGCGGCACCACGCGGTTGACGAGCCCGCGCTCGCGCGCGGTCGCCGCATCGATGAAATCGCCGGTCAGCAGCATCTC
>Ga0181521_10005636_pt1 | contig 13839 bp, 12 predicted proteins | sample PEATcosm2014_Bin_32_FD_119764 | JGI IMG/M metagenome (GOLD analysis project Ga0181521, IMG submission 119764) | Peatland microbial communities from MTU Mesocosm Facility, Houghton, MI, USA - PEATcosm2014_Bin02_60_metaG | ecosystem: Environmental > Terrestrial > Soil > Wetlands > Peat | place...
ATTCAGGGGCAAACCATCGCCATCGACGCGACGACGCTGGAAGCCAATGCCGCGATGAAAAACATCGTGCGGCGCGACAACGGGCAGAGCTATAACGAGTATCTGACGTGCTTGGCGCAGGCGGCCGGAATGGAGAACCCAACGCGGGAAGAACTGGCCCGGATGGACCGGAAGCGGAAGAAGAAGGGGTCCAACGAGGAATGGATGAGCCCCGCCGATCCCGATGCGCGCATCACGAAGATGAAGGATGGCCGCACGCATCTGGCCCACAAAGCGGAACACGCCGTCGATCTGTCCAGTGGAGTCCTGCTGGCGATCACGCTGGCACCGGCCAATGAAGGGGATACGACTACTGTCCATAAGACGCTTGCCGAAGCGCAGGCGGTGGCTCGGGAGATTGATCCGTTGGGAGTGGAAGAACTGGTGGCCGACAAGGGTTATCACAGCGGCGAAGTGCTGAAGACACTGCATGTGAGCGGCGTGAGAAGCTACCTTCCGGAACCGGCGCGAGGCAAGCGGAACTGGGAAGGCAAAGCCGTTGAGCAGAAGCGCACGTATGAAAATCGAAGGCGGGTACGCGGTGGGCGAGGGAAACGGCTGCAGAAGATCAGAAGCGAGCTGACGGAGAGAACCTTCGCTCACATGTATGAGACCGGAGCGATGAGGCGGGTTCACTTACGAGGCCGAGAAAACATGCTGAAGCGTCTGCTGGTCCACGGAGCTGCGTTTAATCTGTCGATGATTATGCGGAAAGTGCTCGGAGCGGGTAAGCCGCGGGAGTTCCAGAGCCTTTATGCACAGTTATCCAAGGCAATCCGAGGCGCATGGACGCGGTTCTTCACGCCGGAACCGCTGTTTCGCTTCGCCCCGCCGACTTTGCATTGCAAAGCAGCCTGATGGCAGCCGCTTCCCGCCATGTCCAGCCAGCCTATAAGCTGCCCTCGCAGGCCCGTTCGCCAGATCGGGCCACTGCTGCCACGGGCTGCTAGTATTTATTCACTGCGCCGGCGTTTTCTCGAGCTGATCTTTGGTCCAGGCCCGATCGGGATCGAGTTGAAGCGATTTCGTCAGCGCTTCCCGCGCCTGCGCGTTCTGATGCTGCTTCTTCATCGCGATTCCCATCCACAGGTATGCATCCGCCGACTTGGGATCGAGCGCGATCGCCTGCCGGAAGTCTTTAATTGCGTTCTCCGCCCCTCCGCCGAAGTTCGCCGGCAAATAGTAGTATCCGACGCCATGCGCGACGAACGCCCTGGCGGACTTCGGATCCATTTCGATCGCCTTATCGAGCGCGTCCTTGGCACGCTTGCCGTATGAGAGGATGCCCGCAAGCGGATTTGCCGGAATCACCTGCCCGCACAATGTCCCCAGCACGCGGTAATAGTCGGCAACCTTGCCATTGAGCGCGATCGCCTTCTCGGCGTCACCCGCGCCCACCTCGGCAGCCCGCTGCGCGCCGTTCTTGTCGCGCGTTTCCATCGCCACTTCCGCGACGTATGCGTAGGCAATCGCCGCCCGGTACCAGCCACCCGGGTCGTTTGGCGTTTTTTCGGCGGCGGCTTGCAGTGCCGTCGCCCGCGCGTCGAGACCGGGGCGATCCTGTCGATCGCGCAGTTTATCCAAATCGTCCGCCGCCGTGACCGCAGACGCCAGCAGAAGCATTGCTGAAATAATCCGCATATTATTAATTACAACGCCCCCGATCTCCCATTACAAGGCCGCTACGCGCCTCTGTACAAACAAGAAATACGCGCCCAGGCTGAGCAGAACAAGGCCATTCACGGATAGGACGGTGGGAGCCGTGAAAATCGGTACAAGCCATCCCGTGGTGACGCTGCCGAAGGGCATTCCGCCGCGAAAGGCCACGTTATAAACGCTCATGACCCGCCCCCGCATGTCATTGGGTGTGATCAATTGCACAAGCGAAGCGATCATCGCGAAGGCGCACATCATCATGGAGCCGGACATAAAAAGCAGAACGCAACTCGCCGCGACCGAATTCGAGATCGAAAAACCCGTAATGCAGGCGCCTAATGCCATCAGCGTCGCCAGCGCGACCTGGCCTTTGTTGTGAATGTTGCCGAGCCACGCCACGGTCACCGCGCCGGTGATGGAACCCAAGCCGGACGCCGCCAGAAAAAGCGTGTACGTCATCTCGTTCTTGTGGAATACGTTCTTCGCGAAGACCGGCAGAAAAGTGATCATCGGGATGGCCAGCGCGGTCATGCAGAACGCGATCAGCACGAGTGTTTCCATTGCGCCCTGCTTGCGGATGAAGCCGATCCCCTGCTTCATGCCGGTAAGAATCGAATCGCCGGTGCGCGGTGGCTTGAAATTGATATGCAGGCGCACCAGGGAAATCATAACGGCCACGAACGACAGCGAATTCAACCCGAAGCACCACGCCGACCCCGCGTATTTCAGAGCGAACCCGCCCAGCACCGGACCGATCACCCGCGCGAGGTTGAATTGAATCGAATTCAGCGCAATCGCGTTCGGCAGATCTTCCTTCTCCACCAGACTGGGCACGAGCGCGGAGTAGGCCGGCCCGCCGAAGGATTGCGCCGTGCCCACCACGAACGAAGAAAGCAGGATGTGCCAGATCTGAATCCGGTGCGTGGCAATCAGAAATGCCAGAGTCAGCGCACTGATCATCTGCACCACTTGTGAAATCAGCAGCAGCTTGCGCCGGTCCATGCGGTCCGCGATCACGCCGCCCACCAGAGAGAAGAGGAAGATCGGAATATCGCCCAGAAAAGCGTCGAGGCCCAGCAGAAAAGGCGATTTGGTGATTTCGAGAACCAGCCAGTTCTGCGCGATCTCCTGCATCCACGTGCCGGTGCTGGACGTGAAAGCGCCGACCCAAAGAAGCCGGAAGTCGTGATACTGGAAGGCTTTGAACGTGCGTCTGAGCACTCGGTTGCGTCGTCAGGGAAGCGGCTTCTCGCGCTTGATCAGATGGACGAGGTTGCCGTCGCCGTCGTTGAAGAACACCAGGCGGTTGGCCCCGAGATCGTACGGCTCGCCGAGAAAGGTTACGTTGAGGCGTTTGAGATGTTCCCAGGCCGCATTGAAATCGTCCACTGCGATGGCAAGGTGCCGGATGCCGGGATTCTTGTTGTTGGCCATGTTCTGCGGCGGCCTCGACCCCTCGCTCGGAACGATCTCGATCACGTTGCCGTTCGGCCCTTTGACAAAAAAATTTCCTAAATACGAAAAATTGATATGGAAGCCGAGGTGATCGACGTACCAGTGCGCCAGTTTTTCCGGATTCGGCGAGGCGATCGCCGTATGTTCCAAACCTTCAAACATAAGAGAAGATTGTATCGCGCCTGCCTTTCCGTCAGAATACGACTATGACGCAATCATGGTTGGAAGCCCGCGCGGCAGCAGTTCTTATTCTCGCCGCCGGCGGAATGTTCGCGCAGTCTCCAGCCGCCCGCCCCGCATTTGACGCGTTTGAAGTGGCGACTGTGAAACCGACGCCTCCCGACTGGCAAGGGGGCAGATGGATCAGGATGCAGAGCGTCAATCAGCTGGTGGCGAGGAGTTACGAGCCGAGAGTACTGATTGCCGCCGCCTATAGTCTCAGCCCGCACGCAATTTCGGGCGGGCCGGCATGGGTGGATTCCGACCACTATGACATTCTCGCCAGGACGCCGGGCCAAATTCGTCCCAACCTGCAGGAGCAGATGTCAATGCTCCGGGATTTGCTGGCTGACAGGTTCAAACTCACGTTCCACCGCGAACAAAAGGTGTTCCCGATTTACGCGCTGACTGTCGCAAAGGGTGGCCCAAAGTTAAAGGAAAGCACGGTGTCTCCCGATGCAACCCCCGAGGGCCCTCCACCCCTTGTGTTTGTTCTTTCGCCTCAGGGTGTCCGGCTGCCTGGCCGTTACGCCACGATCGCCGAGATGGCCGCGGTAATGCAGCGGTCTCCGTTTGACCGTCCGGTGGTGGATAAAACAGGGCTTACCGGAAGGTTCGATTTCGATCTGGAGTGGATGCCCGACGAAAGTCAATTCAACGGAAATGCGGTACACGTTCCAGGAGCCGCGGACTCCGGCAAGCCGGATCTGTTTGCGGCGATTCAGCAGCAGCTCGGCCTGAAACCGGAAGCCACAAAGGGCCCAATTGAAGCGCTCGTCATCGACCGGATCGAGCGGCCCTCGGACAACTAACCTTAGAGCGTCATGCACGATTTTTTCCGGCCGCACTGGCACGAACCCAACGGCGGCAAGCGCGCCGGTTTTGGTGAATTCGCCCGCCTCAAGACGCCGTACGATCTCTTCATGGAAGATGAAGGCATCCCGGTTTTTCGCGGCATCGGAATGAATCGGGTGCAGAACCTTCCCCTGCAGCCGTGGAAACGAATGGGCGGGAATGCAAGCTTCATTCAGCTCACCGGAACCGAGAGCAAATGGGGATGTTTCGTCATCGAGGTCCCCGGACGAGGCGCGTTGAATCCGGTGCGCCACATGTACGAGCAAATCTTCTACGTGGTGGAAGGCCGCGGATCTACCGACGTGTGGCTCGACGGCGACTCCAAACGCCACACCTTCGAGTGGCAGGCGGGTTCGCTCTTTTCCATCCCCTTTAATGCGTGGTATCGAATCATCAACGCCGGCTCCAGCCCGGCGCTGCTGCTGGGTGGAAACACGGCCCCCAATATGATCAACCTGGTAAACGATGTGGACGCAATTTACAATTGCCCCTATGTGTTCCGCGATCGCTTCAGCGGCGCGGACGATTTCTATCAGCCGAAAGACGACATCGAGCCGGACCCGGTGCGGGGCCTCGCGATGCGGCGCACCAATTTCATTCCGGACATTGTGAACTGCGACCTGCCTCTCGATAACAGGCGCTCGCCCGGCTATCGGCGCATTCAGCCGTTCATGACCGACAACACTTTTTATCTCTGGGTGGGGCAACACGAGAACGGCCGCTATTCCAAAGCGCACGCGCACACTTCGGCGGCGGTTCTCATCTGCCTGAAGGGCAAGGGCTATACGTACACGTGGCCGGAAAAGCTCGGGCTGACGCCGTGGAAGGACGGGTACGGCGACCAGGTCAAACGCGTCGATTACGAACCGGGCGGGATGGTTTCAGCGGCCCCCGGCGGCCTGCGCTGGTTTCACCAGCATTTCGGCGTTTCGAAGGAGCCATTCCGGCTCACGGCCTGGTTCGGCCCCAACGCACCTGGGCGTGAACCGGGCCCGGCGGGTGAAAAGCTGATCGACTACAACGCGATCGACGTGGATCAGGGGGGCACCGCGATCCCCTACTGCATGGAGGATCCCTTCATCCGCGCCGAATACGAAGCAACCCTGGCGAGCGAGGGCATCTCGAGCCGGATGGATTCCGAGTGGTACCAGCCCGGCGTCAGGACCGGCTCGGCGGCCGAATAGGCCAGGCGATGAGCGAACAGGCCGGAGGCCGGGTTTTCTTCTCGAGCGCGGGCCGGACTGTCTCGGTGGAAGATCGGATTTCGATTCTCACCGTCGGTGTCGATATCGGCTCGTCAACTTCGCACCTGGTATTTTCGCGCATCACGCTGGAGCGTCTCGACAGCCGTTACGTCGTTGTGCAGAGGGAAACTCTCCACGAATCCGGTATCCTGCTCACGCCGTACAAATCCGGTGAAAAGGACGATATCGATGCGGGGGTTCTGGGGGCGTTCATCGGGCGGCAATACGAGGCGGCCGGTGTGAAGCCGGAAACCATCGACACCGGCGCTTTGATTTTGACGGGGGTCGCCGCAAGGCGAAGTAACGCGCGCGCGATTGGGGATCTGTTTGCCCGCGAGGCCGGCCGGATGGTCGCGGTGAGCGCGGGCGACAGTTTGGAAACGATCATGGCGGCGCACGGTTCCGGCGCCGTCGCACGATCGCGCCGCGAGCGCGCCACCGTGATGAACATCGACATTGGGGGCGGGACATCGAAGATTGCGATTTGCGCCGACGGAAAAGTGATCGCGCAAACGGCGGTCGACGCCGGAGCGCGGCTCATCGTTTCAGATGCCCGCGGCCGGATAGAACGAGTGGAGGCGGCAGCTCATCTATATGATGCCGCCGATCTCAAGGTCGGCGATGTGCTGGACTGCGCCAGGGCGAGCGCGTTCGCCAACCGGATGGCGGACCGTCTCGATCAAGCCATCCGCGGAGTCGCCGCCGGATTGCAGATCGATGCGCTTACGGTTTCCGGCGGCGTTGCCGAGTATTTCTATGGCCGCGAGAACTCGGCCTTCGGAGACCTTGGCGTTGCGCTCGCGGGTGCGATCCGCAGGAGACTCGAAGCGTGGGGCCCGCGCATTGAGTTCCCGGATCAGGGGATTCGCGCGACGGCGATCGGCGCGTCCCAATACACTATGCAGGTGAGCGGCAGTACGATCTATGTTTCGCCGCTCAGTATTCTTCCGCTGCGCAATGTCGCAGTGATTGCGCTGGATTTCGAATTCGATCGGGAAGCCATCGAGCCCGGTGCGGTCTCCACCGTGATTGGGGCCGCGCTTCAACGCCTGGATCTTGCGGACGGCGATGCGCCTGTCGCGCTCTTTGTGCCCTGGCGCGGCCCGGCCACCTTCTCCAGACTCGACGCGTTCTGCCGTGGTGTCCGTGAGGGTATGGCGCGGGTGCTGGCGCAAGGTCATCCTCTCGTGCTGGCGGGCGACGGAGACGTGGGCGGATTGATTGGAGTTCACTTCCATGAGGAATTGGGCCTGGCGCATTCCGTCGTGTCCATCGACAGCCTTGAGTTGCGCGAATTCGATTACATCGATATCGGCGCCATGCTGGATCTTTCCGGCGCCGTGCCCGTGGTGATCAAATCGCTTCTGTTCGCAAGGGCGCCCACATGATTCGAAGGAAGTCCGGATGACGGAACCAATTCTCGCCGCGACCACGATTGGCCTGCGCCAAACCGAGCTGCGCGAATACTCATGGCCGGAGATTCCGGCCGATGCGGGTCTGCTGAAGATTGAAGCGGCCGGAGTCTGCGGGTCCGACTGGCACGCCTATAACGCCGATCGTCCGGCGCGCATCATGGGTCACGAGAATGTGGGCCGCATTTACCGGATCGGTCCCATTGCCGCGCGCCGGTGGGGTCTCAAAGAAGGCGATCGCGTGGCGCTGGAGGAATATTTGCCGTGCGGACACTGCGACTTTTGCCGCTCGGGCGAGTACCGCCTGTGCGAAGAGACGGAGGCCCGCCGTCCGGGCGCACTTCGTTATGGAACCACGCCGGTTTCGCATGCTCCCGGTTTATGGGGAGGCTACAGCCAGTTTCAGTATCTTCATCCGAACTCGGTATTTCATCGTCTGCCCGAGGACGTGCCCGCCGAGCTGGCCGCAATGTGCCTTCCGCTCGGCAATGGCATTCAGTGGGCCTATCTGGATGCCGGGGCCGGACCAGGCAGGACAATTCTCATTCAGGGTCCGGGGCAGCAGGGCTTGGCCTGCGTGATTGCGGCGAAGGCCGCCGGAACCGACCGGATCATTGTCAGCGGACTGAGCCAGGATACTCGTCGGCTGGAAGTCGCCACCGCTCTGGGAGCCGATTTCATCATTCAGGCTGACAGGGAGAGTCTGCGGGAAAGGGTGTTGGCCATCACCGAAGGGCGTGGCGTGGATATTTCATTGGACGCGGCAGGTGGCGCCGACACTCTGGTGCAGGCGATTGGCGCGGCGAAGAAGAACGGCCAGGTGTTCTTCGCGGCAGCGCCGGCCCGCTCTGATTCACAGGAGCCGCATGCGGATTTTCGTGCCGGCGATCTGCTGGCCCGCCGGCTGACTCTTCGACCCTGCCGCGGGCACAGTTACCATGCCGTCGAGCTCGCCCTGCGATACATCTCCGCGGGACGCTTCCCGCTTCATCTGATGGCAACGCACCGCTTCGGACTTGCGGAAACCGATCTGGCTATTCGGACGCTGGGCGGCGTAGGCGCGCCCGGCGCGATTCATGTTACGGTGATGCCGTGGGAGAAGCCGTAAGGCCGGAGAACATCGTCGCGGTGGCGGATTTTTCGCCGGAGACGCTTCGCAGCGTGCTCGCTCACCTTGAGGTCTCAACCGCGTTCGAACATTTTATATTTCGGGAAGCGGAACTGGGCGCCATCTGGTCTCTCACGGGTTTCGCGCTCGCCGGCCGGTTGGAGCCGGAAAAGCGCGAGGCTGTAATGCGCCTTCGCAATGCCGTCCTTCAGGCATACGATTTGTTGGGGCGGAAGCGGCCGCTCGAAGCAATCCAGAGCCTGCAGGCCTTCAGCGCGTAGGGCCTCCATCGTCCATCTGCCCGCCAAATACAGTGCGCCCATCCGCCAGCGTCACGGACCTGGCGGCCGCCAGGTTCGCGCCATCCTTTGCGCGATAGCCGCGGACCAGGACGTGGTCACCCTGCTTCATTGTTTCCCGCGTCCAACCCCGCATCAGCAGTGCGTTCGGGCTTCCGGTTTCCAAAGCCCAGTTCACGGTCTTGCCATTCCCGTCCGTGACATCCACGTAAAAGAACGTGTGGGGGTTCTGCCATTTGACCGCCGTGACCACCCCGCTCATGGTTACCGGCTGTTTCTGATCGAATTCCGCCATGAACGAATGGTGAGCCAGCATCGGCATCGGGGCGAGCGACAGGCCCCCGATCAGCAGCAACACAGTCGATTTGACTTTCATCGTGGGGCATCTCCCGGTACGCCCATCCCGTTACATTGCATGAGCCGTGCCACATCGCCGCTGTTTCATCCGGGGGGGTAAGCGGTGCCTTCAGAATGACTTCCGGTGCTTGGAATCCTGGCAGGCTCACGAGGGCTGCGCCCTTTAACGCAGGCGTCGTCGTTCGACGGCCCAGGTTGACGTGTTTCGTACATCCGTTTCACAATGTGGCGATGAAACACGGCCACGCCCGCACCGTCAAACGGGGCCCGGTGAAAGCCCCGGACTTCCGGGCGAGCCGACTTAGCGGGGCCGCCGGTTGGGCGTTGATCTTCTGCGCGACCCTCATCGCCTACCTGCCCGCGTTGAACGGGGATCTGCTCTGGGATGACAGCGCTCATCTGACCGGGCCCGCACTGCGGTCGTTTCAAGGCCTGTGGCGAATCTGGTCCGACGTGGGCGCGACACAGCAATACTACCCTCTGCTGCACAGCGCGTTTTGGCTCGAACACCGGCTGTGGGGGGACGCAGTCGCCGGCTATCATCTGACCAACATCACCCTGCACGCAGTCTCGGCCTGTCTGGTGGTGACGATCATGAAGCGGCTTTCGCTCCCGGGCGCGTGGTTAGCCGGCTTTGTTTTTGCGCTGCACCCGGTCTTCGTGGAGGGAGTGGCCTGGATCTCGGAACAAAAGAGCACGCTGTCCGGAGTGTTTTGTTTGGCCTCTCTACTCACATATCTGTACTTTGACCAGACCCGCCGGAAGTCCTCCTACCTGCTGGCTACGGGGCTGTTTGTGCTGGCATTGCTGAGCAAATCCGTGACCGCGACACTTCCGGCGGTACTGCTGGTGATCTTCTGGTGGCAGCGCGGGCGGCTCGCATGGAGGCGCGATGTGCTGCCGTTGCTTCCGTGGTTCGCGCTGGGCATATCCGCCGGGCTCTTCACAGCATGGATGGAGAGGACGTTGATCGGCGCACGAGGCGCGGCCTTCATACTGACTCCCGCACAACGTGTTCTAATTGCGGGTCGGGCGATCTTTTTTTACGCGGGCAAGCTGGTGTGGCCCGTGAACCTGACATTTTCATACGCGCGCTGGAAGCCGGACCCGGCTGTGTGGTGGCAATGGCTGTTCCCCGCGGGAGTATTGGCGCTCGGGATTTCGCTCGGGTTCGCCGCTCGCCGTTACCGCGGGCCGTTGGCCGGCTTTTTCATCTTCGCGGGAACGCTTTTCCCGGTACTCGGTTTTCTTAACGTTTATCCTTTCCGCTATTCTTATGTCGCCGACCATTTCCAATACCTCGCCAGCCTCGGCATTATCGTTCCCGTGACGTCGCTGCTGACGATGGTGGCCCGGAAGACTTCATCGGGAAAGACGGTAACCATCTCCTGCGCCGCCCTGCTGCTCCTGGTTAGCGGTGTACTGACCTGGCGGCAGAGCGGGGCGTATCGCGATGTCGAGACACTTTATGGCGAAGCGCTGGCGCGCAATCCGGCCAGTTTCCTGGCGCACAACAACCTGGGCGTCGTCCTGTTGGAACGGCCGGGCCGGCTGCAGGACGCCATCGCGGAGTTTCAGGCAGCGCTGCGGATTGAACCCGACTACCCCGAAGCGCACACTAACCTGGGGTTGGCTCTGTCGCGCATTCCCGGCCGCCTGCCGGAAGCCATCGCGGAGTACCAGGCGGCGATCGGGATCAAGCCCGATTACGCGCCGGCGCACACGAATCTGGGAAGCGCCTTGTTGCAAATTTCGGGACGGCTGCGGGACGCGATCACCGAGTGCCAGGCCGCACTGCGGATCAGTCCGGACGATGCCGATGCCCACAATAATCTGGGAAGCGCCCTGGCGCGCATTCCCGCGCGGCTGCCGGATGCCATCGCGGAATACCAGGCGGCACTCAGGATAAATCCCGCTTACGCGGAAGTACACAATAACCTCGGAAGCGCGCTGGCGCACTTTCCCGGGCGGCTGCCGGAAGCCATCGCGGAGTATCGGGAAGCACTGCGGATGAAACCGGATTATGCGGAAGCGCACTATAACCTTGGAAATGCCCTGGCGCAGATACCGGGTCGGCTTCAGGACGCTGTCGACGAGTACCGGGCCGCGCTGTTGATCAGACCGGATCTGGCGGAACTGCACTATAACCTGGCACTCACACTGGCTCGGATGCCGGGGCGGCTGCAGGACGCGATCGCGGAGTTCCAGGCGGTATTGCTGATCAAACCGGATTTCAAACCGGCGCTGCAATCGATAGAGCAGTTACAGAGGGCTCAAAAGTAACTTATACAGACGCCTTCATCAGCTCGCGCGCGCCATCCGCGAAATCCAGGTCCCGGCTCATCACCATGGAGGCCGATCGCACCCAGTAGGCATCGCCATGCCGGGGTGCGGCTGGTTCCTCGCCTGCCTCAAGGGCACGGATCTCCTGCAGCAACAACCGGCGCGCCGCGATGATTGCCGTGTCGCTGGTGCCCAGCCGTTCCCTGGTGCGGTCGGCTATAGGACCCATGCTTTCCTGTATGGCCATATCCTGCGCGGCAAATCCATGGATGCCGGTCATGCTGGATTTCTTTTGCAGGTCCCGATCGATCAGATAGTTGTTGCTCTTGTTCCGCAGGGGACGGAACGTAACCGGATCGACGGCCGCATGAACGAAGGTTTCCCCGCGGATGGCTTCCCAGTCTTTTTCCGACAGCGGCTGATCCGGGTTCCAGGAAAAAGTCCAGACCCAGCACGTCTCATCGTCTCGCGGCACCCAGCAGTGGCCATGAATGGAGTTGCCCTTCTGATAGGGAATCATTGTATGGCTGGGCAGCAGAAATTGCGTGAGACGCCAGTAGTAAGTGTCTTCCCCGGAGTTGCGGCGCGCGGCGATGATCAAACCATAATCGGTTTTCCGGACAGTGAAACGGGGCGACTTGTCCAGCACATGGTATTTGTCGCGGAGAATCGAGCTGTGCCGTACGCTCTCCACATAGGAATCCGTCATGCGAAATGCATCCACCGTCGCATGAAGCGAGTTGGAGTGGCTGGAGTCGATGCCGCCTTCTACCGCCTGCAGGTAGTTGGTTTCCTGGAGACGCCTGGAAATATAACGATGGCTTTCCGGCACCCGCGCCCATTCCAGTTTCGGCAGTTCCGGGACAGATTCCGAGGGGCCCATGTAAATCCACACGAGGCCTCCGTATTCCTGAGCGATGTACGCAGTAATCCGCACTTTGTTCTGAAACCGGTATTCGGGTGGCTCATTCGGAATATCCACGCATGCGCCATTCACGTCGAACTTCCAGCCGTGATACACGCAACGCAGGCCGCATTCTTCGTTCCGTCCCCAAAAAAGGCTGGCCCGACGGTGTGGGCAGAACTCGTCGACGATGCCGACGCGGCCCTGTGTGTCGCGAAACGCGAGCAGGTCTTCGCCCAGCAACCTGATGCGGACGGGCGGACAATCAGGCTCCGGCAGTTCACTCGAGGACAGAGCCGGCAACCAATACCGGCGGAAATATTCACCGCCCGGAGTACCCCTGTTCGTTTCGGTGAGCAGCCGGTTTTCCTCATGGGTCAACATCTCGCTTTGTCTCCTGTGCTTTGTCTCCCGCGCGGCCGGGCAATTCAGTTCGAAAGCAGCACTTTCATTACGCCATGCCGCGCCGCCCGCTCGAACGCCGCAGGCGCGCTCGCCAACGGCATCCGTTCCGAGATCATCGAACTCACATCGATCACGCCCAGCTGCAGCAACTCCAGCGCCGGTTCAAACCGCCCGCATCGCGAACCGACCAGCGTGATCTCATTGACGATGACGGGCGCGGTATCCAGAGGAATTTCGCCATGAACCGTTGACTTCAGCACGATCGTGCCGCGCGGTTCGACCATGCGGATCGCGGCATGAAGGCCCGCCTGCGATCCGGTCGCATCCACTACCCAGCGATACTCGGCTTCCGGAAGATGCTCCCCGCGAACCTCCGTTGTAACCTCCGTTGTCACGCCCGCGGCGGCGGCGATCTTCAGCTTCTCCGGATGCCTGCCGAATTGATGCACCTGGTAACCATTCACCTGCAGCACCTGCGCGACAAGAAGTCCGAGCTTGCCATCGCCCAACACGGCGACCGCGCTTCCGCACGGTATTTGCACCTGATCCAAAATTTCGCACGCAGCCGCGAGCGGTTCGGTGAATACCGCCGCATCGAGAGATATCGAATCGGGGATGACGTGCAGATTGCATTCCGGCAGAGTCAAAAACTCAGAAAACGCGCCGGGATGGCGCACGATGCCGAGCACGGATCTGCCGGGACAGTGACGGCCCAGTCCGCGCCTGCACCAGGAACAAAGGCCGCACGCGAGATTGATCTCACCCACGACTCGCTTACCGATCAGTACCTTTGAATCCGCGGCCACGACCTCGCCCACAAATTCATGGCCGGGCACGCCGGAGAATCCATAATAGCCGCGCTGCAATTCGAGGTCGGTGTTGCAAATGCCTCCAAGGAGCAGGCGTATGAGAGCGAAGCCTTCGGGCCGGTCCGGTTGCGCGGTATGCCGGACCTCAACCTTACCGGCGTCGAGGTGGACTGAGACCATTTCGTTTATTGTATTTTGGCTGGGAGGCAGGGATTCGAACCCCGATACGCAGATCCAGAATCTGCAGTCCTACCGTTGGACGACCTCCCAGCGGGAACGCGCACAGGCTGCTTGTGTCCATGTTGCGACCAAACATGTTGCGCGCAAAGCTAGACGCGAAATGCGTCAAAACCATTCTACAACCTGCGCCCGACAATTGCGTAATCGAGCCCGCCGAAGAACCGTTTGCGGAATGGTTCCGGCAACAGAGCGAGCTCCGGCATCGATTCCACTGCCGGAGAGAGTTCGTGAACTACGATCTGCCCGAAACCGGCTTCCTCCATATAAAACGCCATCAGGGGATGCGGAATCGGACGCGTGTGCGTGGGATCGAGATAGAAGTGAGTCGTAAAGATCGCGAGGCATTCCGGGTTGGGTGTCTCGATCGCGAGCAGGCCGCCGCGCCGCAGACTCGCCGCGCACAGCCGGATCATTTCGGGAAGCCGCCGCGGGGCGAGATGCTCCACCACCTGGGAGCTGAAGATGCCGTCGAACTCCTGTTCCCGTTGGGAGAGATACGAAAACAGGTCGGCCACTTCGGCGTTCAGGCCAATCAGCCGGCACTGCGCGACGGA
>Ga0181521_10005637_pt1 | contig 13838 bp, 13 predicted proteins | sample PEATcosm2014_Bin_32_FD_119764 | JGI IMG/M metagenome (GOLD analysis project Ga0181521, IMG submission 119764) | Peatland microbial communities from MTU Mesocosm Facility, Houghton, MI, USA - PEATcosm2014_Bin02_60_metaG | ecosystem: Environmental > Terrestrial > Soil > Wetlands > Peat | place...
ATTTGCGCTGCGCCGAAACGATCGCATAGTAATCCTGCGCGACGGTGAAGGTGAGACCGCGCGCGGCGATGTCGGCCTTGGCGCGGGCGACGGCTTCGGCGGCCATGGCGCGGTTCATCTCGCCGTGACGCACGAGCGCGAGCACTTCCTGATGCACCACGGCCTGCTCGTTATAGACGTGCACGCCGTCGTTGGCGACGAAAACGCCGGAGAGGGTGCCGTTGCCTTCCGTGTAGATGTACTGGTTAAAGGCGTTGACGGAGGGGAGCGTGTTGGCCCTTGCCTGCACACGGTCTTCGCGCGCGCTGGCAATGTTGAGGTTGGCGCTTTGAATCTGGCCGGCATACTGGCGGGCGCGCGAAAAAGCGTCCTGCAGGGTGATGGTGAGCGGACCGGCAGGCGCGGGGGCTGCCGGAGGCGTTTGCGGGGGCGCTTGTGTATTTTGCGCCAGGGCAGCACCGGCCAGGAGCGGCAGGGTGCAACGGAGCAGGCATTTTACATTCATGACGTTTTATTCCGGCAAGTCTACCAGTGAACCACGCCTGGCTGAAAAATGCCTGAACCGGGTACCGTCAGCCAGGCTTGCGTCGGTCGGAGAGTTCATAGGCATTTGTACCAAACAAAACCAAGCCGGTGAATATGGGGTTTTGGCTCAATGGGTTGGGTTGGTTTTCCATAGCGGAAGACTACAATCGCTGCGCAGAGTTCGCGCTTTATTGGTGGACTGGAGAATCTGCCGCCCGATTTTCCGGCGTCGCGGCGATATTTTACAGAACCGGACTTCTTGCCCCCCTGGCCGGATAGACTTGCCCCGTTTGATTTCCCCAGGCCAAGGCGAATATAAGGCGAAATATGATAGACTCGTTCTCGTGGAGCGTCGGGACGCGTCTAAGAAAAGTTTGACTCAATTACTGTAAACACACATAGCGGGTTTGACGTACCCGATTTCGGGCTTCTCGCGGAGGCTTTGATCTTCTATGACAAGGTGAACCTCATCGTGAGCCCAGTTCACCTTGTGAGTCTTCTCCGCGTCTGTGGCTTTGAAGTCCTAAAAGAATTCTTTGACATGTCAGCGTTATCGCTAACATATTTGGAGAATCACGCCGGAATTCGCACAACCAACTCTGGAACCGATAATGAGGCGCATAACTTCATCACATTTGGCTCTCCGAGCCAGCTTCTTCAGAACATACTTCCTGAGACTTTACTCGAGTTAATTGGTAAAGAAGGCAAGGCGCGGCGCGTTTCCGAGGCGCTGAAACGACACATCGCCACGTTGCGCCATCCCGAATCGATTAACGATCGCAGCCTGAAGGCCTCCGAATTGTTACCACCCGCATAGAATCGTTGGTGAAACGCATGCAAAGTGAGACTTCTATGGGCCTTTCAAGACCTAGTTTTTGACGATGCGCGCGCCGTACGGGAAGCAGTTAATCACGGCAATAGAAGCATGAAGGATGTTGTCGATCTCGTTCGGCAAGCACGCGACTTTAAGGCTTGGGTGAAATCAAAACCAGAGGACACCGATTTACGCAAAGCCTACGTGGCAGAAGTGAGCAAGCTGGGATGGTCTGAAAGGCTACCTCCAAAGGTGACTCGGTTTGGTATCTTCGCAGCCGCTAACACAGCTCTGTCGTTTCTTGCAACTCCGGCGGCAGGCGCAATCGCTGGATCAGCCCTTAGCGCTGTGAACGACTTCCTCCTGGAGCGTCTCGCGAATGGGTGGAAGCCTAATCAGTTCGTCTACGGCCCGCTATTGGATTTCGTTCGAACCGCGCGGCGTGCCGCTTGAACACGTAGCGATAATCCGATACGGCAGCGATCCATTCTCGCGTCGGCCCGCGAAATCTGTACAGGTTAGACAGGTCGCCTGCCCTGCTCGATATCCTGTGCTCGGCTGAAGACCATACGCAGCACGCCGAATGTGATACTGATGGCGAGGATACGGTTGCATGGATGCTCCCCAGTTGGCAATTCCCCGCGAGGAAATTGAGGCGTTCTGTCTCCGCCATCATATCCGCAGGCTTTCGCTGTTCGGCTCGATCCTCACGCCAAGATTCCGCCCCGAAAGCGATATCGACGTGCTCGTGGAGTTTGAACCTGGCCATGTTCCCGGCTATTTCGGCCTGGTCGGGATGGAGATGGAGTTATCGGAGAAGGTTGGCCGGAAGGTTGATTTGCGCACCGCAGGGGAACTAAGCCGGTATTTCCGGGACACGGTTGTCTCAACAGCTGCCGTTCAGTATGAACGATAGCGACCGTTTGCGCCTCCAGCACATGCTGGACGCTTCCCGTGAGGCGGTTTCCTTCATCCAGGGCCGCACAAGCGAGGACCTGACGCGGGACCGCATGCTGCTGCTTTCGCTTGTGAAAGAAATCGAGATCGTTGGTGAAGCGGCGAGCAGGGTTTCGGCCGAGTATAAAGCGGCAGCCACGGGAATTCCGTGGAGTCGGGATCAGGAACCGATTGATTCACGGGTATTTCGACCTTGACCTGGCAGTCATCTGGTCAACCTTGATTTCCGATCTGCCAGCGCTGATTCGAGAGCTCGAAAAGGCGTTAGCGGGCGCCGAGTGAACCAACGTACGCGCCGGCAAACAGCGCGGCAGCAATCAGTCCGGGATCAGCATCCGCTTCGCGAATCGCATCGGCACGAAAATCAGTCCGCGGGCCGTCCAGGCTGCTATTTCCAGCGTTCCGAGTCCGATGAGAAAGAATCCTTTCCCAACCATCAGGACCGGGTTGTCCTCTGAAACGCGGGTCTCCGCCGCTTTGACTTGACCAGGCGGTTCTTCAATTGGATGAGGCGGTGGTGCTGCTTCCTCGGCGCGATACACCCACCCGACCGGGGCCTCGCCCGCGCTGGTTGCGACAGGGACGTCGAACTTTGGTTTGGACTTATGCCGTGGTCGCGGCGCTTCTTTCAAATGCCGAGGCTGCGGGTCTTTCGTGGACGACATAACCATCTCCCCTTTCGGCGATGTGCTCAGTGTATCCGCGTTCGATATGGTCGAGCAACCTGGTGTAATCGTCGGCGGCGCGGCTGCGCGGGGCGTATTCCCAAATGGTCTGATGGCTGGCCGCCGCGTAGCTCAGGTCGATGCACTGGCGGATTCCCGGCTGAAATACAAACCTGCCAATGGCCGGGTCGCACTCCAAAGCTTCCAGGGTGGCACGCGTCGCATGGTTTCCGCTGTGAACGGATGTCGGCAGCACGGCCAGCACTCCGAGCCGACGTTCCGGCCACAGCTCGCGCACCTGCAGTACGCCATCGAAGGTCTGGCGCGCGCCAATCACGGCCATCAGATCCATGCCGACCGGAATAACGAGTTCTTCGGCGAAAAGCAGCGCATTGTATGTGAGCAGATTCATCGCCGGCGAGGTGTCGATCACGACAACGTCGTATGGCTGCTGGTCCCGGAAACGCCGGGCGAGGATGGTCTCGCGCTGCGTCTCACCGGCCAGCCGCCGCTCCAGCGAGAAAGCCGCCGGGGTTGAAACCACCACGTCCAGCCCGGGACGCACGCCCCGCATCACGACATCGCTCAGCGGAGTCTGTCCCGTCATCAGTTCTTCAAAAGTGTGGAGAGGCTGCAGGCGAAGCGTGTGGCCGACGTTGCCCTGCGGATCCGCGTCCACCAGCAGCACCTGCTGGCCGCGCGAGGCAAGACCCGCGGCAATGTGGATGGCCGTGGTGGTCTTTCCGACCCCGCCCTTCATATTGACCACGGCTAACCTGCGCATGGACCGCCTTTACTAAAAAACACAATACCATAAAAATGTTTTGCGCGCCGCTCAGAATCGAAGGCCGCGAAGCGTCTGCAGCAGTTTTTCGGCATAGGCGCGATGCGCCCACTTATTTGGATGAGCGTCCACCGGCATCAGACGGTATCGAGTGCCGGCGCGCTCGTCCAAATCCACCCAAAGATTCGCAATGACCCAGCCTTTCTTTACGGCATATTCATAGATCGGATCGCCCGCCAGCCGGCTTTGGATGGCCAAAACCGGGATGATCGCATTGCGGACACAGATGTCGGAGATGCCGTCCAGGATTTTCTCCGTCACCGCTGTTTCGTAGGCCGGCGTCGGATCCTGAGCGGCGCGCGGAGGGACTTGAAACAGAGGCGCGAAGCTAATATGCAGGCCACCGTCGCCGTCGAACGACGCTTGGGCCGCCGCTGCATCGCCATGCGCAAACGCGCTTCCGGAATCGTTCATCATTGCTATGTAGGAAGGGGCTGCCACATTCCGCGGAAGGTCAAAATCGTTGTAGACAACCACGGCTGCCCGTGGCAACTCCTCTTCATTCGCGATCGCCGCCTGAAGCTGCAACAAAGCCTGAATATTGCCGAACCCGTTGCCTCCAAGATTGCGGACGCGGAACCCCGGCAAGGCAGCCTGCACGAGCCAGGGATACGTCTCATCGTCGTTAACGCCAAGCCCCCAGGTAAAGGAGCAGCCTGAAATCCAAATCTGCGGCCGATGCTCCGGCGCGGAAGGGTTCGGGCTTGTGATCCGATAGCCGTCGGCGCCGATCGTGGCCTGAAAGTCGATGCGCGCCATACCTTTTACAAGGGAGATTTTGTGCGCACCGGGGATACACGAATATCCCGTCACCGCATCGGACCTGGCCAGCGGCTTCCGGAAAACAATCCGTTCTTCCGCGGTACGGCGCGTGATAATGTCACCGGCAAATTTCCACAAAGGCTCGCCGTACCAGTAGCGGATGGCGATGTCGCTTACCAACAAAAGGAAAAGAGAGGGGAGGACAGCGAATACGCTCGTTCTCGTGATCTTCCTCATAAGGCGGAACGCTGCCGGCTCGTTTGCCATTATCGATTACCTGAAGTCTTGTGGGGAAATATCTTCGCGATAGCATAGAACCCATGGAGAGCGCCCCGGAGCCGTCGCCAGCAGCGCCCGAGGCTGTTCCTCAGAGCGCGCCTCCGGCAGCCCAGCCCTGGTTCGCCCTCAAAGACGAAGACCTGCTCGCCCTTCGCTTCTGCGATCTCCATCTCCGCATCGAAGGCAGCGAACTCGAGGCGCGGGTCCAGCAACTTTACGCCGAACTCGCCGCGCGCGGCGTCGCCCTGCGTCCCGATTGCTACCTTGGCGACGAATGGTTTTCTCCGGAGGGCATCCCCGCGATCGCCATCCCCTTCTATCTCGCCCATCCCCGCCTCAAATCTTTGGAACTCCGGCAGATGATGGAAGTCGAAGGCGGAACGCCCGAATGGTGCATGATGCTTCTGCGCCACGAATGCGGACACGCCATGGATCACGCCTGGCAGTTCTCCCGGCGCAAAGAGTGGCAGCAGGTTTTCGGCAGTCCCGAGAGCACGTACGCTCCCGAAACCTACACGCCGCGCCCCTACAGCCGCAGCTTCGTCCGCCATCTGCCCAACTGGTACGCCCAGGCGCATCCCGATGAAGACTTCGCGGAATCTTTTGCCGTCTGGCTCTCGACGCCGCTCGAGGAATTGCGCGAGCGCTACCGCGGCTGGAAAGCGCTCGAGAAAATCGAATACGTCGACGCGCTGATGCGTGAGACCGCAGGCACAAAGCCAGCCGTCCGGCGCGGCCGCCGTATGTCCGAAGTCCGCCGGCTGCGCACGACCCTGGCGCGCCACTACGCCGCGCGCCGCAAACTCTATGCGGAAGACTTTCCCGATTTCTACGACGCCGACCTGCGCGCCATCTTTCTTAAAGGCGAACCCGGCGCCGACTCGGCCGCCCGCGCCATGCGCCGCCGCCGCGCCGCGCTCATCACCGCCATCGTGGAGTGGACCGGCCAGCGCAAATACACTGTCGATATGCTGGTCCGTAAATTAACGCACCGCTGCCAGGAACTCAGGCTGCCGGCCCCGCGCGATCCGGTCACGCTGCATATGGAACTGGCCGCATACTTGGCCGCGCTCGTCACGAACCATTTGTATACGGGGAGATTCAAACGATCCGTCTGAGAACACATTCGACTGAGCCATGAAGGTTCTTCTCCTGTTCGACGTAGCCCGGCCCGTGCCGGCCGATTTTGTCTATACTGCCGAGACTTTCCTCGAGGAAGGCAAAACCGCCGAAGCCAACGTCCTCGATAGTCTCGTGCGCCTCGGGCACGACGTCGTGACGATGGCCGTCTGCGACAACGTCACCGCCGTTGTCGAAAAAATCACGTCGTTCGCGCCCGACGTCGTTTTCAATCAGTGCGAATCGTTTTACGACAACCGCGCCTTTGAACCCAACATCCCCGCTCTGCTCGATCTGATGAAGATCCGCTACACGGGCTCCGGACCCGACGGCCTGCTGCTGTGCAAAGACAAAGCCCTTGCCAAGGTATTGCTCTCGCATCACCACGTCCGCGTGCCCCGCTTCGTGGTGTCGCACCTCCGGTCGCCACTGCGGCGTCTGGAGCATTTCGGCTATCCCGCGTTCGTGAAGCCGATCGGGCAGGAAGCTTCCGACGGGATCGCCAAAGCCTCGTTTGTCCGGGACGAGAAGGAAGCCATTGAGCGCCTTCGCTTCCTGCATCAGAAGTTCAACTCCGACGCCATGATCGAGGAATACATCGAGGGCCGCGAACTCTATGCCAGCGTTCTCGGCAATCGCCGGCGCGTTGTCTTTCCGCCGCGCGAGATCTTCTTCGAACACGTTCCCGACGACGAGCCGAAGTTCGCCACCTCCCACGCCAAGTGGAACGACGCCTACCGGAAAAAGTGGGGGATCACAAACGGCCCTGCCGCCGGCCTTCCCGAACCGGTCATTACGGACCTCCGCAAGCTCGCCCGCAACGTTTACGCATGGCTGAGAATTCGCGGTTTTGGCCGCATCGATATCCGTCTTTCGCCTCGCAATGAAATGTTTGTCATCGAAGCCAACCCCAACCCCTCGCTGGCCGCCGAGGACGATTTCGCGCAATCGGCAAACGCCGACGGCATGACGTACGATGCGCTGATCCAGGAAATCCTCAACGCCGCGCTCGCCTGAAATTCGGCTCGGCGTGCAGCGCTATGGTATATTCGATATTTCTAATATTCCTTCAGACGAATCTGTCCCGATGCAAAATGCGCTCCGTCACTTCAAGGCTGATTTTTTTCAGGCCCTGGCACACCCAACGCGGATCGCAATCGTAGAGCAACTGCGAAGCGGTGAATTGTCGGCCGGCACGCTGATTGAGCGGCTTGGCATTGAGCAGGCGAACGCCTCGCAGCATCTCTCCGTACTGCGGGCGAAGAAAATCGTCGTCAACCGCAAAGCGGGCAATCAGGTCTTCTATTCCGTGCGCGATCCTCTCATCATCGAAGTACTCGATGTCATGCGTCGTTACTTCCACGCCCATATGAACGAAGTTCTCGCAACCCTCAAGGCGATCGATAAAGCCGAGAAGATTCCCAAATGAGGCCGGAAGTTGTGAACCGCACTCCGGCGGAGCGGCGGGATAAACTGCGCGACGCGGTTGCGCACGCCGCGCACCTGCTTCCGATGCAGGGTCCCATCGGGGTTTTCGTCCATCACAACACGCTGCACGCGTTCGAGCATCTGCCCTTCGAGCAGGCGGTGATCGAGGCGCTGCATCTGTTCGGCGCCGAACCCTATATGACCGAAGCGGCCTACAGAGCCGATCTGTCGCGGGGGCGCATCCACATCGAGGACATTGACGCGGTGCTCGAGAGCGAGCCGGACGAGATCGTTTTTCGCAGGCTCACCCGGCGGTCGCTGCGCCGGGCCATGATGACTCCCGGGGTGCGCGAGTTTGACGCCGCCACCATCCTGTGGCGTGCCGAGCAGGGTGACCTCGCCGCAGATTTCCGGCAAGCAGCGCTGCAGGCCCTGTTCGACGCATGTCTGGGCCGGACCGTCACGCATGAAGAGGAACCAGCGCCGCCGCGTCCGGTGGACGAGGTGATTCACCCCTGGCTGATCCGGCTGTGCTCGGTCTTTCTCGATCAGGGTATGGCCTATTGGTCCATGCCGCAGCGCGAGAGGGGTTTTTATGAAAGCGTCAGGAAGATGCTGAGCCCGCGCGCCGGATTTTTTCCCCGATATCTGGATGGACTGGACAAAGAGTTTCGGCGGCAGGAGCGGCTTTCATACTCGGCGACGGATGCGGTATTAGATTACCTCGATACTCAGGATTTCGGGGAGCCTGAATGGGAGGGTGCTCTTCAGGCCGAGTTGCTCGCTTTGCCGGGCTGGGCCGGCCTGATGCGCAGGCTGGAGGAAAATCCCGGCCTGGCGCCTCACGAATCCCTGCGCTGTTCGCTGATGGACTTTCTGGCAGTGCGGCTGACGATGTCCCGCGTGGCCTCACAGATGGGCGCCGGCGAAGCTGCGCCGCAGGAGAGCCCGCTCAAGACCGAGGAGAAGCGGCTTCTGAGCCGCGCCGCCCGTGTCTACGACGCAGCGCGCGTGGCGTCGCTTACCGCCGGCGAAGTAACCAGGCTTTCCGAAGCTGAGTGGGCGGCGTTTGTGAGCGAGGTGAAAACATGCAACGGACTGGAGCGCCGCCGGATCTTCCAACTGGCTTATGAACGCTGGCACGAACGCGAAATTCTGCGCGGGCTGGCGAGCCATCGGAAATATCGCGGCCTGTCCGGCGTCCAGGGAAGACCTTCCGCGCAGGTGTTCTTCTGCATTGACGAGCGTGAGGAATCCATGCGGCGCGCGCTCGAAGAGCTGGACCCGGAGGTGGAGACCTTCAGCTCCGCCGGATACTTCGGTGTCGCCGTGGACTATCAGGGAATCGACGATCCGGAGGGCGCGGCGTTCTGCCCGGTCGTGGTGAAGCCCCGGCACGCTGTCCTCGAACAGCCGAAGGCGGAAGACAGCGCAATGCTGGAAAGCCGCCGCTGGCGCCGGCGGCTTCTCGGGCTGCTGATGCGGAATTCGTTCGTGTCCTCAAGGACGCTGATCCGCGGGTGGCTGTCGACTAGTGCGCTCGGATTGCTTTCGGCGGTTCCTCTCACGGGAAATCTTCTGGCGCCCAGGCGTTACGCCCGGCTGCGCGACTGGCTGAACAAGTCGTTTCTGCCCGAGCCGCGCACGGAACTCACATTCATGCGGAGCACCGCGCCATCTCAGGACGCAGTGACGGGTCTGTTGACGGGTTTCGCTCCCGCCGAAAAAGCGGAGAGCGTGGCCAGCGTCCTCGGCCCGGCGGGCCTGGCGCGCGGTTTCGCTCGTATCGTGGTGATCCTGGGCCACGGGTCTACGAGTCTCAACAACCCGCACGAATCGGCCCACGACTGCGGAGCCTGCGGAGGACGCCGCGGCGGCCCCAATGCGCGGCTCTTTGCCCTGATGGCCAACCGGCCCGAAGTGCGTGACCGCCTGCGTGAGCGGGGCATCGACATTCCCCCCGACACCTGTTTCATCGGCGGCTACCACGACACTTGCAGTGACGACGTGGAACTCTTCGATGTCGATGGCCTTCCCGCCACGCACAGGGCCGATCTCGACCGCATTCGTGAGTCTCTCGACAGGGCCCGCGCGCGGAACGCCCACGAGCGTGTCCGTCGATTCGAGTCGTGCCCGCCAAACGCGGATCCGGCCGCTGCCCTTCGCCACGTGGAAGAACGCAGCGAGCATCTCGCCCAGCCGCGGCCCGAGTACGGGCATTGCACCAACGCCGTCTGCGTCGTCGGCCGGCGCAGCCTGACGCGCGGTCTGTTTCTCGACCGCCGGGCGTTTCTCGTTTCGTACGACGCCGATCAGGATCACGACGACCGGAGTCTCTCGGCGCTGATGGCCGCTGTGGTCCCCGTGTGCGCGGGCATCAGTCTCGAATACTACTTTTCCTTCGTCGATAACGATCGTTACGGCTGCGGCACGAAACTGCCGCACAATGTAACGTCCCTCCTCGGCGTGATGGACGGCCACGCCAGCGACCTGCGGACCGGGTTGCCATGGCAAATGGTCTCGATCCACGAGCCCGTTCGCATCCTCTTCGTGATCGAGACGACGCCCGAACGCCTGACCGGCGTGATCAACGCGAGCCCCTCGTTAAGACAGCTGGTCGAGAACCGCTGGATTCGCGTCGCGACGATCGACCCTGCCACGGGACGAGTGCACGTCCGCAGGGACAGCGGCTTTGAAGAATTCGAGGGACCCCTGGAACGGCTGCCGGTGGCGTTTACCTCCGCCGAATGGTACTCCGGCAAACTCCAGCATCTGCCCATGGCCTCGATTCAAAACCCGGCAGGAGGGCGAGCGGCGTGAGTCTTTCGCAAGCCGCGCTGGTGTTCGTCGTGCTGGCGCCGGGCAGCGTGTTCGGGGTGTTAGCTCTGCTGTGGCTGCTCGGGTGGGTTCCCTCCGAACGCACTGTATCCAGGATTACGGGGCTGACGTTCTCCGCGTGCGCGATCGCGCTCGCCGCGCTTCTCTGGAGGCTCGCCTCAACCGGGGCCACAGCCGTCGTGGTGACATTCGGAAACTGGTTTGCCGTGCATGAGTACCGTTTTCCCCTTGTGCTCATGGCCGACCGGCTCTCCCTGCCGTTCCTCGCCATGACGGTCGTGCTGGCGGGACTGATCGGGCAGTTCTCGGCGACTTATCTTCATCGCGAAGGCGGATTTTTCCGGTTCTTTCTTCTGCTGCATCTTTTCGCCTTCGGATCTCTGCTCGCATTCGCCGCCGGTTCATTCGACCTGCTCGCCGGGGGATGGGAACTGGTGGGCATCACGTCGGTGCTGCTGATCGCTTTCTTCCAGCAGCGTACGGCACCGGTCGAAAACGGTTTGCGCGTCTTCGGCGTGTATCGCGCCTGCGACATTGGATTGCTGGTGGGGATTTTCGCCATGCACCGCTGGGCCGGAACGGCTTCGTTTGCCGGTGGAATGCCGGCTCTGACCGGCGCGCGGGCGACGATTGTTTGCCTGCTTTTGCTGCTGGCAGCCGCCGGCAAGGCCGCGCAGGTTCCGTTCTCGGGATGGCTGCCGCGCGCAATGGAAGGCCCGACGCCGTCGAGCGCCATCTTTTACGGTGCCATCTCGATTCACGCCGGCGCGTATCTGCTGCTCCGGGCTCAACCGCTGCTCGCTCAGTCCGGAGTGGCCTCGGCCTGCGTGATCGCGATCGGCGCGGCCACGGCCGTCTACGGCACGATCGCCGGCCGCGCCAGCGCCGATGCCAAGACATCCCTCGCCTACGCGTCGCTGACGCAGGTCGGCGTCGTGTTCGTCGAGATTGGATTCGGCTGGAGATCGATCGCCATAGCCCACATCCTGGGACATGCCGTCGTTCGGACGCTGCAGTTCCTGCGTGCGCCCTCCATGCTTCACGATTATCACCGCATGCACTCCGCCATCGGAGGCGAGATCGCGCCGACCGGCAGGAATCCGGAGGACCTGCTCCCGGAGCGTGCCCGGTTGTGGCTCTATCGATGGGCGTTCGACCGCGGACACCTGGACACGATTCTCGACCGTTGGGTGATCGATCCACTGATGGAACTCTCAGGGCTTTTTGCCACGATTGACAGCATCACATCGGGCACATCCGTCCGCCGGCGCGGGGCCCCAGGGATCTCTGTGCGGAGTCCCGCACGGCAAGAGGGCGACTGATGGCTCATCCTGCATGGATTCTCAGCAGCGTCGCGATCTCCGTCCCCTGGTGCGCCGCGGCACTGCTGGCCGTTTATCGCCGGGCCCCGCGCGTCATTGGTTTCGGGGCGTCGCTGGTCTCGGTCGCGGCGAGCGCGCTTCTGCTGCGGGCCGCCCCGTCCGGGCAGTCGCTGTATGAGGCGCTGATGCTGCTGTTTTCCTGTCTCACTCTGGGCGCTACCCTTGTACTGCCGAGGCGCGACTGCAGCTCCGCCACAATCGGCGGAATCCTCTTTCTTCTCGGCGCGACGCTGCTGGCCTACGCGAGCGGGAACCTGCTGGTTTTGCTAGCCGCCTGGATTCTTTCCATTGTTCCCTTTCTCCTGAAGCGCTGGTTCCGCGCTCGCACCTGGCGCCCTCAGGCTGGATTACTGCTTTCGACCATCGCCCTCGCGCTGGCCATTGGGCTCATAGCGGCCAGCGGTCACGCCTTTTCGATCGACAGACTGAAGGGCCGGAGCCCGGGGGGAATGGCCGCCTTTGGGCTCCTGGTGGTTGCCGTGATGTTCCGGAAAGGGATCTGCCCCGCGCATGCCTGGGTGGCCGATGCGGCCGAAGGCGGTCCGGCGATTCCCACGGCTCTTCTGCTGAATGGTCACCTCGGAGCACTGCTGGTTGCCAAGCTGATTGTGCCGTTGTTTCCGCACACGGCGGGCAGCGCGTTCCCGGTGCTCTCCTGGCTTGCCATTGCTACCGCGCTTTATGTAGCCATCCGGGCGCTTGCGGAGAACTCGCCGCGCCGCCTGCTGGCCTTTCTTGCGCTGAGCCAGTCGGCGTGTATTCTGGCCGGGCTCGAGAGCCGGACCGCTGAGGGAGTCACCGGCGCACTGGTGCACTGGTACGTAGTGACGGTCTCGACCATGGGCCTTTTCGGGATTTTGCGGCTGCTGGAGGTGCGTTTTGGAGAGAACCTGACGGCGAGCAGGTACCTCGGTTTAGCCGAACATGCGCCGCGGCTGGCCGTGTCCTTCGTGGTGTTCGGACTGGCGCTGGTTGGCTTGCCGGGCACACTGAGCTTCTGTTCTCAGGACCTCCTGATTCACGGAACACTGATGTCGCATCCGATCACCGGACTGCTGCTGCCCATCGCGACGGCGATGAATGCCGTGAGTGTTTTCCGTTTGTTCACGCGGCTTTTCCTTGGCAAGCGCCGAACCGGTTTCACGCTGATGGCGGATGCCCTGCCGCGCGAGCGGTGGATTTTAGCCGCGGGTATGTTGTTCGTCGTCTTAGGAGGATTATTTCCGAGTACAATCGTGGCCCAACGCTCGGCGGAGGCGGACACTGTCGAGCATACGGTATCCGCTGGCGAAAAATAGATCCTCTATGCGAATGGACAAGTGGCTCTGGGCTGCCCGGTTTTTTAAGACGCGTTCTCTGGCGGCGCGCGCCTGCGAGCTGGGCAGGATTGAGTCCGGCGGACAGCAGGCCAAGGCCGCGCGCGAGGTCCGTGCGGGCGACATGCTGCAGGTGAAGAACGACAGCGGCGAGTTTCAGATCGAGGTGCTGGGTGTCAGCGAGATGCGCGGTCCGGCGGCGGTGGCGCAGACGCTCTGGCGGGAGACCGAAGCGAGCCGGGAGTTGCGGCTGAAGCTGGCGGCGGAGCGAAAAGCGATGGCGCGTTTCGAGACGCGGCGGGAAGGCAAACCATCCAAACGCGACCGGCGTGAGATCGGCCGGCTGAAGGGAGGGTACTGAAACATGGCCATCGTCCGCTCCCTGACGGTCGCGTTTCGGTAACACCTCCTTTCCGAAACGCGACCGTCAGGGAGCGGACGATGCTGACTGGTTCCAACTCCCCCACGGGTTCAGGCGATTTTCAGGCATCTCGGCTACGATTGGGATGGATGCAGATTCTGGTCGTCGAGGACGAGCAACGCATGGCCGACCTGCTCAAACGCGGGCTTACCGAGGAAGGGCACCGGGTCGTCGTGGCCGGCGACGGAGCGTCCGGCCTCGAAATCGCCCGAACCAATCCTTTCGACGTGATCGTGCTGGACGTGATGCTGCCGCGCATGGACGGTATGACCGTCGCGCGCCGGCTGCGCGAAGGCCGCAACCAGACGCCGATTCTCATGCTCACCGCGAAAGATGCCGCGGTGGACGTTATCCGGGGACTCGATTGCGGCGCCGACGATTATCTGACGAAGCCGTTTTCGTTTGAAATCCTGCTGGCGCGGCTGCGCGCGGTGAGCCGGCGCGGCGCGATTCCACGGCCCGTCTGCCTCGAAGTTGCGGACGTGAAG
>Ga0181521_10005638_pt1 | contig 13838 bp, 9 predicted proteins | sample PEATcosm2014_Bin_32_FD_119764 | JGI IMG/M metagenome (GOLD analysis project Ga0181521, IMG submission 119764) | Peatland microbial communities from MTU Mesocosm Facility, Houghton, MI, USA - PEATcosm2014_Bin02_60_metaG | ecosystem: Environmental > Terrestrial > Soil > Wetlands > Peat | place...
CGCGCGAACTCCATGGCGCGGCGCATCACGCGCGCGTTCATCACCGGCAGGCCGTCGTCGGAAATGGCCACCGCGCCGGCGGCCTTCATGGCGCCGATGGCCGCCAACTCCTCGCCCGCGCTGGCTTTAGTGATGGCGCCGATGGGGAACACGTTGACCACCGCCTGGCTGCGCCCGCGCTCCACAATGTAGCTGGTCACCATGGGGCTGTCGTTCACCGGCTTGGTATTCGGCATCGAACAGATGGAAGTGAACCCGCCCGCCGCCGCCGCCCGCGATCCGCTTTCGATGGTCTCGGCGTGCTCGAAGCCCGGTTCCCGCAGGTGCACGTGAATGTCGATGAAGCCCGGCGCCACAATCATCCCGCCGGCGTCGAAAACCTCGGCATGGGGGGACGAAAGGTTGGGCGCGACGCCGGCGATCCGCCCGTCCACTATCAGCACGTCGGCGACACGATCCGTGTGGGAAGCGGGGTCGATGACGCGGCCATTCTTGATGACGATGGGCATGGCCTATCCAATCACCTTCTCCAGCACCGCCATGCGCACGGCGATGCCGTTTTCCACCTGGTTCAGAATCACCGAGCGCTGGAAGTCCGCCACCTCGGAGGACAGCTCGCGCCCGCGGTTGATGGGGCCCGGATGCATCACGATGGCGTCCGGCTTGGCCAGGTCCAGGTGCTCCAGTTGCAATCCGTAGAACCGGAAGTATTCGCTCGCCGGGAATGAGGCTTCGTGCTGGCGCTCGAGCTGCACGCGCAGCATCATGATGACGTCCGCGTCGCGGATGGCCTCGCGGATATCCGTGGTCAGGCGCACGCCCGGCGCCAGTTGCGCGAGCTCCACCGGCAGCAGCGAAGCCGGGCCGCAAAGCACGATCTCCGCGCCGAATTTCGAAAGCAGGTGCACGTTGGAGCGCGCCACGCGGCTATGCGCGATGTCCCCGATGATGGCCACCCGCAGGCCCTCCAGCGTGGGACGCCGGTCGAGAATGGTGCGCGCGTCGAGCAGCGCTTGCGTGGGATGCTCGTGGGTGCCGTCGCCCGCGTTGATGATGGGCGTGGGCAGGTGCCGCGCCAGAAAATGCGGCGCGCCGGAGGCCGAGTGCCGCATCACAATGGCATCCGGCCGCATGGCCGCCAGCGTGTTCAGCGTGTCCACCAGCGATTCGCCTTTCGTGACGCTGGAGCCGGACGCGGTGATCGAAACCGCGTCCGCTCCCAGGCGTTTGGCCGCGATCTCGAAGCTGGTCCGCGTGCGCGTGGAGGCCTCGTAGAACAGGTTGACGATCATCTTCCCGCGCAGCGTGTCCAGTTTCTTGACGGTCTGGCTTTGAATGGGCTGAAAATCCTTGGCGCGCGCCAGGATGGCCTCAATTTCGGCGCGGTCCAGCTCTTCGATTCCGAGCAACCCGGCGTTCATGTTGGCTACTCCACCTTTTCCACCAGCAGCACCTTTTCCACACCATCCACCTCGTGGAACTTCACTTCGATGATTTCGATGTCGGTGGTTTGCACCACGCGGCCCACGAACTTGGCCTCGATGGGCAGCTCACGGTGGCCGCGGTCGATCAGCACCAGAAGCTGCACGCGCGACGGGCGGCCATGGTCGAACAGCGCGTCGAGCGCCGCCCGGACGGTGCGGCCGGTGTACAGCACGTCGTCCATCAGAATAATATCCTTGCCTTGCACCGAAAATGGGATCTCAGTGGCGCTGACTACGGGTTTGATGTCCACGGTGGACAGGTCGTCCCGGTACAGTTTGATATCCAGAATGCCGACCGGGATCTTGCGTTTTTCGAGCGCCTCGATCTTCTGCGCCAGGCGCTGCGCCATGGGAATGCCGCGGCGCTTGATGCCGACGAAGGCGAGCAGATCCAGGTCTTTGGTCTTTTCGAGAATCTCATGGGCCAGGCGGACCAGCGTCCGATCGATTTCGGACGCGCTCATGAGCTGTGCTTTTTCGCGCGTAAGGGACATAAGGCTCCGAAGGACAGAGTAGCACGGCCTTGTGCCGGCGCTACATGGTCTGACCGATAATAGAACAGATGACTACGGAATCCGTCTGCCCGAAGTGCGGAGGCACCGGTTGGATCATTGTCGAGCGCGCCAACGTCTCGGGCGCGGAGCCCTGCGATTGCCGCGCTCAGGGCCGCGCGGAACGTCTCGAGGACCGCGCGGAGATTCCTCCGCTCTACCGTAACGCCTCCTTCGATAATTTCGTGGTGCCCGGGCCCGATAACCCCATCGCCCGCAGGGATCTCACAAAGGTTCTGATTGCGGTGAAAGACTACGCGCACGATTTCCCCTGTGAGACGCGTCCCGGTCTGCTGCTGATGGGCGATCCTGGCACCGGCAAGACTCACCTGGCCGTAGCGGCGCTCCGCAAGATCATCGAGAAGGGCTTCGGCGGCCTGTTCTGCACTTACCAGAACCTGCTTCACAGCATCAGCGCCGGTTACAATCCGATTGCGAACTCCTCCGACCGCGAAGCGTACCGCATGGCGCTGGACGCCGAAGTGCTCCTGTTGGACGATCTGGCAGCCAACCGCGCCAACGATTGGGTTGAAGACACCATCAACTCCATCATCACTTACCGCTGCGACAATCGGAAGGCTCTTATCGCCACGACCAATGCGCCGGATCCTGACGCGCATGACGTGGTGATCCGGAAGAACAAGGCGCTGGACAAGTACGACTACGCCCGCACTTTGACGGATTATATCGGCACGCGCGCGCGCTCCCGATTGTTTGAGATGTGCACGGTTGTGAAGATGCCTCGGATGGCGGATTACCGCATTCAGAAGGGCAAAATCTTTTGAAGCGTCTGGCCGCCCTCCTGCTGCTCTTCGCGGCGGCGCTGCCGGCACAGTACGTGCAGGCGGTCGAGTTTCCCTACTATCTGTACCCGCGCACCCTGTGGGAGCGTGAGCTGGTGTGGCTGAAGACCATCGGGGTGAGCACGGTGGAATTCTCGATTCCGTGGAATTGGCACCAGGTCGAGGCGGGCGAATTCGACTTTACCGGCCGCACCAGCCCGCGCCGCGACCTGGTGGGCTTCGTCCGGCTGCTGCGCAGGCTCAATCTGCGCGCCTGGGTGCGTCCGCTGCCGCCGGTTCCCGGCTGGCTCGACAACGGAGCGCCTTCCGCACCGGTGCCGGACGCGCGCGCGCGGAGCGCCTGGCTCAAGGCGTTGGAGACCGCGCTCGCCACCCAGACCGCCAGCCACGGCGGCCCCATCGCATTCGTGGAAGGGCGCGCGCTGGCCATCGATGCCGCCGCTCCTCCCGCGCCCGTGGCCGTGATTTCCGCCACTGATCCCTCCGCTTTCACGCGCAGCCGCCAGGCCATGGCGGGAGCGGCCCGCGCGCTATTGTGGACCGGCGTGGAAGACGCCCTGTATCCCGCCGGCTGGGCGGCCGACCCCGAATCGTTGCTGCGCACAGGCGCGGTGGGGCTGGCCGGCGATGAGCGCCCCGCCACCAGCGCCCTGCGCCGCGACGCCGCGCTGCTCCGCAACTGGGCGCGCCTGTTTCCCGGCCTGCATCCCGTCGCCATGCCGAAGCCCGCGGCCGGCGCGCTGCCCGCCGGCGTCACCGCGGCGGAACTGGTTTCACCCGCGGCCTCCGCCATAGGCATCACCAATACCGCAACAAAGCCATTTCACGACGATCTGCGCGTGCTGGAGCCGGAGTCGAAGCGCACCCTCATAATTCCCGGTGTCTCCGTTCCCGCCGGTCAGTCCCTCTGGCTCCCCCTGGGCGTTTCCATCGGTCCGGACGGCTTGTGCCGCGAGTGCACGAATTTCTCGGGCGTCGAGCATATCGTTTACGCCACGGCGGAGTTGCTCTCCATCGAATTCGAGAACGGCATTCTCGCCATGGAGTTCGCCGCCCCCGAGCCGGGCGAAGTGATTCTGCAACTGGCGCGCCAGCCGGTCGGCCCGTTTCTCGCCGCGGGCAAGCCGACGGCGTTCGATTGGGACGACAAGACGCTCCGCGTGCGTTTGACCATTCCGGCCAGCAGCGCTTCGGGCAACCGCGTGCGCATTGGGATCGCCATCGAGGCCCCCGATACGGCGGCTTTCTTCAACGATGCACGGCGGCTGATCATCGGGCGGAAGAACGTCGTCTCCACTTCGTACTCCTCGGCGGAGGTGGCCGCGCGCTCGCGCCTGCGCCTGCCCGAAGGCTACACGGGCGTGCCCACCGTCAAGTCGCCGGATGAAATCGACTACGAAATCGCCGTTCCGGCCGATGCGCTGCACGGCGATTGGGTGGACCTGGCGCTCGAAGCCGACGGCATGCCGCTGGGCCGCGCGCGTCTGCAACTGTTCCGCCCCGCCACCATCCACCTGATGGAAGCCATGCACCTTCACTTCGGCGCGCAAACCGAGTTGACGCCCGATCCGCCCACGGCGCCCATCGAGCCGAAAGCCGGCGGCAATCTGGAGATTTCCATCCGCAACAACTGGCCGCAGATCCGAACCTACCGCCTGGAGGCCACGGGCGAAGGCCTCGAATTCTTCCCGCCCAAGACCGAGATCAGCGTGGGCGCGGAGGATGAGCGCCGGGTGTCGCTGCGCGTGTTCGCCGCGGAGGGTTTGGCGGGCGTGCGCGACTGGCGCCTGCGCGTCGGAGATCTTTCTGGGCCCGGCGTCGATGCGGATCTTCCCATGCGAGTGGTCTTGCTGCCGCGCGGCCGCACGGTGGCGTGGTCGGCCGACCTGGATGGGGACGGTTCCCCGGAATGGGTGATCGAGTCTCAGAAAGTCCGCGCCGTTTTCTCAGGGCAGGATGGCGGCCGATGGATGGAATTCACGTGGAAGGACACCAACTTGAATTTCCTGCCCGAGCAGGGCCTTTTCGCCGGGCCGGGACCGGTGGATGTTCGCGCCGCGGACGATACCCTGGAGTTCACCGGCAACGGCTGGAAGCGCACCGCCCGGCTTTCGGAGACTACCCTGACCATTGAGCAAAGCTCACCGCTGCCCGCCGATCGACTGAGTTCGGAAAAGCGCGGCGGGGCAACGCTGACGATTGCGCGGCCGTCCGCGACGCGGGCCACGTATACGTTGAACTGACGGCGGGAAGTTGGGGGCAAGGCAGCCGCGGCAACTGGGCTAACCCTCGCGCTGGCGGCCTTCCTCATCCTTCCCGCCCAGGGAGAGGCACACGTTCAATACCAGCGCCAGCACGGTTCCGAACGCGATGCCGGCGATGTTCACGCCGGCTACGGTCAGACCTTTGATCCCCAGGCCGGTGGCGGCAATCAGCGAGGCTCCGGCTATGACTAAGTTCTTGTGGTCGGAGAAATCTACCCGCGCGTCGATCCAGATGCGCACTCCCATCAGGGCGATCAGACCGTAGAGGATCAGCGTGATGCCGCCCAGCACCGGGTTGGGTATGGATTGAATGATGGCGCCGAATTTGGGGCAGAGTCCCAGCAGAATCGCCATCGAGGCCGCCATGATGAAGTTATAAGTGCTGAAGACCCGAGTTATGGCCATCACGCCCATGTTCTCGGCGTAGGTGGTTTGCGGGGTCCCGCCGCCCATCGCGGAGACGAAAGTGGCCAGCGCGTCGCCCAGGTAGGCGCGGCCAAGCTGGGGGTTGAGGTCGCGGCCCATATAGCCTGAGATGGCGGCGATGTGTCCCTTGTTCTCCGCCACCAGCACGATGAAGACCGGCGCGATCACCAGAATCGCGTTCAGGCTGAAGGCGGGGGCGCGGAATGGCGGCAGGCCGATCCAGGCGGCGGTTCGAATATGGTCCACGGCATGCGGGTCCAGAATCCCGAAGAACGCGGCAAGCGCGTAACCCACAATCACTCCTATCAGAATAGGCAGAAGCCGTATGAAGCCCTTCAGGTAGACGGAGACCAGGGCGGCGGTCAGGAAAGTGGCGGCGGCAATGGCCAAGCGGGTGAAATCGGCGGCGGTCGAGACCGTCAATTCGGCGTTGACGGCGTTGGCTATCGCCGAGGGGGCCAGGTTTAGGCCAATAATGGCCACCACCGCTCCGGTCACCACCGGCGGCATCAGGCGGTCGATCCAGCCGGAGCCCCAGCGCATGGTCGCCAGCGCGGCGGCGGCGTAGAGAACCGCGGCCCCGGCGATGCCGCACAACGCGAATGGGACTTTGGATGGGTCGCCGCCGGTCACGGCCAGAACCGGCCCTATGAAGGCGAAGCTCGGACCCAGGTAGCTGGGAACTTTCATGCGCGTGGTGAGGATGAAGATGAGGGTTCCGACGCCGGTGAAAAACAAAGCCAATTGCGGGTTGAATCCCATCAGGATGGGGCCGAGCACGGTGGCTCCAAACATGGCCACCACGTGCTGCATCCCCATGGGGACCAGGCGCGCAAAGGGGATCTTATCTTCCGGGTAGAGGATCTGGTCTTGAGCCACTCAGGGCGTCTCCTTCAATTTCAACGCCACCTTCTCCGCCGTCAGGGGCATCGAGTTGAGACCCACGCCGGTGGCGTCCTCGATGGCGTTAGCCACCATCGCGGCCGCGGGGATCATGGTGTGCTCGCCCATGCCGCGCGCGCCAAACGGGCCGTCCGGCTGCGGCGATTCGACGATCAGCGGAATCACTTCGGCCGGAATGTCGAGCGCCGTTGGAATCTTGTAGTCCGCGAAGCTCGGGTTCAGCAGCCGCCCTTTTTCGTCGAAGCGCATATCCTCATAGAGCACCGTCGCCAAGCCTTGCAGCAGGCCGCCGGTGATCTGGCCTTTGATCAGATCGGGATTGATGGCCTTGCCCACATCCACCGCCAGCGCCGCTTTGAGAACTTTGGTCTTGCCGGTCTGGGTGTCCACTTCGATTACGATGCCGCCGGCGCCGGTGGTGTAGTGGACGTTGGGGTGCCCACCCTGGCCGGTTTCCGGATCGCTCATGGCCGAGGAGAACTCCGGCATGAACATGCCGCGGCCCATGATGGGGCCGCCTCTGAAGGTATGGTCGGGGACCTCGATGCCGGCGATGACGAAGTCCCTAAGCGCCAGCTCCCAACCCGGCTGTGTGTGGCATTTGACCTTCTCGTCTTCCAGGTAGAGGTCATCTTTCTTTATATGCAGAGCGCGCTCAATGAGATCGAAGATCTGCTGGCGCGCGTCCAGCGCCGCTTTCAGCACCGCGTTGCCGCAGCCCCAGGTGACGTGCGAGGCCACGGTCTGCCACTCGTAAGGGTTGCGGTCGGTGTCCGGGGTCTCGACGCGGATCTTCGAGACGGGCACGGTGAGAATCTCGGAAGCAATTTGCGCCATGGCGGTCAAAAGGCCCTGGCCGATTTCCATGCCGGAGATAAGGATGTTGAGGCTGGCATCCTCGTTGAATTTCAAGAACGCCGACGAGCCGGCGTTGGGTGGCATGGCCGGCGCCTTCCAGAACAGCACCAGGCTTTTGCCGATGGCCTTATGCGGCGCTGCGGGCTCTTCCTTCTGGCCCCAGCTTATGGCTGCGGCGGCGCGGTCGATGGCCTCCACCAACCCGTTGGGATTCATGTGAGCGCCATAGGGAAGGGTGTCGCCCTCGCGTATGGCGTTCTTGCGCCGGAACGCCACCGGGTCCATGCCGATGCGCTGGGCGGCGCGCGTGATTTCGGATTCCAGGCCGAAGAAGAACTCCGAGTAGCCGAAGCCGCGGTATGGGCCGCCCGGCGGCAGGTTGGTGTAGACGCACACCGAGTCGATCTTGACGTTATCCACCCGGTACGGGCCGGTGGCGGAAAGACCCACGGCATTCACCACGTTGGCGCCGTACTCCACATAAGCGCCCGCGTCCCACCAGAGCGTGTGCTCCAGGGCGGTAATCGCGCCGTCCTTTTTCACTCCCAGCTTCAGCTTGGCCACCACGCCCTGGCGCTGGTAGGTGTTGTAGAACTCCTGCGCGCGCGACCACATCACCTTGACCGGCTGGCCCTTGACCGTGGTGGCCAGAGCCGCCGCCAGGATTTCGCACGAAACGCCGGCCTTGCCCCCGAAACCGCCGCCCACGTAAGGAGTGATCACGCGTATATCTTTGTGCGAGAGGCCCAGGGGAGCCAGCGCCTGGGCGAAGAGGTGGCGCTGGGTGAACGGAGATTGCGAGGCCGTCCACATGGTCAGGCGGCCGGCGGCGTCCAGCAGCCCGATCATGGCGTGCGGCTCGATAGCGCAGTGGGCGTAGCGCGGCACCCTGTAGGTGTCTTCGAGGATTACATCGGCCTCCTCAAAGCCCTTCGCCGTGTCGCCCTTGCGGATCTTGCGCCAGTGGGCGATGTTGGTCTTCGGTTTGGGGAAGAACCAGGGCACGTGCTCATAGCCGCCGAGGTCGGGGTGCAGCACCGGCGCGCTTTTCTCCAGCGCCTGGACCGGGTCGAAGACGGGGGACAGCAGTTCATACTCCACCTCGACCAATGCCGCGGCGCGCTGCGCGGTCTTGGGGTCGCAGGCGATGACGGCGGCCACCTGCTCCCCCACGAAGCGCACGCGATCCTGCGCGAAGATGTACCGGTCCTGCATGTACAGGCCAAACTTAAATGGAAAGTCTCTGCCGGTGACCACCTTGACCACGCCGGGGAGCTTCTCGGCTTTACTCGTGTCGATGCGCACGATGCGCGCGTGGGCGTGCGGGCTTTCGACGATGCAGGCGTGGAGCAGACCCGGGCCGAACTCGAGGTCATCCGCGAACCTGGCAGCGCCGGTGATCTTCTCCCAACCGTCGATGCGCTCGACAGAATGGCCCACCACCTTGGTCTGCAAGGTGGGACAGACGCTTTCGTCTGTCAAGCCGGCGATGGCGTCGATGATGGGCGTGTAGCCGGTGCAGCGGCAAAGGTTGCCGCCGATGGCTTCCTGAATCTCCGCCCTTGTGGGCTGCTTGTTCTTGTCGAGCAGCTCGCTAGCGGAAAGCACCACGCCCGGCGCGCAGAATCCGCACTGGAAGGAATTATGTTTGGCGAATTCGCGTTGCAGCGGTGTGGGGTTCTGCGAGATGCCTTCCAGGGTGACGATCTCGCAGCCGTCCACCTCCGCCGCCAGCACCAGACAGCTTCGGACGGTCCGGCCGTTCAGGAAGACGGTGCAAGTGCCGCAGTCGCCGCGGTCGCAGCCGGTCTTGGGGCTCTTGACGCCCAGCCTCTCGCGCAGCACTTCGAGCAGGGTATCGTTGGGCGCCACTTCCAGAGACCGGTGAACGCCGTTGAGTTGGAACCGGATGGGGATCTGCTTCATATGAGGCTCTCCCCATAGGCGGGCGCGGCATCGCCGGCCATCCGCGCTACGGCGGCCCAGAGGCCCCGCTCGAGCATGACTTTGGCCATGTGCATCCGGTATTCCTTGCTGGAGCGAATGTCGGTGATGGGCTGGATCTCTTCGGGGAGCAGGTCCTGCGCCTCGCGGACCAGCGCATCGGTGAGCCGCTTGCCATGAAGCAGCCGCTCAATCTTCGTCGCCCGAGCCGGCACCGGGCCGACGGCGCAGAACGCCACGCGGTACTCGCCGCCCGCCAACGCCAGGATGCCGACGCCCACCTGCGCCAGGTCTTCGCCGCTGTAGCGGCCAAGCTTGACGTAACATGTGCCGCACTTCTTCCTGGGCAGCGGGATCTTCACGCCGAGAACCAGCTCGCCATTGCGGAGCGCCGTCTTGTGCGGCCCGGTGAACCAATCGGCCATGGAAATCTGGCGCCGGCCTTTGGGTCCGTGGACCAGTACCACCGCTTCGTAGTCGAGCAAAGCCGGGGCGCCATCGAGGGACGGCACCGCCGAGCAGATGTTGCCAACCAGGGTGGCGCGGTTGCGCACACCGACGGAAGCCACGGTGTGCGAGCACTCCCACAGCAGGGGAAGTTTTTCCCGCACCACGGCGGATTCCAGCAGCTCGGTAAATGTGACGCAAGCGCCCACCAACAGCGCGCCGGCCTTCAGTTCCAGCTTGTGCAGCTCCCGAATCCCTTTGACATCCACCAGCGCCGCCGGGGATGTGAGGCCTTCCTTCAGCCAGACCAGCAGGTCCGTGCCGCCCGCCAGCACCGAGGCGTTCTTCCCGTGCCTGCGGAGAATCGCAAGAGCCTGCGGCAACGCTTTGGGCTTGTGATATTCGAACTCACAGGTGATCGGCATGGTTGCGCTCGGTTACGGGCGCCAGGCCACGATGCGGCACATGGCGGATTCCAGCTCGATGCCATTGAGCGGGAAGCACCCGATCCAGCACCGCTGGTTGCTAAGCTTGTCGATCTCGCCCGCCACGTTTTCCGCGTGGACCATCTTCTTGGGGAAGAGCTTGATGTGCATCACCTGGTAGTAGATCTCCTGCGGGAACATCTCATCCCAGCGCTTGTGGTAGCGCTCGACCAGCTTTTCTTCCGCTTCGGCGAAGAGCTTGGGGTGCCAGTTGCGGATGATGGTGTTCATGGGGTGGTCGGCGCTGCCGCAGTCCAGGCCCAGCCACTTGAATTTCATGTCGAGACACCACTCGTGGAATGTGGGGTCGGGGCCGGGGTGTTTGACGAAGTAGCGCATTTCGTCGCACTGCGGCTGATCCCACGCGTAGCGGTGGAAGCCGGTATTGATGATGAGGATGTCGCCCTTGCGGATATCCGCCTGGCGCATGAGCATCTGGGGCGAGTAGAGGTCGTAATCGTCCACCTCATCGGAGATATCCACCACCACGCCGGGGCCGATCCACTCCTCCATGGGCACTTTGCCGATGGGGCGGCCGGCCGAGTGGAAATGGATTTCGCCGTCCATGTGGGTGCCCACGTGGTTGCTGGTGGTGATGATCTGGCCGTTGGCGCCCTGGCCCATGTGCGCGCCGGCGATGCGTTTGAAATACTGCACGGAGAGCGGCATGTAGCTCGGCCAGGGTGGAGTGTGGACGCTTAGGGGCTGAGTGAGGTCGTAGAGCTTCACCTTCGACATGTATTTCAGGAAATCCGCCGTCTTCTTGTCGGTCTTCATGATCTCTCCTTCTTCTTCACGGACTTGGCAAGCCCCATCATCGCATCTTCAAACGGTCTAACCGGAGCGCTGACAATACCAGCGCCCACCTGTCCGACGCCTGGTTTCTTGTGAGCCACGCCGGTATCGATGACCGGGAGAATGTTCTTTGCGATTACTTTGCGGACATCGATGCCGGTCGGGGTCCCGCGGAAATCGAGGGCGGGAATCTGGTAGACGTTGTTCTCGGCGGCCGTGATCTCGTACATGCGCCGCGTGTAGCGCAGAGCGTCGTTGGCCGCGCCGCCCACGAACTGCACGATGGCCGGCGAGGCCGCGATGGCGAAGCCTCCAAGACCGTTGGTCTCGGTGATGGCGCTGTCGCCGATGTCGGGGTTGGCGTCCTTCCTACTGAATCCGGGGAAGTACAGCGCATCCGGCACGGGCGCAGGTCCGGTGAACCACTTCCCGCCGGTGCCGGCGAGCTGGATTCCGAAATCCGTCCCATTGCGCGCCATGGCCACCACCACGCTGCTCGGCGGCGTATCGCGCGCGGCATCCAGCGTGGCCTTCGACGCGGCCATCGAGAGGTTGAGGAAGAAGTGGTCGTTGCCGTTGATGAACTCCAGGACCCTGGCGGCCTGCTCCGCGTCCGGCGCCGTCCGCACCACTGCAGGGGCCAGCAGCCGGAAGAGCAGCGATGTCGCCGCGCGGTTCCGGTTGTGGACCTCGTCGCCCATGTGCAGGGCCTGGGCGATGATGTTCTTCAGGTCCACCTTTCCCAGCCTTTCGATGGCCCTGGCGAGCGCCGGGTAAAGGGTCTCTTCCATCCACTTGAGCCTTTGCGTGATGGCCGGGCCGTACGCGCCGTAGCGCAGCACTTTGCCGAGGCCTTCGTTCATGGTGGCGTAGGCGGTGTTGCCGTATTCCTCGTTGCGGACGATGAAGACCGGCATGGAGGGCGACACAATTCCCGCCATGGGACCAACCGCCGCGTGCTGGTGGCAGGGCGAAAAGTCGATTGCGCCGGATGCGGCCAGCGCCTGCGCCTCACGCGCCGTCTTCGCCATGCCTTCATAGAGCAGAGCGCCGATGACGCCGCCACGCATGGGGCCGCACATGCGCTCCCACGCGATCGGAGGGCCGGCGTGCAGAATGACGTTCTTCCTCATGCCCGGTACCACGTCGAGCGCTTTGCCCATCCCCACCAGGAAGGGCTTGCCGGCGAGGATGATCTTCACGGCCTTCTCGTTGGCCTGGTCGATGGCGGAAGCGGCCGCCTCGACGGTGGCGTCAACCTGCATGGGTGGCCGCCAGTCCACCTGGACGGCTTGCACTCCGCAATGGTCGAGGCTTTCCTTGAACGAGGCGAGCCCGATGTTGACCACCTTCAGCTCGGTTTCGAACAGGTCGCGGATGGCCATCACTCTTTCTCCAGGCTCCGGGCTACCTGCGCCGCGAACTTGGAGGCGGCGGCGTTGCTGGGAAACACGCGAGCGCCCGCGGCTTCGAGGCCCTCCACCACCTTGGTCCGGTTCTGCGGATCGCGCGGTGTGCCGGTCACCGAGCAGGCAAAGACGATGCCGCGTTTGGCCCGCGCATCTCGGATAACCGGGGCAAGCTCGCCGACCGGGTCCATGTTGGCGCCGTAGCCCAGCACCACGTCGAGCAGAATGAGCGCCGTTTCGGGGTGTTGCGCTTCCTCCAGAATGCGCCGGTTTCGCAACGAGTAATCGATCATGGGGTGTGGCCGGCCCACCGTGAAAACGTCCTCGCCGAGGTCGATGAGGATGTGCTGTTGGCTCTTCCAGACGTTGCGGAGGGTCACAAAGGGCGGCAGGGGCACGTTAGAGTAGATGTGCCGGATGCCCAGTTCCCGGAAGATCACCTGGGCCTCGGTGCAGAAAGTGCCGCCGCTGAAAAGGCCGCGGATGTACTTGCCAAGGTGGGGCGGACCCCCTGGTCCGCGGCCGACGCCCTCGTCGGCCTCCGCCCCACATGCCATCAGCGCGGCATCTTCTAGGGTGGCGGCCGGTGTCATCCCGTAGCGCTGCACGGTCTTCTCATCCGCGCCAAGAAACACCGCGATGACGGGCTTGCGGACGCCTTTCAGAACCTTGCCGATCTTCTTCAAGACGGACTCGTGGGGAGGTTTGGAAATCAGCACGATCACGCGGGTGGCCGCATCCTGAATGAGAGCCTTCAGGCCCTCCAGAAACATGATTCCGCCGACTTCTTTCTTCACGTCCCGGCCGCCGGTGCCGATCGCCTGAGAGATTCCGGCGCCCTGGTTGGAGATGAGGCTGCTGACTTCCTGGAGGCCCGTCCCGGCGGCTGCGACGATGCCGATGTCGCCGCGGTTTACGGCGTTGGCGAAGGCCAGTGGAACCCCATTGACGATGGCGGTGCCGCAGTCGGGTCCCATGAGCAGCAAACCCTTCGCCCGCGCGAATTTCTTCAGCTCGATCTCTTGCGCCAGCGGCACGTTATCGGAGAACAGCATGACGTGGAGACCGGCCTTCAGCGCCTGCATGGCCTGCTCGCCCGCATAGCGGCCGGCCACCGAGATGAGGGCCACGTTCGCGCCCGGCAGAATCCGGAGCGCCCCTTCGAGGCTCAGGGGACGCCACTCGTCAGTGGCTGCGGTGCGGTCGCGTACGGTCTTGAGCTGCTCGCCGGCCGCGCGCAAAGCGCCGGCAGCGGTCTCCGCGCTGGCCGCTTTGACGGCCAGAAGAAGGTCGGTGTCGGAGGCGGCATCAAACTGGCGCAGCCACAGTCCCGCGGATTTCAAAACAGCCTGGTTCTCTTTCGTGCCCATGACCACTGCGGCATCCACCACGCCCGTGGCCGCGGTGATATCCCGCCCCACGATCATGAGCGTGACCGAGTCGAAGTACACGCCGGTTTTGATGTCGCC
>Ga0181521_10005640_pt1 | contig 13836 bp, 14 predicted proteins | sample PEATcosm2014_Bin_32_FD_119764 | JGI IMG/M metagenome (GOLD analysis project Ga0181521, IMG submission 119764) | Peatland microbial communities from MTU Mesocosm Facility, Houghton, MI, USA - PEATcosm2014_Bin02_60_metaG | ecosystem: Environmental > Terrestrial > Soil > Wetlands > Peat | place...
GTGGCGGCTTCTTGCGGTGTACACGCTTTCGGAGCCACCCAGACCTCTCGTTTCGCCCTCGGGTCGCTTCGACCGACCGCCTGCGCGCACAGTAGTGCCGACGCGGGCGGGCTACCCCTCGATATAGAGCTGACCGTCGGAACCCTCGGCGACGCCGAGGCTCCGGAGCCCCCGGGGGGCCGGCCCCTGCACGACGTTACCGTTGTCGGGGTTGAACTCCGAGCCGTGGCAGGGGCACGCGATGATGCTCTCCGAAGGCAGGTAGCCGACCGTGCAGCCGGCGTGGGGGCAGATGGCGTCGTAGGCCACGAACCGGCCCTTGTCGAGCTGGATCACGAGCGAGGGCGTGTGGGTGGTCGGGTCGGTGAAGGCGGCCCAGGACCCCACCGCGACCTCCTTGGCCGGCCCGATGGCGACGCCGGGGGGATTGCTGGTGGCGGTCGACGACGGCGTGGACGTCTTGCCGGCGGGGGTGGTGGTCGTGGTCGGCGAGTGCTTGGACGGGGCGAGCGTGACCGCTCCGGGTGCGGGCTTGGACCCCCCGACGGACCGGCCGATGCCGGCGGCAGCGCCCGCCACCACCAGCCCGGCCACGCCGGCCGCGGCCGCCGCGGCGCCGCCCAGCACGAGCTCGCGGCGGGTCACCTCACCGGGTTTGGGCACGGCGTCCGGGTCGGCGGCGTCCCTCAGGTACGGACACGGGCCGACGTCGCATGCCGCTCCCCCCAACGCCGCGCACCGGCCGCGTTGGTACTGGCCGCAGATCCTCTGGATCAGCCCGAAGGGGACCGAGACCGGGGTGCCCGGGCCGAGGCGGCGTTCCCAGCGCACCGTCGAGGAGACGGCGGCGTCGACCGACAGCACACCGGCCGAGCCGGCCAGGATGAGCGGGATCCACGCGAAGAAGAACACGATGTCGGCGCCCGTGTACCACGGCGAGGAGTGGTAGCTGACGGTCAGGAACAACGTGAACGAGATGATCGCCCCGCCGATTGCGGCGATCCTCGTCCACAGCCCGAGCAACACGCCGATACCGACGGCGAGCTCGGCCAGCGCGATGAGCACGCCGAGCGGTGTGGCGAACCGCAGCAGGTGCCCGAGGATCAGGTGCAGGGGGCTGATGCGGTTCGAAGCGACTAGCTGGGCGTAGATCCCCGCGGGGTCAGAGGTCTTAAAGAAGTTGGGGTTGGCCAGCTTCTGCAGTCCGGCGAAACAGAACGTGAAGCCGAGGAACGCACGCAGCGGGAGCAGCGCCCAGCCGCTCAGCGAGAGCGCTCGGGGGGGTGGGGTGACCCGCTGGCGGAGAGTCCGGGCCATGGCCTCGACGATACCGAACCGAACCGGCCTTCCGGTCGGCAGGGGCGACCGGCGCTGGTCGGCCGGGGTTTTACCGTCGGGCCCGGCCCAGCGCGTCGGCCGGTCCTACCTCTTTACGTAGAGCTCGCCGTTCGCGCCAAGGGTGACCCCGAGTGTTCGAAGGCCCCGGCGCCGGCGTCCGAAAGCCCGACCGACCTAACGAAGGCGTTCGGCCAGGCGGTGGCGGACCGGGGTGACGGAGGCCGCCCGACTGGGGTTCAATGGCGCCATGACCGACCTCAGTGAGCTCGAAGCGCGCCTGGGCGACCTCGAGCGCAAGGTGGGCGTGCTTGACGACATCGCCCAGATCGAGCGACTCCAACGCGCCTACGGGTACTTCCTCGACAGCCGGATGCAGACCGAGATCGTCGATCTGTTCTCCGACGACGGCGAGTTCGAGATCGGCAGCCGCGGCATCTACCGGGGTCGGGCGGCCGTTCGGACCCTCATGGTCGACCTGTTGGGCGACAACCAGAGGGGCATCGCGATCGGCGAGGTGCTGAACCACACGCAGCTCCAAGGGATCGTGACGGCGGCCGACGATGGGGAGAGCGCCAAGGGGCGTTGGCGACCGCTGTTGATCATCGGCGGCACCAACGCCCATGGGCATCCCGAGGCGCTGCTCGCAGAGGGCCTCTACGAGAACGAGTACGTCAAGTCGGACGGGCAGTGGCTCATCAAACGCCTGTGGTGGAACCCGACCCTCTACTGGCCGTTGCCCGGCTATGACCGGGCCCGGTTCCGCAGCCTCGGGGTGAGCGAGGAGTTCCCGCCGACCGAGGCCCGCGACACCAAGCCGCCGCGCGTGCTCCCGTTCCACTACCTGCACCCGGTGACCAGCCAGCCGATCGTCGTCGACTTCTAGCCCGGGTGCTCGTCCGGATTCTCCTCGGGCGGGGCCAACCGTTCCTTGACCACCTTGCCGAGCAGGTTGCGGGGCAGCTCCTCGACCCGGTACACGACCCGGGGCCGTTTGTAGGGGGCGAGCTCGTCGCGCGCGTACGCGCACAGCGCGTCGATGTCGAGGGCCTCGGGCGCCTCGACGAACGCGGTGACGGTCTCGCCCCACTCAGACGACGGCGTCCCCACCACCGCCGCGTCCCGCACCAAGGGGAAGGCGCGCAGCACGTCTTCGACCTCGCGCGGGTAGACGTTGTAGCCGCCCGTGATGATCAGCTCCTTGGCCCGGCCGACGATGCGCAGGTATCCGTCGTCGACCTCGCCGATGTCGCCGGTCCGGAACCAGCCGTCGCTGAACACGACCTCGTTCACCTCGGGCAGGCCCCGATAGCCCGAAAAGACGCTCGGGCCGGCGACCAGGATCTCGCCCGTCTCCTCGTCGAGGCGCAGGTCGACCCCGGGTAAGGGGAAGCCGACGGTGCCGGGCCGCCGCTCGCCGCGCAGGGGGTTGGAGACCAACAGCAGGGTCTCGGTCATCCCGTAGCGCTCGAGGACGACCTGGCCGCTCCCGAGTTCGATCCGCCGGTGCAGGTCCGCGGGCAACGGGGCCGATCCCGAGACGCACAAGCGCAGGGCACCCAGCCGTACGAGACCGGGGGCGCCGGCCAGCCGCTCGTACATGGTCGGAACCCCGAAGAACATGGTCGCACCGTGCTCGGTCGCGTCGAGGACCGTCTCGGGTTCGAACCGCTCGAACAACAGGGCCGAGCCCCCCGAGAGCAGTGCCCCGTGCAGGCCGATCCCGAGCCCGTGGACGTGGCAGAGCGGAAGGCACAGGATCAACTGGTCCTCGGGCGTCCAGCCCCACGCGATCCGGACCGAGTGGGCGCCGGCCAGCAGGTTCCGGTGGGACAGCTCGGCCCCCTTGGGGGTGCCGGTGGTGCCCGAGGTGTACATCAAGAGCCCCGGGTCCGTGGCCGCCGCCGCATCGAGGTCGGGGACCGGGCCGTCGGCCAGCGGGACCTCGGGCGGGGTGACGACCAGTTCGGGGTCGATCTCGGCGGCCCATCCGGCCAACTGCTCAGGCCCGACGACGGCCACGGCGGGCCGGGCGTCTTCGATGACCGACTCGAGCTCGCGGCGGGACGCGGCCGGGTTGACCGGGACGACCACCAACCCGGCCCGCAGGGCCGCGCAGTGCGCCGACACCAGGGCGTTGGAGGCGACGCCGGAAATGAGGACCCGGTCGCCCGGTCGCGCACCGACTGCGAACAGGCGTCCGGCCACCGTCGCCGTGGTCTCCAGGAGCTCGGCACCGGTGGCCCAGGTGCCGTCACGGTCGCGCAGGACCCGTGACGACGGTGCGGCCCGCCAGCGCGCCGACCAGGCCGCGGGAAGGCTGCCCTCGCCGGTGAGGTCGACGTCGTCGGGCGAGGTCCCCGGGGCCAGATGTCGCGACCAATGCGCGGGAGAAGCGGTCGTGCTCATCTCGATGTCGGCCCCGGGCCGGGCCCCGGGACGGGTCAGGTCCGTTCGGGCTCGCCGTTGGCGGCGTTCTGCCGTCCGAGGCGCCAATACGACTTGTGACTGACCGACTCGGCGTCCATGCCCCGCTCGATCAGGGCGTCGCGCAGCGCGCCCACCACCGCGTGCTCCCCGCCCATGTAGGCGTGGCCGAGGCCAGCCGGGAGTTCCATGTCGGCCAGCGCGGCCAGCAGGGGGTGGGGGTCGCCCGGCCGGGCGCCGTCGCGGAGCACCCAGCGGGGGCCGGTAACCGGGGCCCCGATGTCGCTCGGCTGGGCGTGGTCGGCCCTGTCGATCTCGATCGCCAGCAGGACGCTCTGGTGCCGCCGCACCGCCTCGGCCATCCGCAGCGCGGCCGGCGCGAAGGAGTCGTCGCCGACGAAGAGGTGCCACGTCGCGTCGGGGTCGAGGGTGATCTTGCCCCGGGGGCCGAGCGCCTCGACGGGCTGACCAGGTTGGGTCGTGGTCGCCCAGCGCATCCCCGGCCCGTCACCGTGCAGGGCGATGTCGAGGTCGACCGCCCGCTCGGCTCGGTCGAAGTGCCGGATGGTGTAGCGCCGGCGCCGCGTATGTCCACCGTCGGGGTCGAGGGTGATCATGAGGTCCTGACCGGGCAGCGGGCTGAGCTCGGACAAATCCTCGCCGCCGAGGCGGAGCCGCCGGCACGAGGGCGTAAGCAGCTCGCTCCGCTCCACGACGAGGCTGAGGGCGAGGACGCCCAGGCGCTGTGCGAGCGCCTCGTTCTCGGCCCGCCCGGAGTGATCGGGACGCGCCGGGGCGCGGGATTCATCGGCGAGGGCCATGTCTCTATTCTCTCACCCGGTGTCGCTCGTCCGGACCCCGTTCGGGGCGGCCCCGATCGTGGGGGCCCAGCTCGCTACGAGGCCGTCGTCGAGCCCGAGGAGCGGGCGAGCAGGTCCCGGATCTCGGTGAGCAGCTGGATCTCTTCGGAGATCTCCGCCTCGACGTCCTGGCCGCTCTGGCGGCGCTGCTTCAGCGCGTTCATCGGGGCCACGACCAAGAAGTAGATGGCCGCCGCCACCGAGAGGAACCCGATGATGTAGTTGATCAGGTCGCCGTAGAGGAACCGGCTGTGGTGGATGGTGAAGGTCAGGTTGGCGAAATTGGGTTTGCCGAAGATGGCCGCGATCAGCGGTGTCACGATGTCGGTGACCAGTGCGTGGATCACCGCGTTGAACGCGAGCCCGATGACCACGGCGACGGCCAGGTCGATCACGTTGCCGCGCAAGATGAACTGCTTGAAACCCTTGAGCATGGTGCCCCTCTCTACCGCCCCCACGGCCACGATCCATGGAGGCCCCTCGGGTCGACGAGCTTGACATAGCCGGTGGCGCTCGTGCCTTCTGCCAGTCCCATCGAGCACGTGCCGGGGCTCAGAAGGAGATGGGACCCATCGCCTGACACAATGTGGCGTGCTCTTCTCCATTGACGGCAAGACGGCCCTCGTAACCGGTGGTTCACGGGGCATCGGCAAGATGATCGCAATGGGCTTCGTCGAGGCGGGGGCCAAGGTTTACATCGCCGCCCGCAAGCACGCGGCCAGCGAGGAGACCGCGGCTGAGCTCTCCAAGATCGGTGAGTGCATCGCGCTTGAGGCAGACCTCTCGTCCGAGGAGGGTTGCCGTGCGTTGGCCACCGAGATCGAGAACCGCGAGGAGAAGCTCGACATCTTGGTCAACAACGCCGGGGCGACCTGGGCAGCCCCGATCGAGGATTTCGGCGATGCCGCCTGGGACCGCGCGCTGAACGTCAACGTGAAGGGCGTCTTTCACATGACCAGGTTCTTGTTGGCCGAGCTCCGGGCGGCCGCGACGCCCGAGGACCCGGCGAGGGTCATCAACATCGGGTCGATCGACGGGCTGCGGGTACCCAGGATGGACACCTACTCCTACTCGTCGTCCAAGGCGGCCGTGCACATGCTGACCCGGCACCTCGCGGCCAAGCTGGCCCCGGACATCACCGTGAACGCGATCGCCCCGGGCCCCTTCGAGTCCAAGATGATGGCCGAGACGCTCCGCAACTTCGGCGACCAGATCGCGTCCTCGGCCCCGCTCAGGCGCATCGGGCGCCCCGACGACATGGCGGGCACCGCGATCTTCCTCGCCTCGAGGGCCGGCTCGTATCTGACGGGCGCGGTGATCCCGGTCGACGGGGGCATCTCGACCCTCTGATGCTGGTCGTTGCCGGCCCCTTCGGGGTTCGCGTGCACGATCCGGGGGGACGCCCCGAACACCCGAGTCGGGGACCGGGCGACCGCGCGCTCTGGTCGTCGAGCCAACGGAACGAGGACGCCCTGTCGTGATGTCGCGAGAGGTCACCCGCTTCGAGGCCAAGCTGCGCAACGAGGATGCGTCCGAGGCGCGCCAGGCCCGGGTGGCCGTTCGGCGTATCCGCGCCCGGCTCGGCCTGGCCAACGACCGGTTCGACCCCGACTGGGTGTGGCTGTTGCGTCGCGAGTTGCGCTGGGTCGAGCAGGCCATCGGCGACGTTGCCGACGCCGATGTCCTTGAGTGCTGGGTGCGACGCCAGGAGCTCGATGACCGGGACGAGAAGGCGCGCGCGGACCTGGTGGCCGAGCTGGCCCGGGAGCGCTCGCGCGCCCATCGCCGGTTGGTGGCCCTCCTCGACTCGGCCCGCTACGAGCGGATGGTGTGTGACCTGGCCCGACCCTTCCGCCCCCCGGCCGACCTGGCCAGGACGGTGCGTCGAGAGTGGCGTTCGCTCAAGGTCGTCGTCTCCTCGGTGGGGGAGTCCCCGGGCGACCAGGACCTGCACCGGCTGGCCATGCGGGTCGACCGGGTACGCCATGGCGCCGAACTGTCCAAGAAGGCCAAGAAGTGGTCCGTGGCCCTGGGCGAGCTGCGAGACGTGATCGACTCGCTGCAGGACGCGTCGCTCGCCCAGGGTTGGCTGCGCCACGCGGCCGGAACGCCGGCGGTCAGTTGGGACCTGCTATCCGGCCAGCTGCTCGAGCGGGCCCGCTGCGCCGAGTCGGCGTGGTGGCGCGAGTGGGGGGTGCGTTGGGACCGTGCCCGGTCAAAGCACCTGCGGGCCTGGCTGAAGGCCTGAGGGACTCCCGTACGCTCGTGCCGGTGCGCACCGTCGACGTGATCGTGGTTGGGTTGGGGCCCGGCGGTGAGGACGCGGCGGGCAAGCTGGCCGAGGCCGGCCTCGAGGTGGTCGGCATCGACGCCGAGCTGGTCGGTGGCGAATGCCCCTACTGGGGGTGCGTCCCTTCCAAGATGATGATCCGGGCGGCCAACCTGTTGACCGAGGCTCGCCGGATCGACGGGATGGCCGGGCACGCCGAGGTCACCCCCGACTTCGCCCCGGTGGCCCGCCGGATCCGCGACGAGGCGACCGACAACTGGGACGACCAGGTGGCCGTGGACCGCCTCGCATCCAAGGGGGTCGCGTTCGTGCGCGGCTGGGCCCACCTCAAGGGTCACCACCAGGTCGCCGTCGGCGACGAGGTCTTCGCGGCGCGCCGGGCCATCGTCCTCAACCCCGGCACCCGCGCCTGGGCACCCCCCATCGAGGGGCTGGCCGACACCGCGTATTGGACCAACCGGGAGGCCATCGAGACCGAGACGGTGCCCGAGAGCCTCATCGTGATCGGCGGCGGGGCGATCGGGCTCGAGCTCGGGCAGGTCTTCCTCCGATTCGGTGCCGCCGTGACCACCATCGAGACCGCGCCGCGGCTGTTGGCGTTGGAAGAACCCGAGTCCTCCGAGCTGATTACCGCCGCGCTCGGTGCCGCTGGGATGACCGTGCACGTCGGGGCGAAGATCTCCGGGGTTCGCCACGACGAGCGGGGGTTCACGGTGTCGGTCGAGGGTACCGGCGACGTGGTGGCCGAGCGGTTGCTTGTCGCCACCGGTCGCCGACCGGACCTGGCCGGCCTGCGCGTCGGTGCCATCGGCCTCGACGAAGGCGCCCGCGCGATCACCGTCGACGACAAGATGCGCGTGTGCGACGGGGTGTGGGCCATCGGCGACGTGACCGGTGTGGGCGCCTTCACCCACATCTCGATGTACCAGGCCGCCATCGCGGTCGCCGACATCTTGGGCCGGCCCGGCCCGGGGGCCGACTACCGGGGGTTGCCCCGGGTGACCTTCACCGATCCCGAGATCGGCTCGGTCGGCCTCAGCGAGGCGGCCGCGCGCGCGGCCGGGATCGAGGTCGCGGTGGGGGTGAGCGACGTGACTCGGTCAGCGCGGGGTTGGATCCACAAGGCCGGCAACGCGGGGCTGATCAAACTGGTCGCCGACACCGAGCGCGGCGTGCTGGTCGGTGCGACCTCGGCGGGGCCGGTGGGCGGCGAGGTGCTCTCGATGTTGACCCTGGCCGTGCACGCCGAGGTGCCCATCGCCACGCTGGCCACGATGATCTACGCGTACCCGACCTTCCACCGCTCGGTCGAAGACGCCCTACGGGCGTTGGCAGAACAGATGCCAGCCGGCGCCGGCCCAGGCGCACAGGGCTAACGCGCGGCCGAGCCACGACTGGGCGAACCACCGGACGAGGGCGATCGGTCCGGGGAGGTTTGCGCTGAGCGAGCTCACCACGGTCCAGGCCAAGAGCGCGGTGCCGATCCCGATCCAGACGCCGAGGCCCGGGGTCATCGCGGCCGCCGCCATCCGATCGCCAGGGCCGCGCCGAGGGTCAGCCACAGGGCGAACACGGCCGCCCGGCCGGCGTGGCTGGAGGTCGCGTGCCCGAAGATCCAGCTGAGCGTGGGGAGATCGTGGCTCTGGTGGGCGAAGCTGTTGAGGTCCCAGCCGATGGCGGCCAGCACGAGCACGATCCACACGATGACGGCCACGGTGGCCTCGGGGGCCTCGGCAAAATGGCGCCGGACCGACACCGGCCCCCGGACCCACACGCCGACGGTGGCGGCCTGGCGGCCCACGCCGGCGGCCACCGCGGTGACCAGGAGCGCGGCGATCGTGGCGAGCACGCTCGTGTGGGCGGCCGCCGAGTCCTGGTGCAGGCCGCCCTCCCACCACGAGAACGCTGCCGCCGCGGCCACCAGCACGGTTGCGGAGACCCTGCGCACAGGCAACGGTAGGGTAGTGGGGACCGAGAGGGGAAGGCGTGACGATCGTCCAGACTGAAACGGAGCGAGTCGACAGCCTGGTCGACGAGCTCTTGACCGACTTTCCGCCCGCTAGCACCGACACCACGGTGTTCTTGGGCGAGCAGTTCGACCGTGGGTTGGCGTGGGTCCACTTCCCCGAGGGCAACGGGGGCCTCGGGTTGAGCCCGTCGCTGCACCAGCGCATCACCAACCGACTGATCGAGGGCGGTGCGCCGTCGGCGGCCATGCGCAACGTCATTGGCTACGGCATGGTGGCGCCGACCATCGCCACCCACGGCACCGTCGAACAGAGGCAGCGCTACCTGCGCCCGCTGTTCACCGGCCAGGAGGTCTGGTGCCAGTTGTTCAGTGAGCCCGGCGCCGGCTCCGACGTGGCCGGCCTGGCCACCCGGGCCGAGCGCGACGGCGACGAGTGGGTGATCAACGGCCAGAAGGTCTGGACGACCGTCGCCCACCTGAGCTCCCGGGGCTTGATACTGGCCCGGACCAACCCCGAGCTGCCCAAGCACCAGGGCATCACCTGCTTCCTCGTCGACATGCACGCCGAAGGCGTCGATGTGCGCCCGCTGCACCAGATCACCGGCGAGGCCGAGTTCAACGAGGTCTTCTTCACCGACGCCAGGGTGTCCGACTCCGACCGTCTGGGCGGCGTCGGCGAGGGTTGGCGGGTCGGCATCACGACGCTCATGAACGAGCGCGTGTCGATCGGCGGCAACGTGTCTCGCCGGGGGATCGGTCCCATCGACGTAGCCATCCGGGTCTGGAAGGAGCGCTGGGCCGACGACCCCTCGCCCCACGCGCTGGCCCTGCGGGACCGTCTGCTCCAGCTGTGGGTGATCAGCGAGGCCACCCGGCTCACCAACCAGCGGGCCGCCGACCTGCGTCGCAAGGGCACGCCCGGCCCCGAGGGATCGGTCGGCAAGCTGGCCTTCGCCGAGCAGAACAAGCTCATCACCGAGCTGTCGGTCGACCTGCTCGGGGCCGAGGGCATGCTGCACTCGAACAACTACCCGAAGATCCGTCCGCAGGGGGTCAGCCTGGGCGGGCCCGACGTGCACAAGCAGTTCCTGCGGACCCGGGCCAACTCGATCGAGGGCGGGACCTCCGAGGTCATGCGCAACATCCTGGGCGAGCGGGTGCTCGGCCTCCCCGGTGAGCCCCGGGCGGACAAGGACCTGCCCTGGAAGGACGTGCCCCGGAGCTGACCTGTCTGGGAACTAGGGCACCTTGGGTGTGCCGGCCAGCTGGCCGCACGCCGCCGCGATCTCTGCGCCCCTGGTCACCCGCACCGTCGCGTTCACACCGAGCCGGCCGAGGCGCGACCTGAACTCGGCCGCCCGGGGCGCCGCCAGGGCCCGATAGCCGTCGGTCTCGTTGAGCGGGATGAGGTTGACGTGCGCGCCGAGCGGGCGGGCGAACTCGGCCAGCTCCGCAGCATCCTGGGCCCGGTCGTTCACCCCGCCGATCACCGCCCACTCCAGCGACAGCCGGCGCCCGGTCGCCTCGACGTAGTCGGCGCACGCCTCGGCCAGTACCGCCAACGGGTACCGGCGGTTGATCGGCACCAGCTCGTCGCGCAACTCGTCGTTGGCAGCGTGCAGCGACACGGCCAGGTTGACCGGGATCCCCTCGGCCGACAGCCGTCGGATGCCCGGCACGATCCCGACGGTCGAGATGGTGAGCCGTCGCGCCGAGATCCCCATGTCGTCGTGGAGGCGCCGGACCGCGAGCAGTGTCTGGTCGTAGTTGGACAGCGGCTCGCCCATGCCCATGAACACGACGTGGGTGACCGGGCGCTCGCGCATGGCCCACGCGACCTGCTCGACGATCTCGCCGCCGGTGAGGTGGCGCTTGAACCCGCCCTGGCCGGTCGCGCAGAACGGGCAGGCCATCGCGCACCCGGCCTGGGTGGAGACGCACACCGTCACCCGGTCGGGGTAGGCCATGAGCACCGTCTCGATCCGCGCGTCCCCCCGTGTGTCGAACGCCCACTTGATGGTCTCGCCGCCGTCGGCCAGGCGACGGTCGGCCACCGCCAGGGCCGGGACGATCTCGGCGGCCAGCCGGTCCCGGAGCGCCTTGGGGAGCTCGGTCATCTCGCCCGGCCATGCAGCCCGTTTGTGCAGGGCGTCCCACACCTGGGTCCTCCGGAAGGCCGGCTCGCCGTCGAGCAGGGCCGCCAGCGCGTCGCGGCTGAGCTCGTAGGGGGCGCTCAACCTCCGAGGTGGTGGTCGAACCACTGCAGGGTCCGGGCCCAGGCGTCGTGGGCGGCCGCCCCGTTGAACACCGCCGGCCGGTCGTCGCAGTGAAAGCCATGCTCGGCCTCGGGGTACCGGACCACCTCGGTCGCCACCGGGGCGGTGGCCGCCGCCGCGCGCAGCCGCTCGACCGATTCGACCGAGATGTTGGCGTCGCGGTCGCCGTAGCAGCCGAGCCACGGGGCCTGGAGGGTGGGGGCGAGGTCGACGAGCGACGGCAGGCCGAAGCGGCCCTGGTCGACCCCGCCGCCGTAGAAGGTGACCGCGGCGCCGAGCGGGCGCAGCGTCGCCGCGTAGAACGAGAGGGTGCCGCCCATGCAGAACCCGACCACGCCGGTCTGCTCGTCGGCGGTGCCGAGGTAGTCGAGCGACGCCTCGAGGTCCATCCGGGTACCCGCCGCGGTCAGCTGTCCCATCACCGGCATCACCGACGCCAGGTCGTCGTAGGCCAGCACCGGGGAGCCCTGGCGGTGAAAGAGGGCCGGTGCGACGGCCCGCCACCCGGCGTCGGCCAGCCGCACGGCCACGTCGCAGATGTGGGAGGTCAACCCGAACGCCTCCTGGACGACCACGATGGCCCCCTTGGGCTCGGCGTCGGGGACGGCCTCGAACGCGCCCATCGCGCCGTCGTCGGTCTCGATCGTGACTTCGGCGCTGGTGGCCATCGAGGTCAGTGTCGCCGCCGACCCGAGGGCCCGCAACTCGCTAGACCCGCAGGGCGCGCAGGTGGAGGAACAGCGGGATCCGGTGCCACTTGTCGTCGGGGTCGGGATCGGTGACCTCGCGCAGCCGCTCGATCACGAATCCGGCGTCGGCCAGCGCGTCGGTGTAGTCATGCAACGGTCGGTGTTCGGAGTGGAAGGTCATGGTCAGGCCGTCGCGCTCGCAGGTGTCGAAGAGTGCCCGCCGCTCGAACCAGGATCCCTCGATCACGAACGGAGGTGGGCCATCGCCCGCACCGGCGCCGAAGTGGCCGGCCGTGTTGGCCTGGTGGGTGATCGCCATCACAAGGTGGCCTCCGATCGCCAGCACCCGGGCCGACTCGGTGACCACCGTCTCCAGGTCGTCGACGTCTTGGAGGCTCATGAACGCGACCACGCAATCGGCCGAGGCGCTGGCGATCGGCAGGGCTGCCGCGTCGGCGAGGACGGTTGGGCCGGCGGTGCCGGGATGGGCCGCCGCGTCGGCCGTCATGGCCGGCGACGCGTCAATGCCGACGACCCGATGACCGAGGCGCCCGAGGTCCCGTCCGACCCGGCCCTCGCCACAGCCGACGTCGAGGGTCAACCGGCCCGGCGCCGGCACGAGGGGGAGGAAGGCGTCGCGGTGGAAGCGCCAATAGCTGTCATGGCGTACGGGCCCAGGCGATCCACTGCTCGGCGTGGCTGTCCCAGGCGTCGCGCAGGACCGGTCCATTGTGCCCGGCTCTAGGCGGCTCTAGGCGGCTCTGGGCCGCCGAGGCCGCCGAGGCCGCCGAGGCCCGCGCTGGGATCAGGACGAGCGGACCGTCGCGGCGATCTTGCGGGGGGTGGCGTTGTCGAAGAAGAGCTCGATCTGCTCCGGATCGAGTGGCTTGGCCATCAAGAAGCCCTGGCCCGACCGGCACAGCTCGGTCTGCAAGGCGGCCAGCTGAGTCTCGTCCTCGATGCCTTCGGCCACCGTCTCGAGGTTGAGCGCCCGAGCCAGTTCGAGCATCGTGCGCACGAGCGCCATCCCGCCGGTCGACGCGGTCATGGCGTTCACGAACGAGCGGTCGATCTTCAACACGTCGACGGGGAACTGGCGGAGATAGGCGAGCGAGGAGTACCCGGTCCCGAAGTCGTCGATGGCCAGCCGGATTCCCAACGCCTTCAGGTTGCTCAGGCGCCTAACCGTGCCCTGCGCGTCTCGCATGAGGGCGCTCTCGGTGATCTCGATCTCGAGCCGGGCCGGGTCGAGCCCGGTCTGCATCAACACCTCGCGGATGTCGTCGACGAACCCATCGGATTCGAGTTGGTGCGCCGAGGCGTTGACGGCCATGAAGATCGGGAGGCCGCGCCGATCCCACTCCATGGCCTGCTCACACGCGAGCCGGAGCACCTCGCGACCCACGTCCACGATCATCCCGGTCTCTTCGAGGAGCGGGATGAACTCGAGCGGCTGGACGACGCCGCGCAGCGGGTGACGCCAGCGCAACAACGCCTCGACGCCGAGCGGGACGACGTCAGAGAGTCGGAACACGGGCTGGTACACCAAGAAGAACTGCTGTTGCTCGAGCGCCGCGCGCAACTCGATGCCGAGGTTCAGCCGGTTGCGGGCCAGCGTATGTATCTCGGGGTCGAACATCGTGAACCGGCCCTTGCCCGACTTGGCGTCGACCAACGCCGTGTCGGCGTCGCGCAGCAGATCCTCCGCGCTCGGTGCCGGGCCGACGGCGATGCCGATCGAGGCCGTGATGCGGACGGGCTCGATCAGGCTGGCCAGCTCGAAGGGGGTCGACAGGTCGGCCAGGAGCCGGGTGGCCAGCGCGCCGGCGCCCGCCGCGATCGAAGGTCCCTCGGCCAGCACGACGAACTCGTCGCCGCCCATCCGGCCGAGCGCGTCCGAGGGCCCGAGCGAGGCCAACAGGCGATGTGCGACCGATCTCAGCAACTCGTCACCGAAGCGGTGCCCGTAGGTCTCGTTGATGGCGTTGAA
>Ga0181521_10005643_pt1 | contig 13833 bp, 12 predicted proteins | sample PEATcosm2014_Bin_32_FD_119764 | JGI IMG/M metagenome (GOLD analysis project Ga0181521, IMG submission 119764) | Peatland microbial communities from MTU Mesocosm Facility, Houghton, MI, USA - PEATcosm2014_Bin02_60_metaG | ecosystem: Environmental > Terrestrial > Soil > Wetlands > Peat | place...
GACCACGGATCACGGACGACGGACGACGGACCACTGTCCTCTTACCTCTGGTGCTCCCCGTGGTCGCTTGGTCAGTGGTCCGGTAGTCGCCTTCTCTCTGCTTTCTGCTTTCTGCTTTCTGCTTCTAAATGCAGTCGCCGCCCAGCCGCAATTTGCCGACCCGTCCGCCTTGCTGGCACCGGCAACGAATGCCTTTCCGGCAACCCCGCACATGGCATCCAACGCGCCGCCGGGCGCTGCGTCTGCTGTTGCGCAAACTACAACGAATCTCTCCTTAATAGCTGCCACCAACAGCATGGAGACCCTGGACGACAAACATAGACTCGCCATTGGCGACAAGCTCAGCTTCCGGATTATGGAAGACCTCGAGGACCCCAAAGAGGCCCTCGAACCCAAACCCCTCTTCGTCACGGACTCTGGCGATATTGAAATCCCCTACATCGGGCGCGTTCCGGCCGAGAACAAGACGTGCAAGCAGTTGGCGCGCGAACTCAAAACGGCCCTGGAGAAAGAATACTACTACCAGGCCACCGTCATCCTCTCCGTGGATTTCATGACCAAGAGCCGTGGGCGCGTTTACCTGGTCGGCCCCGTGCGGGTGCCTGGCCCGCAGGAAATCCCGAGCGACGAAGTGCTGACCCTGAGCAAGGCGATTCTGCGCGCCGGCGGCTTCAGCGATTACGCCGACAGACAGAACGTCAAAGTCACCCGCAAAGCGTCCGGGGCTGAGAGCGAGAAAAAGACCTTCTCCGTTGATGTCGCGGAAATCTTCGACAAGGGCAAAGTCGAGCGGGACTTGCCGTTGGAACCCGGCGACCTCATCTACGTCCCCGAAAGACTCATTCGGTTCTAGGACAATCATGACAACTGACCAGAGACCAGAGACCAAGGACCGAGGACCAGGGACCGGGGATCGGGGACCGGGGACCGAGGACCGAGGAGCGAGGGCCGGCCTGTGAATACCCTCCCCGCACCAATCAATTCTGACGGGAATTACGCCCTGCTCGGGCCTGGCGACGACTCCTCCGCCCCCGCTTCACCCGTTCGCATCCAGCGCTTGCTCGCTTACCTCCGCAGATACTGGTGGATTCCAGCCCTGACCTTGCTCCTGAGCCTGGGCGCTGGGACCGCCTTCGTCCTCTGGGCGCCCCCCACCTTTGTTTCCACCGCCGCGATCTGGGAAACCGAGAAGCTCCAGATCCCCCAAGGCGCTGCCTTCGTCGGCGACGTTCAGAATTACTACGGCACCCAAATGGAACTGCTTCTCAGCGGCCGGCTGCATCAACTGGCCCTCGCCCGCCTCCAGGCCTCCAGCACCAACGCCGTTCCCCTCGACAAAGACCGCAAACCCCTCAAGGTCAAAGCCACCGTCAAGCAGCAGCCCAAAAGCACGATCTTCGTCCTGCATGCCTCCAGCCCCAACCCGGAGTACTCGCAGGCCTTCCTGGATGCCCTCGTGAACGAATACCTGGCCTACAAGAAAAACGTCCGCAAACTCGTTTCCGGCGACACCCTCTCCTCCATCTCTGACCAGGTCCTCCGCCTCGAGCGCGAACTCAAAGCCGACCAGGAAGCCCTCACCACGTTCCAGCGCTCCAATAACCTCGCCATCCTCCAGGAAGAAGGCACTATCGCGGGGGGTTACCTCGCCCGCCTCCAAACGCAGCTCTCCGACCTCAAACTCGAATCCCAGCTCCTCGAAGCCACCGCGCTTGAACAGGACCAGGCCGGGGCCACCAACACCCACGCCCCCGGGTCTCTGCTTGACGCCGTCCGCGCCGCCGGCTCCGGCTCCTCGTCCCCCGCCATTACCGAACACCAGAGCGCCTTCAATGAACTCGAACTGCTCAAAGTCCAGCGCGCCAAACTGAGCAAATACCTCCGCCCCAAACACCCCAAGATCGCCAAGCTCGATTCCGACATCGAACACGGCCAAAAAGTCATTCAGCTTTACCAAACCCAAACCCGGGACCAGCTCGACACTTCCCGCCAGGCCATCAAGATGAAGAGCGACAGCGTCCAGGCGACCATCAAAGTGTGGGAAAGCAAAGTCGTCGAGGCCAACTCGCGCATCGCCGAGGCCGACCGCCTTAAACTCAGCATCACCCGCTCCCAGAGCCTCTACGATCGCCTCGTCGTGCTGCTCCAGAACGTTGATATCAGCCGCAACATAGACCAGGAAACCATCACCGTCCTCGAACCCGCCTCCACCGCCGAGCGTTCCTACAAACTGGAAATCATCGTCCTTGGCCTCGCATTGTTTGCCGGTATCGGCCTTGGCCTCGGCCTCGTCTTCCTGCTCGAAGTCCGCGACGACCGCTTCGCCTCCCCCAACGAGGTCAACGAACACTTCGTTGGCAGCGTCGTCGGCCAGGTTCCCGAGGTCCGCGCCCCCAAACCCAAAGGGGCGTTGCCCCTACTGGCCCAGGACGACCCGCGCCATACGTACGCCGAGTCCTATCGGAACCTCCGATCGGCGCTTCTGTTCCTCCCCGTCGGGGGCCTGCGCCCCAAGATCGTCCTCGTCACCAGCGCCGTGCCCAACGAAGGCAAATCCACCATCGCCACCAACCTGGCTGAAACCCTCGCGCTGGGGGGGGCGCGCGTGCTTCTCGTGGATGGCGATATGCGCAAAGGGAAGCTCCACGAAATGCTTGGCCTCCGGCCCGAGCCGGGGCTCGCGGAGGTGCTCACCGGCGCCACCCCCCTCGAGCAGGCCCTGCAACGCAACTGCCGGCCCAACCTCTCGTTCCTCGGGCGCGGCAGGAATATCAAGAACCCCGGCGACGCCTTCCTCGGCCCCGAACTAGACCGCACCCTGGCGCTTTGGCGCGACCAATTCGATTTTGTCGTTATTGACACCTGCCCGGTGTTTGCCGCCGATGACGCCGCCAGCCTGGCCCCCAAAGTTGATGGGACACTCTTCGTTGTCCGCCGCAGCTTTTCCCGCGCTCGGATCGTGCGCGAGGCGCTCGAGGTCCTGGGCCAGCGCCAGGCCAGAATCCTGGGCGTCGTGTTCAACCGTGCCGACGCCTCCGCCGGCTCCTACTACTACTACAAACACGCAGAATACTACTCGGCGAAAACGGACCACTGACCACAGACCACAGACTACCGACAATGAGAGACTACACGAGAATCGAAGCCTGGAAGCTTGCGGACGATTTGACGGTCGCGATTTATGAACGCACGCGCACCTTCCCTCATGAGGAAACGTATGGTCTCACCAGCCAGATCCGCCGAGCCGCCTACTCTGTCCCTGCAAATATCGTCGAAGGTTCAGCCCGAGAAAGCAAGAAGGACTATCTGCACTTTCTTTATATTTCGCGAGGATCGTTGTCCGTAGTCCCGTAGTCCCTAATCAGTAGTCCGCAGTCCGTAGTCCGTAGTCCGTGGTCAGTAGTCCGCACTTTGTTAGATCGCGTAGATTTCAGGCCAGGCGAAAAGCGGCCTGCGAATTGACGGGCACGGAGTGTCACTTTCAGGGACTACCGTCTGAGGGATGAGGGGTGAAACCTGAAACCTGAAAGAGAACTGATACCAATTACGTCATGGAAACGCACTATTCCGGAGATGCATTTGGCCTTCCCAGCTCTCTCCCCATCGGATGGGGAGAGACGACCGCAGCCAAGCGCGAGGTCACCAACCGCAGTGGGTATCATATGTTGAAGGAAATCTAATTGATTCACCCGGCAGGCTGTTGTGCCCAAGAGCCAGAATCCTTGGCCCTCTAATTTCTCATTATTGCGAAAAGGGGGCAATAGTGTCCAGAAATTGGACAGGAACAAGGTCTGGTAACGGGTAAAATGAGTGATAGGAATGGGACTGCCCCCAGACCTCCCCCAGACATTCACCAGACATGCACGCCTGCTTGCGCCTTACGGGGGTGGTGTCCTGAAACTGGACAGATTCGCATTTCCAGGGAAAGCGCCAATGGCCTTTATTGGCGGGCGCTCGGGGCGGGTAAGTTTTGATTTGCTAATGGCAACAGCGCCGTGAAGGCGCACTATTCGTGCGATACACAAGCACGCAAGCCCTCAAGCGATTGAGGGAGAGACGATGGCAGCTAATGGTGCAGTCGCAAGCCGCACTTGGTATGATCGCTATCTTGGTAACCATGTCCAAGAACGTGAAGCAACGCCGCGACGGCGAGGAATAACTCCGTTCAGCTTTCAGGTTTCAGCTTTCAGGTTTCAGGTTTCAGCTTTCATCCCTCAGCCTTGTTTTTCGCCGTAGTCCCTAAGTCCCTGCGTCCCTAACTCCCCCTTGCCCACCAACTCGTCATTGGAAGGTCCCGTAGTCCTTAGTCCCGTGGGCAGTAGTCCCGCCGCCCCGGCAGTCCGTGGTCCGTGGTCAGTGGTCCTCCCTTTGGCCGCCTTCTCCCTCCTCTGGCTGGACCTTTGCCACCAACTCAGCTACGTTTGGCGGACCAACGAACAATACGCCTATGGCTGGTTCGTCCCCATCCTGGCCATCTGCCTCTTCCTGAAAAAATGGCCGACCCGCCCGGAAGTGGGACTACAGGACCGCGGGACTACGGGACAACAGGTCGGCGATCCGAGGTCAGTAGTCAGTGGTCAGTGGTCAGTGGTCAGTAGTCCCGTAGTCCCTTTTCTGCTTTCGGCTTTCATCCTTCTGGCTTGCCTTTCGCTCCTTCCGCTCCGGGTTATCCACGAAATCAACCAGGACTGGTCGTTTTGCAGTTACGTTCTGACCCTTGCGGTGGTCGCCGTCTCCCTCTATGCGGTTTTCCTCATGGGCGGCTGGCCCTGGGTGAGGCATTTCGCGTTCCCGATTTGCTTCATCCTCGTGGCCGTGAACTGGCCCTATCGGATCGAGAACTCGCTCAAGCACCGTTTAATGAACGCGGTGTCGGGCTTGACCGTTGAAATCATCGGCTGGCTGAACATTCCGGCTGTTCAGCATGGCAACGTAATCGAGTTAAGCGCTGGCTCGGTCGGCGTTGAGGACGCGTGCAGCGGGATCCGGTCGCTGCAATCCACAATCATGGCAGCGTTGTTCCTGGGCGAACTCTACTTGCTGAAGCGGCCGCAGCGGTTTCTTTTGGTGGCCGTGGGGGTGCCGCTGGCGTTCGTTTTCAACATCGTCCGGACTCTGTTTCTGACCTGGCAGGCGTCGTCGGGGGGAGAAGCTGCCATCGCAAAATGGCACGGCTCGGCGGGAATGACGATTTCCGTGGTCTGCTTCGGTTGCCTATGGCTCATCGCCGTCCTCGTCAAGAGCCGGACCACGGGAAAGCAAGACCACGAGACCAAGGACCATAGACCGCGGACCACGTCCCCCCAGTCCGCCTCCACCCCGCTGACGTCTGACTTCCGACCTCCGACCTCTGGCAGTCCTGTCGCCTCCCTCTCCGCGCGGGGAGAGGGCTGGGGTGAGGTGGCTCCATCTCCCATCTCCGATCTTCCGTCTTCCTTTCCCCGCCGCTTCTTGCTCGCTTGCGGCCTCTGGTCCCTGCTCTGCATCGGCGCCACCGAAGCCTGGTATCGTGCCCACGAAACCGACCCGGCACAGACGGTTCGGTGGAGCGCGCAATTCCCGACCAACTCCCCGACCGCACACAAGATGTGGATCGATAAGGAAATCAGGCAGGTGCTCAAGTTCGACCAGGGAGACGGTCTCTCTTGGGAAGAGTCGGACGGGACCAAATGGTCCGCCTCTTGCTTCCGCTGGCGCGCTGGAGAGGCGACCTCCCGCATGTCGGCCCGGGACCATCGCCCGGAAATCTGCCTCCCCTCCAGGGGATATAAGGTCAAGTCTGACTTAGGCATTCTTCTCCTGCCTGCCCACGGGTTGGAACTTCCTTTCCGCGCGTACGTCTTTGAGGAGGAGGGGCGCGTTCTCTATGTCTTTTTCTGCCTTTGGGAGGACGGAGCTGAAAAACAAAGCGGTCTGGGACGATCCAAATACCTGGACCGGCTGGATTCAGTCCTGGCCGGGAAACGCCGCCTCGGCCAGCAGACGCTCGAGATCGTCGTGAGCGGATACCCGGATATGGCGGAGGCCGAAAGAGCTCTCCGGCAGCGGTTGCCCTCGCTTGTCCAGGTCGGAAACGGCTGAGCTTGCATATACAAGAGCCTACAAGTCTTTTTCCTGCAAGGGCAGCGAAAAACTAGGTAACAATGAATGACGCAGCCCATTACGGTCGAAAGTATTTTTCGGCAGAGATATTTGAAACTGACTACCGGCCCCTTGCAGAAGCGGTTTACACAAATTACAGGCCGAAGACGTTGCTCGACGTGGGTTGCGGCCCCGGGAAATTGAGTCTCGAATTTGCGAATCTGGGTCTCGAGGTAACAGCCATTGATGGGTTCTCCATACCGGACTTTAAAAGCCAACCAATCGCATTCCAACAGGTGGACCTAAACGATTGCGAGGCTCTTCTCCGCGTGATTGGCGCAAAGCGATATGACGTTGCTGTTTGTCTCGAAGTCGCCGAGCACCTGGACCCCGCAGTCTCCATACCGCTCATCGAGGCGTTGACCGTCGCAGCGCCAGTAGTGGTGTTTTCAGCGGCGGTGCTAGATCAAGAGGGCCACGGGCATATTAACCTAAGGCCACGCGAATTCTGGCACCGCGAATTCGCCAAAAGGAGTTTCGTCTGTGCGGACCGGATCCGTCCAATGATCCGTGGGAATAACGAAGTAGCGCGATGGTACCAGCATAATGTTCTCGATTATGTCTTTGCAGAGCATCCTTTTGCCCCAGATCTGAAGGACGTCATAGACCGGTTAATCGCGGCTGAATCTTTCGCGACCTCCAGCTTGTTCAAGGCCTCAAGCACATTGAATACGGCCTTGGGCCGTCTGGAGACGTGTCCTGTTAACTGGGCCGTGTCTGTTCGTAACTTGTTAAGAAAAGCTGTGAAAGGACCATGGCGTGGTTGACTTCTCGATCAGTATCCCAGCAAATACGGACACAATGTCGCCGAAAAACGGCGTGGAGCAATTCGAATCGCAATTAGAAGTGTAACGGCTTTCTAAAGGCCAGCTAGGCGCAATCGCTAGAAGAATCATTCGAGTCTCATATAACATGTTCCCGATAGTAAGTGTTATTGTCCCTGTCTATAATACACAGGCTAGGCTTCGCAAATGTTTAGATAGTATCGTTCAGCAAACATTGCGAGACATAGAGATCATTCTAATAGACGACGGCTCATCTGATCGTAGTGGCAACATCTGTGATGAGTACGCGCGAATAGATCCACGTATTAGATGTGTTCACAAAAGAAATGGTGGCGAAGGCTCAGCGAGAAACGCCGGGATAAGGCTTGCACAAGGCGAATACATAGCATTTGTAGACAGCGATGATTACATTGAGGCGGAAATGCTATCCGCGATGTATGGAGCCGCGGCATCTCAGGATGCTGATATAGTGAACTGCGGTTACTATAAAGAGAAACCGAACGGCATTGGAAAGCCATGTTCTATTGGCTTTGAGAAACATACAGTTCTCCGCCATAATGAACTAGTGCGCATGATTTATTCCTCTGCGTACCAACCTCACGATTACTTTTTTGTCTGGCGTAATATTTACCGAAGGAGACTTTTGCATCAAAAGAAGATACTCCATGACGAGAGCATTAGATACGGTACAGACACGCTTTTCAATCTTTCCGCATTTTATTCTGCAGGCTCTGTGTATTGCATTCCCGATTGCTTCTACCACTACGTGGACAATAGGAGTGGTAAAATGTGTTCCGGACAGAAGGTTGATTACCTGGCACATCTGACGGCTACGCACGAATCGAGGCTTGAGTTCTATAACTCAATCGCGATGCTGGATATAGAAGTGTTAAGGGGCTTGAATGCAAGGGTCATTGAGACGTCTCTTATGGAATTGGTGCTTAACGCATGGAGATGTCCAACAAATATATTTTGCCGGGAATTAGAATTGATCAGGAATAGTAAACTCATTTCAAAAGCCTTGTTGACCTATCATCGCACTGGCAACGTTGGATTATTCACGAGGTCGGTCATAGCTCTATTAAGGAGAAGGATGTATCTGCCCGTTTGTCTGGTCTTCTATATTAGATTTTTCGGCCGGAGGCGCGCGTGATGGTGCCCCATCGCACGGAAATCCGGAGGTTAGATGGGCAAATGGGCACTGCCAGGAAATCCATAATAGGTCGCGGAAAGTGCGGCGCCCCTGCATATGGCGGCGATTCATTGGAAGCCGCTCAACCAGAGCGAATCCACATAATCGCGCCTCGTGGGAAGATGCTGTCGAATGCTTCTACACGGTTTGGCGCTTATTTCATTGCCCTTCTGGTCAATCTGCTGGCCACACCGTATATCATCCGGCAACTCGGCGTGGAATCCTATGGAATTGTTGGGGTGGTTAATACCATGATCAGCTACCTGGGAATCGCCACGTCCTCGTTGACGGCGACGGTGGGGCGTAATGCGACCTTTGCCGTTGAACGCGGGGAATTTGAGGAAGCAAGCAAAGAAATCAGCACGGCGACTTTTGGTCTCCTGCGCATATTTGCAATTGCTTTGCTACCGGTGTGCTCCGTATCCCTGTTCGTGGAGAGGCTCATTGTCATTCCACAAGAAGTCGTTCCGGCCGTCCGTGTCTTTTTTGTGCTTGCGGTGCTTTCTTTCATCGTGACGACGCTAAGCGGGCCGTTGGGCGCCGGGATGTTTGTTCGCAACAGACTTGATCTCGACAGCGGCTGCTCCCTCCTTCGCACCCTCTTCTTCGTCGCCTTGATCCTGGTCCTCTTCAATGTCATCGGCCGGAACTTGATAGTCTATGGGCTCGCAGTATTTGCCTCTAGCGCATTTCTCGCTGTCTTGTATTTGGTGATACACAGACGCCTTTTGCCCGGCGTCAGAATATCGAGACATTCCTATGACCGTAGCATTCTTCGAGGGATACTGTCATTGGGCGGCTGGGTGAGCGTGACGCAGATTGGGGCGCTGCTCTTTCTGCAAACAAACCTCATCGTGGCCAACCGTGTGCTTGGAACCAAGGAGGCGGGACAACTGGCTGCAATCGGTATAATTCCGCTTCATTTGCGTGTTCTGGGGGGACTTGTTTCCAGCCTCTTTGGGCCCACCCAAACGGCGCTTGCGGCGAAAAGCGACTGGCAGGCTCTGGCCAAGTATTTACTGCGGTCGGTTCGGTTGGTAACACTATTCTTTGCTCTCCTCATAGGTGTGTTCTGCGGTTCGGCAGCGGATGTGCTGCGTCTTTGGTTGGGGAGAGAATTTGCGCCGCTAGCTCCTGTGGCGGTCGTCCTTACGGCATACTTAGTTCTCAGTTTGGGTAGCTCACCCACGCAGACAGCTGCGCTTGCTCTTGGTCGAGTCAAGGTCCCCGCACTCGTGATGGTGATAATGGGTATCGGAAATGTCTCGCTGAGTGTCTATGTTGCCCACGGAATGGGATTAATGGGCATAGCCATAGTTTTGTGCGTCACGCTATTCCTGTATAATGCGGTGTTTGTTCCCTGGTATATATCCCGCGCATGTCAAATGAGCCTGCGCTCATATTGGGCCGTGCAATGCACAGGCGTTCTGGCGTTTTTAGCGATTAGCCTCGTCAGCTATGGAACACATCTATATCTGCGGCCAGACTCTTTGGCAGGACTTGTGGTTTCGCTATCGGTTTCAACGACAGTTGGAGCATTGCTTTTGCTTCCGCTTGGACTTCGCACCATTAGGCGGGATCTGTAAAAGCCAGACTTTGGGAGTCGGCGTTCGGTGCGCCGGTAGGCTGAACTCCTTGCTGGTAGATTCAGAGGAAATGTTTACATTGCCGCCAGTGCCGGTGCGCTGGAAGCGTGAAGCCCTGCGGCTCGGTTCACCCTTTCGCCCGCCCATCGATTTTCACCCTCAGGCGCCCCGACTGAGTGTGGCGCTGGCTGCGGACTATGCCAATCTGGGGGATGTAGCTCTCACGCGCGCGCTAAAGATGTTATGAAGGCCGTGCATGAGGTTCAGGTCGCCCAGCCCCTGCAATTGAACTTCACTTCCGCGTTTGCGCCGCTCGTTTCCTCGTTGCAGGAATCCCCGGGTAGCACATGAAGAACTCGAAGACATTGTTCTATTCCCTCGAGTCGAGGATTTTTGACAAGGGAGGAGTTCCTGTCAGGTTTCTGGTTTCCGTCGTGCGAAGCATCGCGTACCGGCGGATCCAACGACTCTCGATGGACAGCGATGGTGACTACGTGAATGCTCAAGCTGAAGGGATCATTGTCAGCGCCGTGGCCCACCGCACCAATTTTCACTTGCTCCGTTCACGCGTGGTGGACAATTGGTTCGCTGGCTATGTGCCCAAGCCTGGTGATATCGTCCTGGACGTGGGCGAGGGGATCGGAGAGGAAACGGTCGTCTTCGCCAAACAGGTAGGAACACAGGGCCGGGTATTCTCATTCGAGGCAAATCCGGTGACGGCGCGCTGCTTGTCCAAGACGGTTCGAAGGAGCGGGCTGAAAAACGTCGAGACTGTCGCTGCGGCGGTGTTCGACCGTCCTGGGAAGGTATCGATCGCCAATGCGGAGGCCCACTTCCGAAACTCGCTCCTCGCAGCGGGTGGAACCAAGATGGTTGAGGTGCCCGCGCTCACGCTCGACGACTTCGTCGAGCAGAACCGTATCCAGGCTGTTGATCTGCTCAAGATGAATATCGAGGGAGCCGAGCGCCCGGCGCTCCTTGGCTTTCGCAGGAATTTTGACCGCGTGAGGCATGTCGCGATTGACTGCCACGACTGGATCGCGGATCTTGGATACAGCGACGGCTACCGGACCCTTGAGTTCGTTCGAGAGTTCCTCGAATCACGAGGATTCTTCGTAAAGCCGCATTCCAACAAACAACGGCTTTACTTTGAGTACACGCTTTATGGATCGCGGCGCGGTTAGCACACAAGTATGCTCCGCTCCATAAAATCCATAGTTCCACTCCGCTGGAAGCGGGAGGCCTTGCGGGTTATAACGCCATTCCGCCCGCCTGCGGATTTTCCGGCGGAAGGACCCCGCCTAATCCTGGCATTGGCCGCGGATTACGCCAACCTCGGAGACGTTGCCCTCACGCGCGCTCTTATCCGCTTCGCGGGCCAACATCTGCCGTCGCACCGGCTTTATCTGCTCTGTGCCGGGCATGTTTTCCACGACCTGCGCGGCGTCGCGCGTGCCGCAGACAAGGACGACATGGTGGCAATTTTAGGCGGAGGAAACATGGGAGATCGCTATCCGGATTTGGAGGAGGCCCGCTGCCACCTGGTAAGAACATTCCGCCACAGCCGAATCGTCTCCTTTCCGCAGAGCTTCGACTTCTCGGATACACCTGCCGGACGCCGCGCTCTCTGTCGCTCCGGCGCCGCCTACTCCTCGCACCCGCGGCTCCGCCTTTTCGCGCGCGAGGCCGAATCTTTCGGTCGTATGCGGGAAGCATTCCCAAGCTGCCGAGTGGACCTTGCACCCGACACCGTGCTCTCCCTGGATCTCGCGCCTTCTGCCCGGCGGAACCTGCCGCTGCTCGTCTGTCTGCGGCAGGACCGCGAGACCTGCCTTGGTGCGGAACGTCGAGCCGCCATCCTAGATGCTTTGCGCGAGTTTGCCCCCGACGCCGTCGTCACCGACACCACAGTTCCCGGACCCCGCCTTGGCTTTCCTGAGTATGGGCAGCATCTTGATGCGCTTTGGGCCAATTTTGCTCGCGCTAAGTGTGTGGTCACCGACCGCCTTCACGGCCTCATCTTCTCAGTTATCAGTCGTACGCCGTGTGTTGTAATCGAGAACAACAACCACAAGATCCGCTCGACCTGGGAGACGTGGCTCTCGGGCTTGCCTTCGGTGCGGCTCCTTTCCGATCCGGAGCCAGTTACCGTGATAGCAGCCGTGCGAGAGATTAGGGAGGCAGTAGCGCCCCCCGCGCCCCTCAACGGTGCTTTCGCGCCCCTCGCTCAAGCTCTCCGCCAATGACGCCGCTCGTTTCCATTGTCGTGCCGGTGTTCAACGTCGAACGCTATCTCAGTCTGTGTCTCGACTCGTTGCGACAGCAAACGCTTTCCGGGATTGAGATCATCTTTGTGGACGATGCCTCGACCGACGGCTCTCCGTCGCTGCTTGCCGCGGCGGCAAGGCAGGACACCCGCGTGGTCGTTCTGAGGCATGCGTCTAATCGTGGCCTTTCTGCCGCCAGGAACACCGGACTTCGACCTGCTCGCGCACCCTGGGTTCTCTTTATTGATTCCGACGATCTTGTTTCCTGCCACCTTTGCGAACGGGTTCTCGCAGCGGCTGAGCGCCTTGTATCCGATGCCGTCTTCTTTGGCTATGCCGTTTTCGGTGACGGGCAACAAACCCCGCCTGAGCCAGCACCCACCGCCGCCGTCCCGGCCAGCCGCGTTGCGCTTCTCCGCGGCCCAGCATTTGCCTGGACAAAGCTTGTCCGCACTGACCTGATGCGGACCAACGGCATCGAATTCCCCGAAGGGCTTTGCTTTGAGGATATCCCTGTCCACTGGCGCTTGGCGCTGGAGTCCGTGCGCCCTGCTTTTCTCGACGAAGCCCTGGTTTGGTATCGACAGCGCCGCGGATCCATCACCTACCGCACGGACTGGTCCCGCGCCGACAGCATCCTGATTTACGACCGCATCAAGAATTATCTGCACGACACCGGACACTGGGAAGAATGGAAGGACGTCTTTCTGGCCCAGGAATTGGCGAACTTCGCGTGCACGCACGCCTACTACACTTTGGCCAACCCGGCGTTGACCCGGCGGGTGCGTGAGGAGACGATTGCCAGAATGACCGCCGATCACTGGAGCGTCGTTCTGCAGGGAAAGAGCCTTTCGCGAGGGGCAAGGGACTACATTCTCTCGCGCTGTCGGCCGGAAGGCATGTACGCCAGCCCCGCGCTGCTTCTGCCCATGCTCCGTCACGGCCTGCGCGACTCCTTGCGTTGCTCGTGGCACCGTGTTCGCCATGCATTTAGCGTCTGAATCAATGACTGCACTCCGCCCCATTCGCGTTTTACATTCTCTCGGGAGCCTTCGCCGAGGAGGCATCGAGACCTGGCTCATCAATGTCCTCCGCCAGCGCCACCCACAGATGCAGATGGATTTCATCCTCCAAGAGGCGCCGGGCACAGGTGGGGACTATGAGCGCGAGGCCCTGGCCGCCGGCTGCGTGATTCACCATTATACCCCGGCATCCTGGATCACGAAGCGACTCCGCATCCTCGGGCTGGCACCGGCTGATCTCACCTTGCGCGATGTGCTCCGTGCAGGGAACTACGATGCTCTTCATGTTCATGGTGAGGAGTTTATCGGTGACACCGTCAAACAAGCCGCACATGCCGGCACGCCGGTGCGGGTCACCCACTGTCACCACACCATGCTGGCTCGTGGCAAACGCGGGCCGGAAATGTGGGTCCGTTCGGTCCGGCATCGCACCATCGAGCGTAACTTGACCCTGCGTTACGCGACAGATCTTGTCGCTTGTGGCCGGGATGCGGGGCGCCTCATGCTGGGAGACGCCTGGGGCAAAGACCCGCGGTGCCAAGTCATCTACTGCGGTGTCACTCTGGGCGCCTTCGAGCGGGCGTTGTCGCAAACCACGCGAGCTGAGCTTCTGGCCAGATATGCACTGCCGCCCGATGCCAAGGTCATCGGCCACGCCGGTAGCATGGGCCCAGTCAAGAATCACTCATTCCTGGTCCGGATCTTTGCCGAGTTGGCTAAGCGCGATCCACGGTACTATCTGTTCATGGCTGGCGACGGGCGATTGCGACCAACCATCGAGAAGCAGGTGCGCGCGTTCGGGTTGTATGACCGAGCGCGCATGCCCGGACTCGTGGCCGA
>Ga0181521_10005644_pt1 | contig 13833 bp, 10 predicted proteins | sample PEATcosm2014_Bin_32_FD_119764 | JGI IMG/M metagenome (GOLD analysis project Ga0181521, IMG submission 119764) | Peatland microbial communities from MTU Mesocosm Facility, Houghton, MI, USA - PEATcosm2014_Bin02_60_metaG | ecosystem: Environmental > Terrestrial > Soil > Wetlands > Peat | place...
CGCGGCGGGAAAACCTTCTTCTCCCAATCGTGGATGATTTCCTGGGTCATCCAAAGTTCCGTGTTCACGTGCGAGACGAGTTTCGCGCCGGCCTTTGCCATGATGTCGTTCCCGCCGGTCGATTCGAGGTGCCAGTGCGTGTTGATTACCGCCTTAACGGTACCCGCAAGCACGTCAAGTTTGAGCACATCCTGCGCGTGCGCGGCGTCGCCACAATCCACAAGCAGACTTCCGCCGTCGGCCGCAAGCGCGACAATGTTGTTCCCCGCGCCCGTAATCAAAGTTACTTTGTCCGTGAGCTTCGCCGCCGCGGGGGCGGCTTCGGCGAACGCCGAGCGAGACGAGCTCAGCGCGGCGACGGCGCCAGCCAGGGTTTGGAAGAATTCACGTCGTTGCAGGTTCATCCTGGTTAATATTCTAACGCTCGGCTCTTTCAAGCCCTATTTCACGGTCTTGGCGCAGCGGAATCCCAAGTGATAGTTGGCGTGGCTGTGCTCATCCATCACCCGCGAACCGTGCCAGAAAGGCGCGCGCCAGCGGCACCAGTCTTCGTGCGCCCGGTAGGTATCGAAGATGAACCAGCTCCCCTTCATCTCCGTGTAGCCTAATTCGCGGCTGCCGCGGCTGGACATTTGACTCTCGTTGAGCGGCAGGTTCATGTGTTCCGCCGCATTGCCATTCAGGTCATACACGTCGAGCGGACTATGACAGGCCGGAAAGTCGCCGGCGGGAAAAGTATTGGAACCGCATCCGGTCCAGCTGCCGCCGTTGCAGCCGGCGGTCTTCGTGCTCGACGTGGCGCAAATCCCCTTCTGGTATTCCGGCCCGTAGCTCCAGCGTTTGCCTGCGCTGTCCGCCTGGTTATGGGCCGCGCGCATGCGGGCAATGGCGGCGTCCGGGCTCAGCCCCCGCAGTTGGTCGAAGTGGTAATCCGGCGGCTGGAGATTGCCCTGGCATGCGCCTTCCCACTCATGCGCATCGGCGAGACGCTCACCCTCGGCCCAGCAGATCTCCGCCGCTTCACGCGCTTTCACCCAGACCACGGGATACGCGCACGGTATATCGGGAAACTCGAACTGATCCATGCAGACCTGCGCGTCTTCGGGCTGCTGGGTGGCCGGGTCATAGAGAGGGGCGAGATACTTCCCGCCGCAGATCTTTTCAAATCTGGCATTCTCGTAACGAACCGATTGCCGCTTCAGCTTCGCTTCGCAATCCTCGGGCGAAGCCGGATGCCGGGTCACCGCCGGGTTTCCCTGACCGATATAGCCGGATTTCTCGAAGATCCGGCGCATGGCGCCGATCTGATCGTCCGACAATCCCCGCACCTGCTTCAATTGCCGGAACAGAATCTCATTCTGCTCGTGAAGCGACTGGTTGGAAACGGCAGACGCGCCGAAGCCAATCAAGCCGGGGAAGGCGAACAACGCCAACAAAACGACACGCGGAAATCTCATCGCCTGCTCTCCTTATTACTTCGCCGCATTACATAGAAAAAATCCCGATTGTCGGGAAAGCCAAGAAAGCGTGGAATCACTTCGCCGGACTCCGATTTATCCAGCACGCTCATGCCGCTCAGGAGGTGTTCCACCGACATCTCGGCCCCCGACCTTCGATACAGGGCGAGGTAAGTGTGTTCCAGCGCGTTCATATCCGTAAGCATGGCGTAATTGCACTGGTATGCCTGAAAAACCCGCGCCATGGCGGACGGCGTAGCGTCCGAGAACACGGCGTAGATAAGAAAGTGCTTGGCCTGCCTGCTTTGCATGGCGATGCCGGCGCGTATGGTGCGCAGCTTTTCGTCTTCCGATCCGGACCAGTTGCCGGGTCCCCAGCGGGCGACCAGTTGGCCGGGAACGCCGGATTCAATGAGAGGAACTCCATTCTGGCGCGCGTGCCTGATGCTGCCGGGGAGCGAGTTATCCGGTTCCGTCCAGGTCTTCATCCCGACCGAACCGTCGTCCAGCATGAAGATGGTCGCAAGGCCCGGTTGGAGCTTGCTGAACACAACTCCATTTTCGATGAAGCCGTAGTGGCTGCCGTGGTTTCGAAGTGCCAGGTCGCCGGAGCGGAACGCGCCATGCGCGCGCTTGAAACCGCCGGTGAAGGTGGCGACCGTCCTCCGGCCGTTGTCGGGCGAAATCAGGCCCGTGGAAACAAGGGGCGCAATGCTGCCGATTCCGTCGGGGCCGGGCAGGCGGGAGTCTCTCATTTGACCGGTCACGCGATCCGACCAGCCGACCCCGGGAAACTCCGTGCCAAGCGCGAATCCGAGTTCGAACCGATCCAGATCGAAGGCGATCAGATAAACCAGGCTGGACGCCTCGACGTTATCCAGGTTGTTCACCAGACTTCCGGCGCTCCGGAAAATCGCCGGTGCTATCAGATTCGGCTGCATCACGCTGACGTAGATTCCGGGATTTCCCGCGGCATCTCCCGCAGCGGGGTACCATGCGCCGGGAGTCATGCCGTTTCTTTCCGCGTCCGGCGATTGCAGTACGATGCCGAGATTCGCAGCCTTGATGAGGCGATCGGCATTTGCCGGGTTGACGAGCGCGGGGAGCGGGAGGTCGGCGGCAATTGTTTTACCTGCGGAACCTCCGGCCTGTTCCCGATTCCGGAACTCTGCCGTCTCGCGGTATCTGTCCTCCAACAGATGGTGAAACAGAATGATTACCTTTTCGCCGCCCCACACCTGATTGCGCAGAAACTCGGTGGCGGATTCCAGCGCCGTTCTTCGCCCTTTGGCGGGGTTTCGCAGATAGAGGCGTTCTCCGCACAAGGGGTAATAGATCAGCTGGGAGGCTCTGCCTTGTTCGAGAGCGCTCGGGGTCGAACCAAACAGATCGCACGGATATCGATTGTTTCCTTCGCCGATCACAAGTCCGGAAGGATACTTCTCATCCAGCAGGATTTGCGCTTCATGCGGCTTTGGATTCTCCAGATGCCAGTCGCTTCCGTTAACGCTGAGCAGATACCAGGCGTCGATCGCGGGATTCAGGTTGACCAGCGTGGCGACGCCGGACCGGACATGGATAGAGCTTGTCTGCCGGAACGGCTGGAGTTCAACGATAGTTCCCGGGCCCTCCGCTTTCTGCGCGGCAACGGCTGCAAGAACGCCAGCGGCGGCGAACACGAACGATGCGACGCGGATCATGCTAAAGGGCCACCGCCGCGGTCGCCGCCATCAGCAGGATCAGAATCCGGCTGGTGCGGTCGCCGGTGGCGAATTCAACCGGATCGCCGGGCATCTTTCCGCGATGCGCCGTCAGCCAGACATAGCTGATCCAGTAGAGCAGCAGCGGACACAGGAACCACAGCAGTTCCCGCCTCTGGTAAAGCGTCTGGGCCTTGTCGGTGGCGATATAAAGAGCCAGCACCAGCACCGCCAGGTATCCGCTGGCCAGTCCCATGGCCGCCAGCAGTTCCGCATCGCCGAGTTCGTAGGCTCGGGCCTTGGCGTCGCCGCCATCATGCCGCTGCACGATCACGAGTTCGGCGTAGCGTTTTACCAGCGCCAGACTGAAGAAGAGGAAGATCGAAAAAGCCAGCATCCACTGAGACGGCCAGATGCCCGTGGCCGCCGAACCAGCCATGATCCGTACGGTGTAAAGGCCGGCAAGAAAGAGGACGTCGAGAATAACAACCCTTTTGATGTGCAGCGAATAGGCGGCGCTCATGGCAAAGTAGATCAGCAGTATCGCGAGGAGCAGGGGGGATACCAGTGCGCCCATAAGGCAGCCGAGGATCACCAGCGCTGGAACCATCAGCAGGGCGTAAGAGAGCGGAACAACGCCGGTCGCCAGGGGCCGAAATCGCTTCTGGGGATGATGGCGGTCCGCCTCGAGGTCGAGCAGGTCGTTGAAGAGGTAGCCGCTCGACGCGCAGCATCCGAAGGCCACAAATGCCAGGACGGCGTTTTCGATTAAAGCGATCTCATGAAAGCGGTGGGCCGCTATGAGAGGCACAAAGATGAGCAGGTTCTTCAGCCAGTGCTGGGGACGAAGCGCCCTCAGCCGATTCGCCGCGCCACGAGGCTCCGGGCGGATGCGAATCGCTTGTCGCGCCGACTTCCAGACGGCCGCATCGCCCCGCCCGCCGTCGGCGGCGTAATCGAAGCCTTTCTCGCCGAACCGGCTCACCAGACAACGGCGCTTGTTTTCGCCGCGGAGATTGGTGGTTCCATCGCTCGCCAGTACCAGGTCGAAGAGCTTCAAATGATCGGCCACGCGCCGGGCGATTTGCATATCGCTGCCCGTCGCGAGCACAAGCGATCCGCCCTCGGCGCGCCGCCGCCTGAGATCCGCGATGAATTCGCTTCGCCACGGAAGCGCGGCGACGTCCAGTGAGACCCGGCGCGCGACCTCGTGTTTGAACCAGGCTTTTCCGCGCGCCATCCACAGCGGCAGCAGAAACAGGCAAAGTGGTTGTTTTCTCAGCAATGCGAACAAAGATTCAATTAGCAGATCGGTCCTGAGCAGGGTTCCGTCGAGGTCAACGACTAAAGGCAATGGAGCGGGAGTCTGTTCAACGGCATCGAAAGACTGTGCGTCACCGCAGACAACGCTCATTTGCCTGTATCCGGAGCAGCTTCGTGGCCAAACCCGCGCGGATCTGCACAGCCGTTGCGCCTCCGGGGTGAGGTTCCGCAACTGCGCTGAATAACGCACCGATCCGCGAAAGAACTCAGGCAGTCTCCGGGGGACCCCATGAAAACGCCACATTTCCGCCGGCCGCTGCTGGTGTTTGGCGTGCACAGCGAGGAGCGACCGGCGTCAACATACGAAAGGAAGGAAAAGCATGACCACACGAAATATAGCCTGCACGGGAACCTTTGCGCTTCTGCTCGCGGGATTCCTCGCACCCCCGCCCGCAGTCAGAGCGGCGGTCAATCCGGCTGTCAATCCCGATTCCGAACAAGTGTCGAAGCTTCTCTCCGAAGCCAAGACGATGGCGTTTCAACTGAAGGAAGACGCCCTGACGATGGAGAGCTTCACGCGATCGAACGTCAGTTGGGAGGGTCACGCCATGGCGATCAATCAAATCAAAGAGCACATCAATGCTCTGGGACGGCAGGTCGGGAAGCTCAAGGCCGCGGAAAACACCGCTTCGCCCTGGCAGAAGACCGCCATCGATCGAATCAATCCGTTTCTCGATGAAATGAGCGGCTACACCACCGCGGTGATCGAGCGCCTCAACGGCGACAGAAAGCACAATCTCGCGGATTATAAGGACTATCTGGAGGCCAACGCCGACTATGCCACGGATATGGCGGCGATGATCGCGGACTTCGTGGATTACGGAAACGCCAAGGACAGAACCGAGCGCCTGGGCGCGAAACTCGAGATCCCAGCCGTCAAATAAACGCGGCCAAATAAACAAAGCACCGGCACGGAACGAAAGGCGCAGGCGTTTGGCCTGCGCCTTTCCCATTCAACCGCGCACGACCAGGATCGGGATATTGAGCTTGTGGCGAACCGGGTTGATGGTGTTGCCGAAGATCAGATCCTTGATACCGCCGTGCCCATGGGCGCCCATGACGAGCAGATCGGGCTTGACTTCGCGGGCGTAGCGGACAATCTCCCGGCGTGGATTCGACCCGTGGCGGATAGCGGTTTCGACTTCGATCTTCATCTCCCCGAGCGAATGGACGAGGCTGTCGAGATACTCGCGGCCGGCTTCGACTTCAGCCGTCAACGACTCGGAACCGTAGATCTGGCTGGTGACGCCCTCCTCCACGTGCAGCAGATAGATGCGGCCGTTGGTGCGCGACGCAAGCCATGCCGCGTGGCTTAGGGCGATGCGGTCGAGCGGCGAGTGATCGAGCGGTACCAGAATCCTGCGGTAGGTGGGCGCGGCGATCAGATCGGTCGAGCGCTCTTCGAGGCCCAGCGTGGCTGTAGCTTTCGCGGGGCGGCGGTAGGGGTGTACGGCGATCCAGACGAGAAGTCCGCAGAGCGCGCCGGCAACGGCGAGACAGAGGGTCCAGATCAGAGGCGCGAAGGCTCCGGCGCCGCGCGCCCATTCCGCGATGGCTTGTTGGGCGATCCAAAGGTTCAGGCCGATCACGATCAGCGCCGTCGTCCAGCCCCCGATGCGGAGTTTCCATCCACTCGCGAACGGGCCCATGCGCAGAGGATCGTTGGTGAAGTTGATCAGCGGCACGATCGCGAACGGCAACTGCAGGCTCAGCACAACCTGACTCAGAAGCAGTAGTTGAAACGTTCCGCTGCTTCCGGCCAGCCAGATCACGATAAACGCCGGTACGATGGCGATCAGACGGGTTACCAGACGCCGCAGCCAGGGCCGCACGCGGATATTGAGAAAGCCCTCCATGATGATCTGGCCGGCGAGCGTTCCAGTCAGAGTGGACGACTGTCCGGAGGCGAACAGGGCCACGGCGAAGAGTTTGGCGGCGACGATCGTGCCCATCAGCGGGGCCAGCAGGAGAAACGCCTGCTGGATTTCGGTGACTTCCTTGTGTACGCGATAGAAAACGGCGGCGGCGAGTATCAGGATGGCGCAGTTGATGAACATGGCAACGTTCAGGGCTACCGTGCAATCCACCAGATTCCACTTGCAGGCCACGCGCTTCTCTTCGGCGGTGTGGCCGATATGGCGCGTCTGCACGAGCGCGGAATGCAGATAGAGGTTGTGCGGCATCACGGTCGCTCCCAGCATTCCGATGGCGATATACAGGCTGCGGTTGTCGATCCGGGGAATGAGGCCGGCGAGGATCCCCGCCGCTTCCGGTTTCGCCATGAACAGCTCTATGGCGAAGCAGATCGCGATGACGGCGATAAGGCTGAGGATGAACGCTTCAAAATAGCGGATGCCGAGTTTCTGCAGCCAGAGGACCAGCAGCGTGTCGAGCGCCGTTATCGCAACGGCCGCCAGCAGCGGGATATGGAACAAAAGATTGAGCGCGATGGCAGCGCCGAGAACCTCGGCCAGATCGCAGGCTACGATGGCGATTTCACACAGGAACCAAAGCGTCAGGTTGACGGCGCGGGGGTAGGTTTCGCGGCAGGCTTGGGCGAGATCGCGCCCCGTAACGATTCCAAGCCGGGCGCCCAGAGTCTGGAGCAGGATTGCCATGGCGTTGGACATGACCAGAACCCAGAGCAGGCGGTAGCCGAACTGAGCGCCGCCGGCGAGGTCGGTGGCCCAATTGCCGGGGTCCATATAGCCGACGCTGATGACGTAGGCAGGACCGGCGAAGGCGAACATGCGCCGCCAGACGGAGGCATGGTCGGTGAGAACCGTTTCGTGCACGTCCGAGAGCGACCGGGATTTCAATGGCGGGCGCGCCGAGGCGCTCTGGGCTGAGTCCACTGGAATTTAAAAAGAGTTCCTCAAGTACCAACTGTAACGCGGGGGACCGCGGGGGACCCAGGCTCAGCGCGCCCCCGGCCAAATGCAATACACTAATGCTTTCCCCACAAATTTATGATTAGGCTGTTATTACCGAGATGAGCGCGGACTCACACATTTCCGGAGCCTACCCGGCCGCTTCACACCCGGCCGCAGCACATCCGGCCGCTGCACATCCGGTAAGCCAAGTCTCGCCAGCCGCGGGGCCAGCCGAACCAGCGATGGAGCGGGATGGCGCCAGCGCGCCGCAAGTTGCCGGCCGGCTACAGGCGGTTGAAGTTTTCGCTGCAATCATGGCGGTTCTGGTGGTGAGTCTGGGATCGTTTGAGCTCCACTTCTCGCTGCCCGTGGTGGGGTTCGTCCTGTTTCTGATCATTGTGGTGGCGGCTCTCCGGCTGGGCTTCTGGCAAGCGACGGTGACTTCGGTAGTGGCGGTTGGCTGTCTCGATTTCTTCTTCACCGAACCGAGGTTCAGCCTCAAAACGGACGCCGCGGGTTTGACGGCGCTGGCGGCGTTCGAGACGGCGGCCCTGGTGGTGAGCCGGTTGTCCGCACAAGTCCAGCTCCAGGCCCGGATTGCCAACCAGCAGCGGAGTAACATGGAGCGGCTTTATCAACTGGCGCGGAACATTCTTCTGGTGGACAGGCACGAGCCCACGGGACCTCAAATCGCGGCGTTCATTCACCGCGCAATCGGGGTGGATGCAGTGGCGCTGTTCGATTCTTCGACGCTTCAGGTTTGCGCCGCGGGGCCGGCGCAGCCGGACCTCGAGGAAGCTGCCCGGAATGCCTGGCTGATGGACAAGAATCAGGATAATCTGCCGGGGCAGGTCTGGTCGCGGGTGCTTCGGCTGGGAAATAAAGGGACGGGAGCGATCGCATTGCGGGCCGGGCATCTGAGCCCCATTGTGGCGGACGCCATCGCATCCATCGCAGCCATTGCGCTGGAACGTTCGCGATCGCTGGAAAAAGAGACCCGGGCCGAGGCTGCGCGTCAAAGCGAGCAACTGCGCACGGCCGTTCTGGATGCGCTTGCCCACGCGTTCAAGACGCCGTTGACAACCATACTCGCCGCCAGTTCCGGCTTGCTGGAGACGGGCAGCCTGAACCCCCAGGAAACGGAACTGGTGACGTTGATCGACGACCAGTCGGTGGTTCTCAACGATCTGACCACACGGCTGCTGCAAACGGCGCGCCTCGAAGGCGCGGAGATGCATCTTCGACGCGAAGAGTGCAGTCTCGGTGAATTGATCGACGAGATGGTGGAACCGTTCGCGGCGCAGTTCGCCCTCCGCCCCGCCCGCATCGTAATTCCGGACCGGGAAGTCCTGGTTTCGGGGGACAGCCATCTGATTGTGACCGCGCTGCGGCAATTGGTCGATAACGCGATTAAGTATTCGGATCCCGGCACGCCTGTCACAATCTCGGCCGAGGCGACGGGCGAAGCGGGCAACAGCGAGATACTGATATCGGTGCGTAACGAAGGCCCCGCCATCCGGCCGGAGGACCGCGAACGGATTTTCGACCGTTTCTATCGAAGTCCGGGGACCGAACACCGGGCCGCGGGCACCGGACTCGGATTGTCGATTACGAAGAAAATCGCCGAAGCCCACCAGGGACGAGTCTGGGCGGGCAGCGGCGAAAAGGGCGCGGCCTTCTTCTTCGCCCTCCCGCTCGACCGGTCCCTCTCCAGCCGCCCGCGGAAGGGAGTGCAGGATGACCCCGATGCCTGAGAATACTCCGGCGAACATCCTGGTGGTGGACGATGAATCGTCCATCCGGCAGGCGCTGCGGGTGACCCTGGGCACAAGCGGGTTCGAAGTGGCGGAGGCGGCCACCGGCGAACAGGCTCTGGAATTGATTCGCGGCACGCATTATGACGCCGTGCTCCTCGACATGAATATGCCCGGCATGGGTGGAATGACGGCGTGCCGCGAAATCCGCCGCCTGGCGCCCGGTCTGCCGATTCTCATGGTGACTATCCGGGACAACCAGGACGACAAGGTGGAAGCGCTGGAATCGGGCGCCGACGATTATGTCACCAAGCCCTTTCACATGCGCGAATTGACCGCGCGCGTTCGGGCCGCCATCAGGCGGGCGCGGGCCAAAGACGCTCCGCCGGAAAACATCCTGCGGGTGGGTGAAATAACGCTCGACCCGGGGCGCCGGCTGGTTTCCAAAGCGGGGCAGCCCATACACCTCACGCCCAAGGAATTCGATCTCCTGCATTACCTGATGCTGAATGCCGGAAAACCCATTGCCCACAACCGCCTGCTGACCGCCGTGTGGGGTCCGGATTATGGGGGCGAATTGGAGTACCTCCGTACTTTCGTTCGGCAGTTGCGAAAGAAGCTCGAAGACGATCCCTCGCAGCCTTCGTACCTGATGACCGAGATGTGGTTCGGCTACAGATTTCAGGGAGAGCCATGAATACATCACATAATAACCATTGTATCATGATATTTTATTCACGAATACATCATTAGGTTATTAACTCAACAGCCAGCGTTAGAGTAAGTTCCAAGCTGTAACCAGCGGTTTTATAATGATGACATGAGTATTTCATATGTTTTTTAGTATTATCATGTCGACCGCAAACCCAGCATCATAAGCAATACCCCCACAGAGTCATCAGATCTTTTGATGCAGTTACTTATGCCTCTCTTAGATCTCGATTCCTATACTCGGGTCAATAATCACTTGCGCCTTATGTGAATCCTGGGTGAGTGGTCAGAGGAGGCGGCTTGGAAAAAGCTGATTTTCGCGCTGGTCCTGGTGCTGTGCGTTATCGCCCTTGGCCCGCTGCACGGCCCGGCAGCCGCGAAGAAGTGACAGCCGCAGATCGATTTTAAACAGATGACACTGGCGCTGCTGGGAAACACGTTGTTGCGCACCGCGATTACAAGGAACCTTGTAAGCTTTCCCGCGCAGATTCGTCCGTTTATGCGGCGCAGTTCGGGCGACCTGCAGGAACGAATCGTGCAGCTCTATTTTGTGCGTGGCTGGTCGGTGAAAAATATCTCCGATCGTTATGGTCTCAGTAAGGCGATGGCCCATAAGCTTTTGGCGGAATGGAGGATTCGTGCTGTTGAATCCGGCTACATACAGGAAATCGAGCCGGGAGCCCTCGCGGCGCTTGTAGAGGTGCGGGAAATAACGGTGCGGGAAACAAAGCCCGACGGAAACCCTTCCACGGTTCCTGTGTACGTAAGAGCGCCGATGGATCCTCTGGCGGCGGCAGCCGGGGAGCCTGCGGAATTCGACTTTGCGAACGTAGCGCCGGCGTCCATAGGGCGTCTGGGGAATGCGGCTGCCATGTCCGCGGGGAGTTAACCAATGTCTGTACTGAATACGGATCCGTTATCCTTTATGCCCACTTACGGCCACGGCAAGGAGCCTCCAACCACCAAGCAGGAAGGGAAGCTTCTGGTTGTGGATGACGACGCTTCGGTCCGGCGTACCCTCCACACTACGCTTTACAGTCTGGGATTCGATATCGGGGAAGCCAGCACCGGCGAGGAGGCCATCGCCCTGTGCCGTATCGTGCGCTACGAAGCCGTCCTGCTCGACATCAACATGCCCGGCAAGGACGGAATCGAAACGTGCCGTGAGTTGCGCCGTTTGCTGCCGCGCCTCGCCATTCTCATGCTGAGCGTCAATGACGATTACGAGCGCAAGATCGAAGCGCTCGAAGCCGGCGCGGACGATTACGTGACCAAGCCGTTCCACATGCGGGAGCTGACCGCGCGCATACGATCGGCGCTGCGGCGCTCACGGGCATCAGCCGCTCAAACCGACGAACTTATTTCAATCGGCGACGTCGAACTGCATCCGGCGCGGCGGCTCGTGCTGAAGTCTGGGGAGCCCGTTCACCTGACTCCCAAGGAATTCGACCTCCTGCATTACCTGATGTCGCACGCCGGCCTTCCCATTACACATTCCCGGCTGCTGCATGTGGTTTGGGGATCCGAATACGCCAACCAGGTAGAGTACCTGCGGACGTTCGTGCGCCAACTGCGTAAGAAACTGGAGGACGATGCGGGCAATCCGAAATACCTGCTGACTGACAGTCACGTGGGGTATCGGTTCACCGATCCGGCCCAGGCGCCTCGGTCGTCGTCGGTCCAGGCGTGAAACGCCCGGGTTTTTACTTCGAGTAGAATCCCGATCGCGTGTAGGCCGTCGCGTTACCCGCCTTCAAAGTTACTTTGATCGAATGCCATTTGCCGCTCGCATCGGCGTTCTCCGGAACAAACCCAATCAGATACTGATCGCGCATAGCCCGGCCGATCCTTGCGGCCGCCTGATCCGCGTCGGCGCTCCCGTGGGCCGTGATCTGAAACCCACCCGTCCTGCGCGTTAGTTCTTCCAGAAAGAAGATGCCGTTACGCTCTTCCTGCAGCTCAATCGGCTTCTTGTTGCGGGGCGGGTCATAGACTGAAACCGAATAGATCTGCACGTCCGCCTCGATCGCCGCCGCTGTCAATTCGTGCGCCGAGTAGCGGCTGTGATTGTCCATGCCGTCGGAAACCACCAGCAGCGCCCTTCGCGCGTGGTGGGCGGAACGGCTCTGCAGCAGGGCCGCATAAATGGAATCCACCAGAGCCGTACTGCCGCCGGCGCCGGCGAATGCCATGTGCTCCAGCAGCGCATTGAAATCCGTGGTGAAACCGGAATCCTTCTCCGGACGGTTGGCGACTGTATAGAGACTGGCTTCGTCCGCGGGGTTCGAAGCGTCGAGAAACGCCCGAACGACGCTTTTCGCCTGTGGCAGAACGCTCCTCATACTCCCGCTGGTATCGAATACAATCCCCACGGATACAGGCACATCCTGTTCGCCAAACGACGTGATCCGTTGCGGAACGTTATCCTGGGAGACTGCGAAAGCGCCGGACGGCAATCCACTTACGATGGCCCCTCTCCGGTCCATCACCGTGGTGGGCACCAGCACCACCGGCGCGTCAACGGCAAACGTCGGCGCGTGGTTATTATCGCCCGCCTGCGCGAGGGCCGCGGGAAGGCACCCAATCAATAAAAACAGGGGCGATACGCAGCCACGCAGACTCATACGTTCTCCACGCTTCAGGCCTTAACCTGTCCGAGTGTAAGACGGCTCCGCTGAGTAACGCATGAAACCCGCCTAAGGATAATCTGTGTATTTGAAAAAGCTCTTGATGACTCGGATAAGAGATTTCCATTGGCGATCGAAACTCAAACGCCCTCCGGGACTCAAATGCGCCCGGTGCCCGCAGAACCGGAACCTCGTGGCTTAGTCGAATGTATCTCGCTGGTTCTCCAAGTACTTTACTTGCGACAACTATCCAGTACCGGTAATCGACTATTTGTCCTATCCAAAGAATCTATTTCCAACAGTCCCGCCCCGACACCTAAAATGTATTTTCCATGAGGATAAAATCGATACTCAATGAGTATCAGTGTTGCTTATTATAAGGAGACTACGAATGCGACTAACGCTTTGCATCCTGGCCCTGGCTCTCTCTGCTTGGGCGGCGGATACTGACACTCTTCAGCCCACTGACGCGCAGACACCCGATCAGGCACAGGCTCCGTCGCCGGCGCCCGCCCCAACGGATGCGGCGAAGCCAGCCGACGCCACGCCGCCGGCGCCACCGGCCAGGTACGACGGCTTTACATTCAGCGCCCTGGCTGACGGCTATTTCACGGTGAATTTCAATCATCCCTACGGCGCGGCCAACCAATTACAGAATTTCGACCTCAACAGCGCGACGCCCGAAATGAGTCTGGTCAAGGTCACGGTCGATAAGTCCGACAAAATTTTCGGCTTCCACGTGGATGCCGGTTTCGGCGAAACCATGCGCCTGATTCACGCCGGGGACGTGGCGGCGCAGGATCACAAGGCCCTGCGATATATCGAACAAATGTATCTCATCGCGAAGCCCAACCACACTCACGGAACGGAGTTCGACTTCGGCCAGTTCGTGACTTCCGCCGGCGCGGAAGTGATCGAAGCCAATTCAAACTGGAACTACTCCCGCTCGCTGCTTTTCGCATGGGCGATTCCGTACTACCACTTCGGGTTGCGGACCAGCACGCCGCTCACGAAGACATGGACGGTTGGCGTTCAGGTAGTCAACGCATGGAATACGGTATGGGGGAACAACGACATGAAAAACATCGGGATCACTTCCGCGTTGACCAAAACGAAGTACACCTGGTCGGTCAACTACTATGAGGGCCCGAACAATCCGGGCACTTCCAGCGGAAAGAGGAACCTGTTCGATACCACCCTCCTGCTGACCCCCAACGCCAAAGTGAACTTCTATATCAACGGCGACTACGGGCGCAACAACTTTGCCAACGGTGGCGACGCCGACTGGTATGGCATTGGCGGAGCCGCCCAGATACACCTGACAAGCAAGCTCGCAATCTCACCGAGAGTGGAAATTTTCGATGACGCGGCCGGCTACAGCACGGGCA
>Ga0181521_10005645_pt1 | contig 13831 bp, 13 predicted proteins | sample PEATcosm2014_Bin_32_FD_119764 | JGI IMG/M metagenome (GOLD analysis project Ga0181521, IMG submission 119764) | Peatland microbial communities from MTU Mesocosm Facility, Houghton, MI, USA - PEATcosm2014_Bin02_60_metaG | ecosystem: Environmental > Terrestrial > Soil > Wetlands > Peat | place...
CGGAGTTCGCACAGATTGGAATCGGGCAATGGTTCCGCTTTGTTACAGGCCTTGTGGAACTCAGCGGCGCGCTCGGACTCCTGATCCCGAGATTCCGTTTCTGGGCCGCATTGCAGATTACCGCCGCGATGGTTGGCGCGACAGGGGTGAATCTTTGGATACTCCACGTGCCCGCGCTGGCAGGCCTAACCGCCACCCTCATGGTATTGGCGCTGGTTTTCGCGTGGTTGCGGCGGCCGCAAAGGGGGTGAACCTGGATGCTGGAACTTCGCGATGTCTCGAAACGATTTGTCGGTACCCTCGCGGTGGATCGGGTATCGTTCCGCGCCCGCGCGGGGGAGGTTACCGGATACCTCGGGCCGAATGGCTCCGGCAAATCGACCACCATGAAAATGATCACTGGCTTGCTGGAGATGACGGCGGGTGAAATCCTTTTCGACGGCGTTCCCATTCAGCGCGACCTGATCGCATGGAAGCAGCGCATGGGTTACGTGCCGGAGGAGCCGCATCTCTATGGGCACCTCAGCGGACTCGAATACCTTGTGATGGTGGGACAACTGCGCGGCCTGCCCGGCAAACCGACCGCCGAAAAGATCGAGCATTTGCTGCGCCTGTTTTCACTGCACGGAGACAGGCACGTGCCGGTTTCGTCGTATTCGAAAGGCATGCGGCAGAAGGTGCTGCTGTCGGCGGCGCTGCTGCACAATCCCGATTTGATCCTGCTCGACGAGCCATTCTCGGGCCTCGATGTGGGGACCGGGCTTGTCCTGCGCAGCCTGATCCAGGAACTGGCGGCGCGCGGAAAAGTCATCCTCTTCAGCTCGCATGAACTGGAAACCGTGGAACGAGTGTCGTCGCGGGTGGTGATTCTGCATCGCGGCAGGTTGGTCGCCGACGATTCGATCGAAAACCTGCGAAACCTGATGGCGCTGCCGACACTGGAGAAGATTTTTTCGCAGCTGGCGGTTGAGCAGGATATCGGCGCGTTGTCGCGCGAGATAGCGGACCTGATTCAGGCATGAAACAAACTCAGTTTCGAATCCTCTACCGGCAGTTTCTCTTCCGCATGGTGGATCTCGAAGTTCTCTCCGCCGACGCGCAGGGCGATACGAGCAAACTGCTCGGCCGGTTTGCGGCGCTGCTGGTTTCCGCAAGCCTCCTCACCGCCCTGGTCGGGCTTCTCGCGGGAGGAGGGAGTGCGTCGCCTGCTACCCATCTGATTGCCGACTGGAGTGAAGTGCATTTCCTGATCGCCACGACGATGCTGGTGGTCGGCCTCTTCGCGATACTCAGCTGGGATTCGACATTTCCGGATCGGCGCGATGTGATGGTACTGGCGCCGCTGCCGATCCGGTCGCGAACCATCTTTTTCGCCAAAGTAGCCGCGGTGGCGACGGCCTTGAGTGTGGCGGTGGGCGCCCTGCACATCTTCGCTGGATTCGCTTTGCCCCTCGTGCTCAATCATCGGCATGACGCGGTGACCGCTCCTTCCATCGGGTATGACGGCTCCATGCGTCCCCTCGGCGTGGCGGACCTTGGACCCGCCCTGAGACACGACCTTGAACCCGCCTTCCGGGCAGGTGTATTCGCACCGGGCACGGGAGGGGGCGCGACAGTCGGCGTTTGGAAGCGCGGCGACCAGCGGGTCTATGCTTACGGAACCGCGAAGCCGGATTCGCTCTTCGAAATCGGCTCCATCACCAAGACGTTTACGGCGCTGGCGCTGGCCCAAATGGTGGTCCGGGGAAAGGCCCGGCTGGATGAACCTGTGCGCGATTTTTTGCCCCCCGACACGGTGCCGGCGACTAACGCCGGGGAGATGACTCTGCTGGACCTGGCTACCCATCGGTCGGGTCTGCCGCGCATGCCGAACAATCTGCATTCGACGGAAAGTCAAAACCCATTCGCCGGTTACAACACGGCAGACCTTTATGCGTTCATGAAGTATTGGGGCGTTGGCAAGGAACCGTGGGCTGCCTTTGAATACAGCAACCTTGGATTCGGGCTGCTTGGCCAGGCGCTCGAAAACCGTGCGGGCGTGGGCTACGCCGGCCTGGTGAACGGCATCACGCAACCGCTTGGCATGCGCGATACGGCGATCGATCTCTCGCGGGAACAGCGCGCGCGATTGATCCAGGGATATGCCGCTCCGCACATTCCCGTTGGCCCCATGGATTTGGGCGCGCTGGCGGGCGCCGGGGCTATTCGCTCCACGGCCGCGGACATGCTCCGTTACCTGGCGGCGAATCTGCATCCCCCGAACGAACTTCGAGCGGCAATCGAAGAACAGCACAAGCTGCGCGCGCAGATCGTGCCGGGCACGAGCATCGCGCTGTCGTGGGTTTACGACGCCCACAGCGGAATCTACGAGCACGACGGGGGCACGTCCGGCTATACGAGCTATGCGTTTTTCAGTCCGAAGGGCGACTATGCCGTAGTCGTTCTGTCGAATGTCGGGCCGGACTTATTCGAGTTCGTCGGCCTGCTGGGCGAGCACATACGCGAGCGGCTGACGGGCGAACGCGCCATTTCCCTGAACACGGTCATGGTGCCTGCGGGAGGAGGCGGTGTGCTCGATTTCCTCCGCCTGCTGGCCGTGTGGTGGGTGGCTATGATGGCGGCGGGCGCCTTCATTTACTGCTGCGTGCTGGGCGCCCAGGGACTCGCGGCGCAACTGCTGCCCCGCCGCCACTTCCTGCGCGTATCCTCATGGATGCAGCTGGCCGCGTTCGGTATCTTTGTGGCCGCTTACTTTCTGGAGCCGAAGCTGGTGACGCCCGTGGACCTCATCAACCCGCAAAACTCGGCATACATCGAGTGGTCGCCGTCGTATTGGTTCCTGGGGCTGTTCCAGCAGCTGAATGGTTCTCCTGCCCTGCCCGAGTTGGCGAGGCGCGCGTGGATCGCGATTGCCGTCGCGTTCGGGGCCACGGCTTCGGCGTACACGCTGGCTTACCTTCGCACCCTGCGGAGAATTGTCGAAGAGCCCGACATTCCTCCAGCGGCAGCTTTTCGAATCCGGCTGCCTCGTTTCGGAAATCGATTCGCGACGGCGATCGGGCAGTTCAGTATCCGGACCCTGCTGCGCAGCCGCCAGCATCGCCTTCTGCTGGCTTTCTATCTGGGCATCGGATTCGCGGCGGCGATTCTTTTCAAGAAGTCGGACGAGGCCCCGGGGGCCACCGACGCCGTGCCGCAACTCTCCGCTCTCTGCTCGACGATTGCGATGATGCTTCTTTGGGTGGTGGGAATTCGCATTGTCTTCTCTCTGCCGATCGACATGAGAGCGAACTGGATTTTCCGGACCACGCCGACTCCGCCCCAGCCTCAGGGCATGATCGCGCGGCGCCGCGCGCTGTACACGCTTTCCGTTATTCCGGTCTGCTTGGGAGCCGCGGCTCTGCTGTTTTCGATCTGGCCCTGGCAGGCGGCGGCGAAACACCTCGCGGTGCTCGTGCTGCTGGGTATTGCCATGGCCGAACTCTGCCTGCACGGCACGCAAAAGCTGCCGTTCACGTGTTCCTACCTGCCGGGAAAGGCGAACTTCAACGTCGTGCTCCAGCTGTCGGGAATGGTTACGCTCCCCTTGATCGTCAAGGCGGCGGAGCTGGAGCGCGACTCGTTCGACAGTACCGCCCACTATGCCGCGATCGTTGGCGTGCTTGCGGCGCTCGCGATCGGCGTCCGGTGGAGCGCGACGAGACTGGCGAAGTCCGAGGAGGGCGCGCTGCAGTTCGAAGAAGCCATGGAGCCCGCGGTATTCGCGCTGGATTTGCATCGCGACGGGGTGACGCCGATAGCAGAGTAGACGGGCGAAAGCGCCGGGCGGAAGCCCGGCGGCAAGGCCAAAGCCATGCCCCACGTGATTACCCGCCGTGCAGGCCCAGGCGGGCGAGGACGCGGCGGACCTTCTTTGGTGAGATCGACAGTCGCCGGGCGACGCGCGCGACTTTGCGGCTTTCGTGCTCCCAGATCTTGGGGATAATCAGGTCGGCGAAGTCCTCGGTCAGTTGTTGAAAGCTGCGCTCGCCCACCACGCCCTGCGACCACGCGTGCAGGGTCGCGTCGAGGTTTCCGCCGCGCACTACCTTCGTCTTCAGCAGCTGGAGATCTTCCCAAATGTGATCCTGCACTTCGTTCTTCAGTAACATGCCGGCCTGCTCGCACAGATCGCGGGCGGCATCCATGCTTCCCGGCGAGGTGCCGCAGATCGTCAGGCCCTGCCAGATGAGGGCGCGCGACAGGAGGCGGCGGTTTTCGGTACGCCGCGCGAGTTCCACCGCTTCCTTCGCCGCTTCGAGGGCCAGATGCGCGACCCAGGCGGGATCTTCAATCTCCTCTTCAAGCTTGGTGTTCTCGACCATGCACTCGAGCAGGCGGGCGCGGGCCATCAGGATGTAGTCGTTTTTCTCTTCGCCCAGCTTGTAGGCCGTGCGCGCTTCGTCGTCGGCGCGATGCAGATCGCCGCTGTCGAGGTGAAGGTGACCGCGATTCACGCAGACGGTCCCGGCGCCGCGATGGTTGGAATGGATTTTGTAAATTTCGGCGGCGCGGTCGAGATGAGCGAGGGCCTGGGCGCGCATGCTCTCGTAATCGCGGCGCAGGTCCGGCTCACTGCGGCGGCGCTGAGCGGCGTCGGCATCGATTCGCGTGCGCAACTGCAGCGCGATGAGCCGCTCGACATATCCCATGTTGGCGAGGGAACGGGCCAGGTTGCGGTGCTCGGGATCGCGTTTGCCATACTCTTCGATGGCTTGCGAAAAATGCCGCAGGGCAAGATCGTAGCGGCCCTCGCGCCGGTACATACGGCCGTAGCTGGATTGAATATTGCCGCGAGTGATGAAATCGTCGGTCTCGCGCAGGACGGCATCGGCTTCGCCCAGCATCTTCAGCGCTTCCTTCAAACGGCCCTTTTGAAACATGAGCCAGCTCTCCGCGACGCGCATGGCGGCGGCCATCGGTTCCATGCCGGCTTCCGCCGCATAGCGATAACCTTCGGCGGCGTGATGCTCGGCGTTGTCATATTCACCCGCTTTGCGATTGCAGCGCGAGCTCCAGAAATGCGCCAGAGCGAGCACCATGGAGTCGCCGATTTCGGTGCGCAGGGACAGTACCAGGCTGAAGTTGGCCAGCGCGCGCTCGACGTTCTCTTCCGCCACCCAGATCATTCCCTCCGCCATCAGGACGTAGGCGTAGTCGAGCAGGCTGAGACCGATCCGGCGGCCTTTGGGGAATCCGCACAATCCATCCTGCACGACGTCGATATCGCGCCAGCCCGCATCCACCCACTGAGCGATGTAACAAAGGAGGCCCGCTGCGTCCGGGTGTTTAGGGTCGAGACGACCGGATTTTGCCCAATACTCGTCCAGACGGGCCATACCGCTGCCAATACGGCGCATTCCCAAGTCGCCCCGGAGGCCATGGAGTAAATCAGCTGCCATGTGGGTAATAGGGTATCAGAAGGTAGTCCGATTCGGACGAGTCAGTCCTGGTACCGTCGCTCTTGAGTCGCAAACGCATTTCGTATCTACTGAAAAAATGCGGCGGGTTGGCGGAAACACGGGGAATGCGAATTTGGGGAAATCGGGGACCCAAGTCATTTTGTTTCTTGGAGCGCCCGGAAGCGGCAAAGGAACGCAGAGTTCGTGGTTGTCGGGGCAACTTGGAATTCCCTGCCTTTCAACCGGCGATATGCTGCGGGCGGAGTCGAAACAGAACACTCGCGCCGGTTTGAAGCTGCGGAAGATCCTGGCTTCGGGTGTGCTGGTGGACGACGAAACCGTGTGCGAGGCGGTGAGATCACGGTTGAGCTGCGAACTTCCCGCGCGGGGGATTATTCTTGACGGCTTTCCACGAACCCGCAAACAGGCCGAATGCCTCGACCAGATTCTGTGCAGTATGGGAATGCCGGGACCGGTGGTGCTGCATCTCGAAGTGTCGCGTGAGCGGTTGCTCAGCCGAATGACATCCCGACGGTATTGTGCGGTCTGCGGATCGATCTACAACCTGAGATCGCGGCCTTCATCCCTCGGCACGCGTTGCGAGAACGATGGAGGAGTTCTGCTGCAGCGCGAGGATGACACTGAGGCAGTCATTCTGCGGCGGTTGAACGAGTTTGACCTCTCGTGCGCGCCTCTGGTGGAGTATTACGGCACTGCGGATTACCACCGGATCGATGGTGACCGTGAGGCGGGACTGGTCTCGGCTGAACTGCTCGCGATCCTGGGACCGGCGGACGCCATCGCCGCAGCTTAAGAGCGAACGTGGGGCAGGTTGTTAACCTGCAGCGGATTGGCAATCCGCCTGGCGATTCGGAGCGAAACCGTCCAGGCCGATTACCAATCGGCCGCGGACTGGGGGGTCCGCCCCACACGTCAGGCGCCCCAGCCACCGCCGCCGGGGGTTTCGATGTGGAGGGTTTCGCCGGCCTGAACGGTGAATCGTGTCTTCGACGGGCGTCCACCGCAATTGCCGCAGGCTCCGCTTGCGCCACCCTGCAACCCATACGGCCCTCGTTTGTGCCGGTCCGAGAGAATCGTCACATCCGCCGCGTCCAGGAACTCCAACTCGCGCACGATCCCGTCGCCGCCCGCGTATTTCCCTTCGCCACCCGACCCGCCGCGAATACGATACGCTCGAACGCGCACCGGATACTCGTGCTCGAACGCCTCGATGGGAGTGTTCCAGCTGTTCGTCATGTGCGTGTGCGTCGCGGATCGGCCTGGGCCTCGCGATGACGCGCCCATACCGCCGGCGATGGTTTCGTAATACGCGAAAGGCCGGTTGCGAAGCGTGTCCCGGCCGCCGAAGCTGAGATTATTCATGGTGCCTGAGCTGGCGGCGGGGATTCTCGCGGGGAGGGCTTTCGCGAGCGCCCCGAGAATGACGTCGGTAATGCGCTGCGACGTTTCGACATTGCCCGCTGCCATGGCGGCGGGGAGCCCCGCATTGACCACGCTTCGCTCGGGCGCGATGACGCGAATGGGACGCAGCAGGCCCGCGTTGTAAGGTACATCGGCGGCGATCAAACAGCGGAAACAGTACATCGCCGCCGACACCGCGATCGCATAATTCGCGTTCACCGATCCCGTGACTTGGGGGCTCGATCCGGTGAAATCGACCGTGGCCTCGTCATCTTCAATGCGAACTGCCGCTTCGATTCGCACCGGCTCGTCCGTAACGCCGTCGTCATCCAGAAAGTCATGGAACCGGTACTCGCCATCCGGGATCCGGCGCAGCATGGCGCGCGTCACGCGCTCGCTGTAATTCTGAAGGTCGGCAGCACTGCGGCGCACGCGGCCCAGCCCGTAGCGCCCCACGATTTCGAGCAATCGGGCTTCGCCACGGCGATTCGACATCACCTGGGCGAGAAGATCGCCTTCGCGCTCTTCCGGCGTCCGCACGTTCGCGAGGATGATCTGCATCACGTCTCTTTGAACCTTGCCGCCTTTCATCAGCAGCACGGGTGGAATACGGATGCCTTCCTGATAGATCTCGCGCGCCAACGGCATGGAGCCCGGACTCATGCCACCTACGTCCGCGTGATGCGCGCGAGAAGCCACATAGAAATCGGCCCTCCCGCCTTTCCCCGTAAACACACCGGAGACAGCGGTGATGTCGGGTAAATGAGTTCCGCCTCGAAACGGATCGTTGACGATCGCGACATCGCCGCGGCCGAGGTCAAAGGCCGCGAGAGCATGCTGCACGGACAACGGCATCGCACCCAGGTGCACGGGCATGTGGTCGCCCATGGCGATTGTCTCGCCCGCTTTGCCGTATACGGCGCAGGAGTAGTCGCGCCGCTCCTTGATGTTGGCGCTGAAAGCCGTCTTGCGCAGAACCGCGCCCATCTCGTCGGCGATGGAAACGAACAGATTTCGGAAGATCTCGAGATCCACCGAATTGGTTTCGCTTCGCTTCACTTCACCTTCTTCGTTTCGGCGTTGGTTCCGGCGGCGTTGGAGCGTCTTCCCGCGGCTGTGCGGGCTCTTTTAGTTCCCCTGAATGGACCCGGCAGTTCGCCACTTCAATCAAAAACGATGCCACGGATGTCCATTGACCGCCGGCTCGCCGCTCAATCCGAAAGGCTTTGCCGTCTTTGGACGGGAGCACCCGCAAGTCGGGGTCATCCCCCGGTGGAGGAGCGTGGCGAAGCTTGGGCAGTTGATCGCTCTTGCCCCGCAGAGACCAGCTTTCACCGCCGGTCTCCGACTCGTACGAGAAATATCGGCCCCCGTCGGAAGCCTTACCCGCGTCGACGATCAGTTCACCGTGCTGCGCAGAATCGAACCAGAAACGCTGGACCGAGCCGGCCAAACCCTCTTCGCCCACCAGACGCTGACGCCAGGACGATCCACCGTCCGTCGTTACAAGGAAGAACGGATCGCGGGGCAACGGATACTGGGTTTCGCCCGCGGCCCAGCCGGCCTGCAGATTGTAGAACTGGAGCTGATCGATAGCGCTACCGCGAATGCGGGCCGAGGACTCCCGCCAAGTCGCGCCCGCGTCATCGCTCAGCAGCAAGACGGAACCGATCGTCGCCGAGCTACTATGCAAATCTCCCGCGACAACGATCTTTTTGCCGTTGGGAACAACGGAGTTCAGTTCGAGGTAGATGGGGCAGGGTTCGTCGTCGCTGCAGGACATCCCGGCCCACTGGAGATCGTCTTCCGCACAGCTATAGGCCACGCGCATGGGTTCGCCGGTGTTGGTGAGAACTGGGGAGTCCTGGGCTGAGAGATTGAGCGCTGCCAGAACCAGAAGCGCCTTGGGAAAGAGGCGCGGGCGCATATTTGGGTGATAGGGGTGTATGCGCCCGCTTGTCGTAACGGGGATTTGCATATTGAGACGACGCACTATTTACCCTGGTTACAAGCTTCGTAAAAAAATAATCAATTATCGAACATGCCTTCGAACAGCACGCTGGTCAGATAGCGCTCTCCCGAATCCGGCAGGATCACAACCATCGTTTTGCCCCTGAATTGATCTTCCCGGGCGATCCGGACCGCAGCCGCAACGGCAGCCCCGCAGGAGATCCCACTCAGCAGCCCCTCCTCGCGCGCCAGCCGCCGGGCCATTTCGATAGATTCTTCATTTGTAACAAGTTCCACGCGGTCAACCATGCCCAGATCGAGATTCCGGGGAACAAACCCGGCGCCGAGGCCCTGAATTTTGTGCGGGCCGGGTTTGATCGGCTGGCCCGCCAGAGTCTGGCTGATTACGGGACTTGCGACCGGCTCTACCGCCACCGACAGGATCTTCTTCCCCTTCTCGTTCTTGATATAGCGGGAAACGCCGGTCAGGGTGCCTCCGGTGCCAACGCCGGAGATCAGCACGTCGATCTCACCTTCGGTATCGTTCCAAATCTCCGGTCCAGTGGTTTTGAAGTGGATTTCCGGATTCGCCGGATTTTCAAACTGCTGCAGCAGAACGTAGCGGTCGGGATCGGATTGCACCATCTCCTGCGCCTTACCGATCGACCCGGCCATGCCGCGGGCTCCCTCGGTCAGAACCACATTCGCGCCGAATGCGGCCAGCACTTTCCGCCGCTCGATCGACATGGTTTCGGGCATAGTGAGGGTCACGGGGTAACCACGCGCCGCGGCTACGAAGGCGAGCGCGATACCCGTATTGCCGCTGGTAGGCTCAATCAGTTCCTTTCCCGGCTTCAGGAGGCCGCGCTTTTCCGCATCCCAGATCATCGATGCGCCGATGCGGCACTTAACCGAATAAGCCGGATTGCGGCCCTCCACTTTCCCCAGAATGGTGACCGGTGCGCCGTCGATGACGCGGTTGAGTCTGACCAGGGGGGTGTGGCCAATGCTGAAGGAATTGTCGTCGTAATACATTCAGATCTCCCAATTTGGCACAAAACGGCTGTGCTTATCGGTCCATTCCCGGACCAGATGCGCGAAAGTGGTGGAATCGAGCACGCCGTCGATGGTGGAATCGACGCGTTCCCAGAGGTCGGAAAAAGGGGAATCGGCTTGCTTGCGCAGGCGCGCCCGTTCTTCCTGCCTGCCCTCGACAAAGTGGAGCACGTCGCCCACCGAGATCGATTCGGCGCGCTTGGCAAGCATGTATCCACCCTCCGCGCCGCGGCGCGATTCGACGAACCCGCCCTGCTTCAGGCTGGCCAGTATCAACTCCAGAAATTTCTGTGGAATCTTCTGCCTGCGCGCGATCTCGGCGATTTTGACCGGCTCGGCGCCGGAGTTTGCCGCCAGATCGAAAATGGCCTGAAGGGCGTATTCACCCTTGACCGAAATGTTCATCGGCGAAGTGCCTCACTCAATTCCCCGGGCAAAACTAGAGATTAGTGGGTTTGAGCCGATCCGTCAACAAAGATAGTGTTTTGGGGGAAAACGAAGGGGGGAACTGGAGCGCCGGGAGAGAGCGGCGAAGGGTGTGAACGAAGGGCTGACCTCCCGGTTTCCCGAGGCGATCAGCCCTGGGAAACTACTTTTTCGCGGTGTCGGTCTTGTCAGCCTTCTTCTTCTTTTTCTGCATCTTCTTCGAATCGTCAGTTTTTGTGGTGTCCTGAGCGAAAGAGACGGTGCCGAGGGCAATACCAAGGCCGAGTGCGATTGCCAAAAGTTTCTTCATGTGTGATCTCCGTCAGATATCGGGAAGAAACTACTTCTTCTCGGTGTCGGTCTTGTCGGCCTTCTTCTTCTTGGTCTTCTTCTCCTTCTTGGTGGTGGTGTCCTGGGCGAACGAGAAGGAAACGGTGCCGAGGGCGATGCCAAGGCCGAGCGCAAATACGAGAAGCTTTTTCATGCTTTGTGATTCTCCTTAGAATGAATTGGGACGAGATTCCGTCACCAGAATGATAGCCAACGGGACATGAACCCCACCTTAAACTGTGATTAAATTCACTTCATTATGCCAGTTCGGGAGATTAATTCAATAAAATCAACAACTTAGGCATTCAGCCCGGCGGGTGCGTGCTACTCTCTCGGCAGATGAAGAAATCGGATCTCGTGAGAGAAATGGCCAAAAGAAATGGCGGAAATGCCGGTGACGCCGCCGACCAGATGGATCGCGTGGTGAATCAAATCATTCGCACTCTGCGCAGTGGGAATCCCGCCCGGCTTCCCGGACTCGGCACGATAACTCCGGGAAAACACTGGACTTTTAAGCCGGAGCGAAATGACGCTTGAGGAGCTTTCGCGGCTGATCGAGCGCGTGTTGAAGCGCTCCAAAGCGGTCGAAGTCGACGGACTGGGAGTGTTCGCGCGCAACCAGACCGGTGAGATTTCCTTTGAGCATTCAAACCGATTACGAATCTTTATCGCCTACGCAAGCGAAGACAGAGGCTCCGCCGAACGTCTGTTCAAACAACTTACGGCGCATGGTTTCGCCGCCTGGCTGGACCGCCGGAAACTGCTTCCCGGCCAGGACTGGCCGCACCGGATCGAAGACGCAATCGAGAGCTCGGATTTTCTCATTGCGTGCTTTTCGGCCAAGTCGATCCGGAAGAGAGGCGGCTTTCAAAAGGAAATCCGCCTTGCGCTGGAGTGCGCCAACCACATGCCGCTGGACGACGTCTTCCTGATCCCGGTCAGGCTGGACGATTGCCGCGTGCCCACGCGAATTCAGCGCGAGACCCAGTATGTCGACCTGTTTCCCGATTGGCGTGCCGGGTTCGAGCGCGTATTGCGAATCATCGAGAACCAGGTCCGCCGCGCGGCATAAGCGCCGCGCATAATAGTTCCTGATGAGTTGCCGAAATCAGAGATCGTATTGGATACTGGCCGGCGTCATCACGCTGTTAGCCGCGGGTCTGGAGATCTATGCGCAGACCGACGCGTTCGCCTGGGATGAAGGCTTCCACATGCTCGCCGCGCAATTGATCGCGCGGGGGAAACGGCCTTATCTGGATTTCAATTTCTCCCAAACGCCGCTCAATGCGTATTGGAATGCCTTCTGGATGACCGTATTTCCGCAGAGCTGGCGGACGGTCCACGCGGTCGCGGCGCTGATGACCACGGGGGCCATCCTGATGACGGCGGATTTCATTTTCGCGCGTTTCCCCGTAGAGCGCTGGCGTTTCGCGTTGGCTCTGATGGCTTCGTTCGTCCTCGGTCTGAATGTGCTGATCGTGCAATACGGGACGATCGGGCAGGCGTACGGTCTCAGCCTGTTTCTTATCGTGGCGGCGTTCCGATTGACGTTGGTGTCGGTGGATCGAAGCGGGCTCGTCCTGCCGGCTCTGGGCGGTTTGCTGAGTTCCGCCGCGGCGGGGGCTACACTGCTGACGGCGCCGGTTTGCCCGGTTCTCGTCTTGTGGATGGTGTTTCAGAATCGCGGCGGAAACCGATGGAGAAAGGCCGCGGCTTTCCTGGTTGCCGCCGTTATTCCCTTCCTGCCGGTCGTTTATCTGTTTCTGAAGGGGCCGCGGCAGACGCTCTTCAACATCATTCAATACAACCTGATATTCCGCCAGGTGGAATGGCCGGGGGCGATCCCGCACGATATCGGGGTGATGCTTTCCTGGCTGAACTCAGCCCAGGCGCTGATGGTGGGCCTGCTCGCCGCCGCGGGCCTGCTGTTCATCAGATTCCGCAGTGACTGGACCGCAGAGCAACGCGCGGAGTTTTATCTGTGCGGCTGGCTGGCGCTCGCGCTCGGTATGTACATTTCTACCGCTCATCCCACTTTCCAGCGTTACTACCTTTTCGCGCTTCCGTTCCTCAGTATTCTGAGCGCGGCAGGGTTGTATTCGGTCAGCACCCGGCTTTACGCGCCGAACCGGCCCTTCTGGCCTGTATTTGCGCTGACAGCGATCTTTTCGCTGGAGTTGGCGAAAGCCCTCCACGATAAACACGACAATGTGAATTGGCTGGATTTGGAAAAGGTCGCTGCCAAAGCCGACCAGGTGACGCCTCCCGGAGGGGTGATCCTGAGCGACGAGCATATCTACTTCATCACGCGACGGACACCTCCTTCCGGCATGGAGCTTGCCGATTCGCACAAGCTCGATTTGCCGCCGGATCGGGCCATTCCGCTGCACCTCGTTTCCGAGGCGGAAGAGCTGAAACAACTCAAAGAAAGACGGTTCACGACTGCGGTCGATTGCGACAAAGGCCACAAACTGGGGGAAGAGGATTTCCAGAAACTCTACCGGCAGAAGGCCGAGTTCGACCTATGCACGGTGTATTGGGACCTCATCCGCTGAAGGTTTCAGTTTGCCGGCTTTTCCAGCTTCCTGCGAACCTCGCCGGCGTTTTTCGCCTCCGGGGCAAGCTGGAGATACTTCTCCCAGGCTTCGCGGGCAGCTTTTGAATCCTTCATTTTTTCTTCGGCGTCGCCGAGCCTTAACCAGGCTTCCGCGTTGCCGTCGTTCCACTTCGTCGCCTCGCGAAAGCGTCCCGCGGCGGCTTTGAAATCGCCCTTCTTGAAATAAAACTCGCCGACGGTAACGTCCTTCTTCGACTGCAACGGATTGAATGTGTACTGCTGCTGGATTTTGGCCTTGTCCTCTTCGGGCGGGAGCTGATCGGGCGAAATCCGGCTCTCGTCCGGCGGCAGGCTGGCCTGTTCTTTGGGCTGGTCTTTGGGAGCCGGCGCCTGCTGAGCCGGCGCGGCCGGTGTAAAGGCCAGCCCAACCCACATCGCAGAGACTCGGAGCCGTGACATAATTCAAGTATATTGCGCTGAGGCCAGTCAGAGCCCTTGCGGGAACCCGCAAAAATGCAATCCTCACAGAGTCTGCTCCGGGAAAAGGTCGCGCAACTGCCGCTCGCGCCCGGAGTGTATCTGTATAAGGACGCCGCCGCAAAGGTCATCTACGTCGGCAAGGCGAAGATCCTGCGGGCACGCGTCCGCA
>Ga0181521_10005646_pt1 | contig 13830 bp, 16 predicted proteins | sample PEATcosm2014_Bin_32_FD_119764 | JGI IMG/M metagenome (GOLD analysis project Ga0181521, IMG submission 119764) | Peatland microbial communities from MTU Mesocosm Facility, Houghton, MI, USA - PEATcosm2014_Bin02_60_metaG | ecosystem: Environmental > Terrestrial > Soil > Wetlands > Peat | place...
CAGACGATCGCCGACGCAATGCCCGCCAGCACCGCCATTACGAGAGAAAGAAGAGAGCCGAGAAACGCGAATCCGGCGCCGGGACCGATATACGCGGGCAGGCCCCAGTGAGTCACCGGAGACGTCCTTCAAGGAACGGCACTTCGAGAACCTTCTCGTGCTGAATCGGGCCGTGGCCGAAGTATCCGTCCTCGCCGAATAACTCGCCGTGGTCGGAAGTGATCGTCACGTAAGTGTTTTTCGGCGCCAGATCGAACAACTCTTCGACGACGCGGTCCAGGTATCGCACAGCTTCAATTTGACGCCCGCGCAAAGCGGTAAGTTTCGCTGTGCTGAACGTCCCGCGCTTCACACGCGGCAGTTTACCGCCCACGATGAGCTCGTCGAGATGCTGGAAGACGCCGTGCACGCCGCTGATTTTCGGCCATTCGCCGGGCGGCTCATCGGGCAGCGCGTAGGGATAATGCGTTTCGCCGGCGTTGAGCAGGCAGAACGTGGGGGCTTCCTCCGAAAACGTGAGTTTCGGCAGCATGGCGCGCATGTCGTTGTGACGGCCCATAAGCTCCCACGAATCGAAGCCTGTATTCAAAATGGTAGCGGGATTCAGAACGGGCAGCGAAACCAGAGCATGCGTGCGATAGCCGAGTTTGCGAAGCAGCACGGGCAGGTACATCCGGGGCAGGAAGGATTTAAACTGCAGGTTTTTCAGCCCGAGGCGCGCGTTGAATTTCAGGAATTCGCGCTGGTAGTATTCCGTCGCCAGGATATTGCGCGGGCTGGAATGCGGCATGAGCCCCATGAGCAGGTTGTAGTGCGACGGAGCGGTCCACGAGGCCCACGACCAGCGCTTTTCGAGACGACCCAGCTTCCGCATGGTCTTTGGCCGCGCCGCCGTGAACGAATCGTAGCGGCAACTGTCGAGAACGATGAGGATGTAGTTGCCCGGGGGCTTTGTGGTGGAAATTGCAGGCATCGGCTGGGCGACAGCTTTAATGGTACTGAAGAAGCACGCTGAAATCGCGATCGATCACACCGGCGTAAGGATCGACATAAAAAACAGGAATGTGACCCATCAGTTCTTGTGATGCCACTTCGCCCGGTATTCGTATATCATAGGATTTTCAGGGCTACGCTGGCCTGGAAACCTTCAAGCACCCCCGTCAGTCGCAAATCAAAAAACAAGGAGCTAACCGTTCATGATTAAGTTCACGACGCAATTGTTTTGTCTGGCGACCCTCGCACTGGGGATCGCAAGCGCCGCCACATCGCAGGTAACGCTTTACGACAACGTCTCGGTGGGTCGGACCCAGCTGAAAGCGGGCGACTATACGGTAGAAATGCAGGGCGACAAGGCCGTATTTAAAAGCGGCAAGATGACTGTGGAAATCCCGGCGACATCGGCGAAGAGCGATCAGCCGTATTCCTCCACAGTGATCATTTCGCAGCATTCGCAGCTTAAAGAAATCGATCTTGGCGGCACGCAGGACAAGATCGTTTTCAGCGCCGAGAAATAACCGGGCCACCGGGTCACTGATCCGCGGGGAAGGAGAGCCGGTCGGGACGGCCGGAAATCCGGCACCCTGAAACATCGTGTTAAGGTGAAGGTTCTCTCATACGGCTGAGGAAACCCACCATGTCGATCCGCGGGTGGTTGCTGTTGCTGTTTCTGGCGCACGCCTGGGCCCGCGCCGGACCCCGTGCCAAGCACTCCCGCACCGCTTTCGCCGCCTTCCATTTCCGAGAAATGGAATTTCTTTGCGGCGAAACCGCCAACCCTTTGATCCTGGTCGCGGCCGTACCGGATGCGACCGCTTCGCAGTTGACGCGCTCCGCTCTACGGAAAGCATTTCTGGAGAAAAGATGCCTTTCTGAAACGCTTCGGCGCGACCGTGGGAGACGACGTCAGCCAGAATTTTTTTGCCGACTTCGTACTCGCGTCGGCGCTTCACGAAGACACGCGGTACGTTAAACGAGGTTCCTCGCACAAGGTGTGGCCGCGCATCGGCTATGGCATCAGCCGGTCGGTGATTGCGCACACCGATTCAGGCGCTGCAACTTTCAACTGGGCCAATGTGATTGGATGTGCGATGAGCGCTACGCTCTCGAATGCGTATTATCCTCCTGTCAGGGCGAACGGCAGCCGTCGGAGCGGTGAATTGGGAAACCAACGTCGCGGGCGCGGGTTTGACCAATCTCATGCCGGAGTTCGCGGCGGATGTCGGCCACTGGATCAAGCGGCGTCTGCCTTTCCACCATTAGCCTGCCCTGAATACCGGGCCTCCACCCGTCCATTCGGCTGATGCGCCGCGGCCCCGCTGCCAGTCATCATCGAAGCATGGGACCAGTCCTCAGTAATTTTTCAGCCAGCCTCGCCGAGCTGGTCGAGCGCGCAGGCCAGTCCGCCGTCGCCATTGAAGCCCGCCATCGCATCGGTTCGAGCGGCTTCCTGTGGAAACCCGGCATCATTGTGACCGCCGACCACGCCATCCGCCGCGATGAAGAAATTCCGGTGATCCTCCCCGACGGTAAAAGAGCCTCAGCCGAACTGGCCGGCCGCGACCCCGGTACAGACATCGCCGTTCTGCGTGTGAACGGCGCATCGGCTCCTCCGCTCACCGCCGCATCTCCGCTGCGTACGGGCGAAATCGTACTGGCCATCGGCCGCCACGAGCCGGGCGTTCTCGCCGCCATGGGAATTGTGAGCACTGCCGGCGGTCCCTGGAGAAACTGGCGCGGCGGACACCTCGATTCCCTGCTCCGTCTCGACATCGGAGCTTATCCGCGCTCTTCCGGCAGCGCCGTCATCGACTCGCAGGGCCGCTTCGCCGGCATGCTGACCACCGGCCTCACGCGCACCGCACCCATCGCGATCCCCGCTGCAACCATCGACCGTGTCGCCGCGGAATTGCTCGCACACGGCCACATTGCGCGCGGCTACCTCGGCGTCGGATTGCAGCCCATCCCGCTGCCGGCTGCGTTCTCCAAAGCGCTCAACCGCGAGCAGCGCGCGGGTGTCATCGTGCTGAGCGTCGCGCCGGACGGCCCGGCCCAGAGCGCGGGCATTCTGCTCGGCGATGTCATCGCTGCCATCGGCGGCCAGCCGGTCACCGATACCGACGACGTGCAGGCGGCCCTGGGTGGCGCCGTCGGAACGGAATTGCTGGTGGTCATTTTCCGCGGCGGCGAGCGGGCCGAAGTCCGCATCAAGGTTGGCGAACGGAGGGACTGATGAGACGATCGAGCTCTGGGACGGGCGCAGAAGTCCGAAACAACCGCTCCCTTACGGTCACGGCTCCGCAGGATCAGCGTGTTACTGAGCCGCGACCGTAAGGGAGTCGGTTTTGCCACGGTAGGCTAAGGCTCGAATGGACCGGCGTGGTTCACGGCGTCGGACCCATTAGCGGCGTTGGCAATCACATGGGCAACCACGAGTTCATCCACACTACCGCGCGCCTTGCGCCAGGCAGCTCCGGCGGACTCGGTCTTGCCATCCCTTCCAGTGCCGTCGCCCGCTTGCTGACCGCCGGTTCGCCCGTCGAGCTCGGCGTCACCGTGCGGCCGGTTCGAATCCCCGGACCCGATCCCGGCATCGCATGGTTAGTGCTTGGTGTCACGCTGGGGAGTCCGGCCGACTATGCCTCCCTCCGCATCGGTGACGTGCTCATCGGGTCCGGCGGGAGGCGTTTCACGATCAGCGGCGATCTTCAGGATGCCCTCGGCGACCCGAAGCAGCGCGAGGTCACGGTACGGCTGACGCAGGGAGCAGCGGCTTGAACGGAACGGCGGACGAGAGAATTCGTGTGCTGGTGATCGGTGAATCGCCGATCGTGCGCGCGGGTCTCGAAGCAGCCATTGCGCAAACGGACTATTTCGAAGTCGTTGGAACCTGCGCTCTCGCCGGATCGGCTGCGCTGCTTGAATCCACTGGCGCCGCCGCGGTGCTGATGGAAAGCGGTACATTCAGCGCGTGGACGCCGGGCGAGGCCGCGTCTGAAAGGGAGTCCAGTCCGAAGCCGCCGCCGGTGGCTCTAACGCCGCGCGAAATCGAAGTGCTCCGGCTGCTGGCGGATGGCGCGAGCAACAAAATCATCGCGCACAAGCTGGGCATTTCCGATCACACGGTCAAATTCCACGTGACGTCGATCCTTTCGAAGCTGAACGCCGGCACGCGAACGGAGGCCGTCACGCTGGGCGTGCGCATGGGCCTGGTTTATTTGTGAAGTAAAGCTCCACTCTGTGACCCAGATCAGGCAACTAATAAATGTCCCGTAGTGTTTGACTTTATACTGGGGATGCGAAGCTCGCACGCTTGGAGCGGTGTCACCGAAAGGACGACGATGAAGTCCAAACGCACAATTTCCATGCTTCAGTTCACGCGCCAGCTGATGGCGCTTTCGCTTTCTGCGCTGTTGATTCCGGCGGCGCAATTGAATCTGTATGCGCAAGCCCCGCCGCCGGCGTACGCCCCGCTGGACGCCGCACAACTGGATCAGCTCGTGGCCCCGATCGCTCTTTATCCGGACGCGCTCGTCGCTCAGATATTGACCGCCTCTACCTACCCGGACCAGGTTGCCGGGGCGAACAACTGGCTGCACCAGAACATGATGTTGCCCCCGGATCAGCGGGGAGCCATGGTGGACGGCATGCCCTGGGACCCGAGCGTCAAAGCTCTGACGGCGTTTCCCTCCGTCCTCGACAATCTCGCGCGGAACTACAACTGGGCTTCGCAGCTTGGCAACGCCTATTACAACCAGCCCGGAGACGTCATGAACGCCGTCCAGGCCACACGGTTCCAGGCGCAGCAGGCGGGCGTGTTGGTTTCCACTCCGCAACAGCGTGTGTATGCAGACAACGGCGCGATCATGATTGCGCCGGTCAATCCCGCGCTGGTTTACGTTCCCTATTACAATCCCTGGCGCATCTGGGGACCGACCGTTGTCGCTTACCCTGGCTATTATGTGATGCCGCCTCCGGCGGGCCTCGCGCTGGGAATCGGCATTGGCTTCGGCGTGGGAATTTCGGTAGGGCTCTTTGCTCACTACGGATGGGGTTATGGTGCGTGGGCCCCGAACTGGCACGGCGGAGTCGTGCTTTTTAATCGCGGCCCTTACTACTCGCGCAGCGTGACCGTGTTCAATCACGGCAATTTTGGAGCTTACAACCGCGGCGTGTTCGAGCAAGAAGGGCGCGGCGTCCCGGGAGGATTTCATCCGGCGGTGACGCGAGCCGGATTCGTCGGCCGGCCGGAAGGGCGTGCCGTCGGGGGGCCGGAAGCTCGGCCCGTCGCAAGACCGGAAGCCGCGCGTCCTGCGCCTGCCGTACGGCCGGAAGCCGCGCGAGCCGAAGCCCCTCGACCAGCAGCCGCTCGTCCGGCGGAACCGGCCTATCGTCCGGCAGCTCCTGCTGCTCGCCCGGCGCCTGCCGCTCAACCACAGGCGCGCGGCGCAGCGCCGGAACGCGGTAATGCCGGACATGCGCCTGCTCCCAGAGCAGCGCCCGCGCATCCTGCCGGCAGAGAGGGCGAAAAGAAGTAATCGCGGGGCTGATTACCGCGGGTCGAGCACCCTGCGCGCGGATTCCGCCCCGCGGACCGGAAGCGACTCGTCGGTCAGCAGACCAATTTGTTTCAATACCGAAGCCTGGTCCCGGCAAGCGGAGTCGGACATGGCCGATTCTAACTCAACCGGACTACCGCTCCCTCACGGTCACGGCTCAGAAATCCTCTTTACCAGGGCAGCGGCTGGCCCAGATGAAAGAACCCTCCCGTCGGCCCGTCTTCGCCCAGCAGCGCCAGTTCAACGCCCGCCTTTCCGCCTTCCGGAATCTCCATGGGCGCGGCATCCGTGCCCATTTCCGTCTTCACCCAGCCGGGATGCGCCGAATTGACCTTGATCTTCGTACCCTTCAGCTCATGCGCCAGGTGGATCGTGAACGAGTTCAGCGCTGTCTTCGAAGCGTCGTAAGAGAGCGACTTGAAATCGTAGATCGGACTTTTCGGATCTGCATGCAGCGTCTGCGACCCCAGAATGCTGGACATATTCACGATCCGTCCCGCCTCGCTCTTCCTGATCAGCGGCAGCAGCGCCTGCGTCAACGCCACCGGTGCGAAGAAGTTCGTCTCAAACGTGCGATGAATCACATCGCTGGTCGTCGCACTGACTTTGCCGGTGCCCAGGCCCTCCGCCGAAATACCCGCGTTGTTGATCAGAATATCCAGGCGTCCGAACTTCTCTTCCAGAAACCCGGCGGCCGCCGCATGGTCTTCCTTCTGCGTTACGTCCAGCTTCAGGAACTGCGCATCCAGTCCGTCACCCCGCAGTTTTGCGGCTGCGGCTTCACCCTTCTGCGGATCGCGCGCCGCCAGCACCACGGTGACGCCCGCCTGCCCCAGCTGCCTCGCCATCTCGAATCCCAGCCCTTTATTTGCGCCGGTGATCAGAGCAATTTTTTTTGTACTCGCCATACTTGCCGTAGATGGCTCGCGTGGGCAAAGGATTCAACCGCGCTGGCGTGTAACTGCGGGCAGATGCAGTCCAGCAGGCCGTCCCGGTCATGTCGTTACCGCTCCTTTACAGTCACGGCTCAGCAAATCCATTCTCTTTCCGAGCCGTGACTAAAGGAGTGGTAACGGAATCGCAGAGCCAGCCCACTAATTCAAAGACTTCAGGAAGGCGGCTACGGCCACGGCGTCTTCATGAGTCAGCGTGTAGGCCGGCATCGGAGGGTTAGCGCTGCTTCCCTTGGGATCCTTGCCTGTTTCGAGAAACTTCACCATGCCGGCCTCGCCCCACCGCGCCCACAACGGGCTGGTCGAAGTGAGGTCAGGCGTTTTCGAGCGCCAGTTGGGGGGTTGGTTCACGGAGACAAAATCCAGCGTGGAGCCCTTCAGCCATGCCGACTTAACGATTTCTCCGCTGACGATCAAGTGCGGAGTGTGACAGTCCTGGCACTTGGCCACCTCTTCCACAAGGTACTTCCCGCGCGCAATTTTTTCATCCTGCCCGAAAACCTGGAAGCACAAAATGGTCAGACTGACTGCCAGCCCGGCAAGGGTCATTCGCATGCGCCCATCCTAGCGGACGCAGCGCGCGAACGCAATTTCCGGTTATAAAATGAAGAGTCCTCAAACACCCATGCGCGCTTTGAGACTCTTCTTGACGGCGAAACGCGCTCCACGATGCGCAACGTCAAAATAAAATGATCCATCGAGCCGTGGTGTTGATGCTCGCCGTTTCGGGACTGCTGCCGGCCCAGCAACCAGCCGCTCAGCAGCCGGGTCCCGCGGATCCTCCCGATGCCGCATCGCCGGCCCCTGCGACTGCCACTTCCGGACCGCAGTCGCCGCAATGGAAGAACCTCAGCGTCAAAGAGAAACTTCGTTACGATTGGCGGCATCTGTTCGATCCTGACAACGTCATCTACGCGGGAATCGGCGCGGGTTTCGACCAGGCGCGCGAACGGCCGGGCGAGTGGGGCGAGGGCTGGGGCTCGTTTGCCGAACGATATGCCTCACACCTGGGCCAGTACGCAATTCAGCGAAGCATCATGTTCCCGATCGAGGCCATCGACCACGAGGATACCCGGTATGCCCGATCCAGAAGGACGTCCTACAAGGGACGTCTTGGAGACGCGTTTCTGCACACGATCTGGCGCCATAACGACAGCGGCGGCATGATGCCCGCCTACAGTGAATTTCTGGGCGATTACGGAGCGGCCTCGGTGTCGCGCCTGTGGTGGCCGCAGCATTACCACACGGGGTCGGCGATATTCTTTGCCGGATCGGACACCATCCTGGTGGATGCGGGCATCAATGTCTTCCATGAGTTCAGCCCCGATCTCAAGCGATGGCTGCACCTGGGTCATTGATAATAGGTAAGACAAGAGCCCATGAGAACCATTTCCACCACAGCCCTGGCTTTGACGTGCGCGCTTCTGACGGTCGCGCCTGTGCGCGCGGCCGAGATCAGGGTCGTCACGTCGGGGGCGTTCACAGCCGCTTATCTGGAATTGGTTCCCCAATATGAACGCGCCACACATAACGAACTTCTGACGGGGTTCGGGCCGTCCATGGGGACGAGTTACAATGCCATTCCGATGCGCCTCAAGCGCGGTGAGGCGATCGATCTCGTGATCCTCGCCGCGCCTGCGCTTGACGATCTGATCCGGCAGGGCAAAGTGCGGGCGGACAGCCGGGTCGACCTGGTCCGATCCAGCATCGGCATGGCGGTCAAGGCCGGCGCGCCGAAGCCTGACATCAGCACAATAGAAGCACTGAAGCGCACTCTGCTCGCAGCGAAGTCCATTGCATATTCCGACAGCGCCAGTGGCGTCTATCTCGCCACCGAACTATTTCCGAAGCTGGGAATCGCCGATCAGATCAAAGGCAAGACCAGGAAGATCGAGGCCGACCCCGTTGGAGGAGTGGTGGCGAAGGGAGAGGCGGAGATCGGCTTCCAGCAGATCAGCGAACTGCGTCCGGTAAAGGGTATCGACATCGTGGGCGAGTTGCCGCCCGGGGCGCAGAGAGTCACGGTGTTTGCCGGAGGCATCCCCGTAACGGCGAAGGATCCGGAGGCGGCCAGGGCTCTCCTCCGGTGGCTTGCCTCACCAGCCGCCTTGCCTGCCATCAGGAAGAGTGGTTTGGAACCGGCGAAATAAGTTAGCCTGCTGCTTGATTTCGGAGCCAACGGCATCGTGATGCCGACTTGGCTGCGCTTGAAACTCCGGCAGGATGCATTTTCCGGATCTCACAAGACGCTAACCATATAGAACCTTGCTCTGCCGGTACCAGTAGGCCAGCATGAGGCTATGAGACTTTTGCTGAGTTTCATCCGCCCTGATTCGCGTACCGAAAGAGGGACCAGAACGCTTGGCGACCTCTGGTGTAGTCTGATGCACGACATCAACTGGCCAATCCACGGCCACTACACATGCGCGACCTGTGGCAGGCTGTATTCGATATCGTGGGAAAACGTCCACGGGAACGCAGTGCCGAGCACCTCTGGTATGCGAAAACGAGAATCCGCACGGCCACAGTTCAGTCCCGCAATCAGTACCCCAACGCGTTTCTCACCAGCACATTCTTCCGGCAAAGTGTGAAGGCGGCGGTGTGCGACACCCCGCACGTTCCGTCTCCGCTGCCACCAGTCACTTACTATCTGGAAAATGTGTGTCTGCTGTCGATATGTGATTGAGTGTAAGGCTGGGCAATTGGGTTCCCGGAACAATACCCTGAGGCGACGGGCAGGTCGGTCCGGACCGGGGGTGTGCGCCAGCCCATCTCACGGAAATGGAGACGTTTTATGCTCAATGAATGGTTCAGAAAGTTTGACATGAGGGGCCCCGTGTGGCCTGCCAGAGCCCGTGCGGACCGGAACACTCATCCCCCTAACCCGGAGACATTCGAACGTATCTATGAGAGTGCGACTGTAAAACCTCCGAAAATCACGTGTGGCATTCAAAAGGTGGCGGAAATGGCTAAAAGCACCCACCTCACGGGAATGTCGTCGGAGTTCAAGCGAAAGGCATTGTTGATGGCGCTCAATGCCGTTGGCACCGATGAAGGGGCGGTCCTGAACGACCTGGTCGTCCGGGAGCGAGCCCTTAAGGAATATGAGGACTCGTTTTTGGAAGAAATGAGTCAGTTCGAAGCATCCCGGATGGATCAAAATCGGCTCCAGCAAGCGGAACTGGACAAGGTAACCAGTCTGATCAAAGCGCGCATCCAGGCGAACCTGGATGATGTGCAGAGGTGTCACAGGGAATTTCGCACCTGGCAAGAGAACAAACGTCAGGAACTTCAACGGTTAACCGAAGCCGCTGCTCTGTTCGTTCCGCGGGAAGGCGTGGAATGGCACGAGGCTGAAAACAATATCATGCCGATGCGGCGCCCAAGCGGCACTTTCCGATGACGGTTATTATCGGCAGCTGTTCCGAGAATATCGTGGTGATTCCGCGTCCTTCGCTTCCGGCGGGACTGAACCGCTACTGCCCCGACATCGGAATTTCGAAGTAGTAGAGTTCTTTTCCGGTGACGGGATTTTCCAGTCCTGAGATATAGACCGTAGCCGCGGCGCTCACCAGCGGCACCTGAAAGTAAACAAAACCGCTGGCCGCCTGGCCCGCCGGCAGCATCTTCGCAGCGAGTGCCCGTCCTTCGATTCCCCATTCCGCCAGTGGACCGTTCTTGACCTTCTTCACGCCGATCTTGCCGAACGGACCGGGCACGAGGCCGGGTTCCTTTGCGCCGTTGATGTACTTCAGGTCCTGTGCTGGCGTCGCTTCCACATGCGTCCCGTCGGGCAGATTGTAGTACCACTTCGCGTGATCGATGCGAACCGCGTCCGGACCATCGTTCTGGATCACGATCAGGACCGGCAGGACACCCAGACGATACGGGTTGATTTTGCCGAAGGCCTCATGCGCCTGCTCATCCGTGATGAACGGTTCGGCCGCGATGGTCACCTTCTCGCTGGTTTGCCGATGCGGATACTCGCCGGCCTTGCGCACCTCGAACTTCGTCCTGTCGTTGTCGGCCCCGCACACCGCGGCTATACTCACAAGGAGGAGCAGCGGCCATCTCAAACCATTGAAACGCAAAGCGATTTTCCTCCTCTACCGCGTTTTGCAGGGGCTTGCTTCACCCGCCATCCTAGTTTATCTGCTTCTGCGCGGCCTGCGGAACCGCCAATACTATTCGACTCTGAGCGAACGCTGCGGCCATCTGCCACCATCGTTCCAACAGACCATTTCCGCCTCGATCTGGTTGCACGCGGTTTCAGTGGGGGAAGTGCTGGCCGCCATTCCGCTCATCGAAGAACTGAAGCGGCGGACTCCCGCGACTCCGATTTTCGTCAGCACCACCACGCTGGCGGGCCGCGAGACGGCGGGAAAGCGCCTCGCCTCGCTCGCCGACGGAGTTTTCTTCGCGCCCTTCGATTTTGTCTGGGCCGTGCGCCGCGTGCTGCGCCAATTGCGCCCCGCAGTGGTAATCGTTCTCGAAACCGAGATCTGGCCGAACCTTTTCCGCGAGGTGAAACGGACCGGCGGCGGACTGATCCTCGTCAACGGCCGCATCTCCGACCGCGCCCTGCCGCGATACCGCCGCTTCAAGGTGCTCTTCGCGGAGATCCTCGCGCTGTGCGACTGCATTCTGACGCAATCGGAGGAGATGAAGCAGCGTTTTATCCACGCTGGTGCCGCGGCCACTCTGGTCGAAGTGGGCGGCAACCTGAAATACGATTTCGCTCCCGCTGTCGCCGCGGCCGATTCGCCTGCTGTGCGGTTCATCGAGGCCGATCGCAGCCGGCCTCTCTGGATTGCTGCCAGCACTTCGGCCGACGACTATCTCGCCGAAGAGGATTTTGTGATCGCGGCCCAGCGCGGGCTCCACGGCTGGCGTCTGATCGTCGCGCCGCGCAAGCCGGAACGCTTCGAAGACGTGGCTGGCCGTCTGGCGCGCGCGGGCCTGCGGTGGACGCGGCGCAGCGCTCTCGACGACTGGAATGCCGATGTTCTGCTGCTCGACTCCGTCGGCGAGCTGAGCGGTTTGTTCCCATATGCGAGGGCCGTGTTCATGGGAGGCACGCTGGCCGACCGCGGCGGACACAACATCCTTGAACCGGCGATCTTCGGCAAACCCGTCGTCGCGGGTCCGCACCTCGAAAATTTCAGGGAGATCGCCGAACATTTCGAGCGTCGTCAGGCCATCCGGCGCATCGCGTCAGGCGAAGAACTTCGCGACGCTGTGGCGGGCGCGGCCGCAGACCCCGCGCTCGGCGACCGCGCCCTCGCCGCGGCGGAGGAAAAGCGTGGCGCCGCCGCCGTTGCCGCGAATGCGGTGATGGAGCTCTATGACGCGGTCTATCCGCGCACGCGGCGCGCGCAGCCCGCGTACGCATTTCTGTGGAGCCTCTCGCTGCTCTGGAAGTTGGGCAGCGCCATCGATCACTGGCGCAAACGCGCGCACGCCCGCAAATTGCCGGTACCCGTCATCAGCGTCGGCAATATCACCGCGGGCGGCACCGGGAAAACGCCCGTCACGATCGAATTGCTGCGGAGCTTTCAGAAGCTGGGACCGGGCCTGCTGACACGCGGCTATGGCAGAGACGTACGGCAAAATGTGATGGTTTGCCATCAGGACGGCCGGATGCCGGTCTCCATCACAGGGGACGAAGCGCAGTTGTGCCGGCGCGAGACAGGCGTTCCTATCGGCGTCGGCGCGAATCGTTACGAGGCGGGGAAAGAATTGCTGGCCGCGGCCCACGTCCGGCTGCTGGTTCTCGACGACGGATATCAGCATCTGCAACTGCATCGCGATTTCGATCTGGTGCTGATCGACGCGCTGAATCCGTTCGGCGGCGGCTATGCGCTTCCGCTGGGGCGCCTGCGCGAGCCGCTGCGGGGTCTGAAGCGGGCCAGCGCATTCGTCATCACGCGCACGGATGAGGCGCCGAATACGAAAGCCATCGAAAGCATTTTGCGCCGCTGCAACGCAACGGCTCCGGTCTTCCGCGCGCGCACCGTGGCGAGGTGCTGGACGGGGCCGGGCGGCGCGACGCTCGACGCGAAGCAACTCGATGCCGTGCGGGCGGTGGCGTTCTGCGGCCTGGCCAATCCGGAATCGTTCCGGAGATCGCTGAATCGCGCCGGAATCAAGCCCCTCGACTGGCACGCGTACGAAGATCACCACCGCTACACGCCAAGCGAAATTCGCCGGCTCGCGCGCCACGCCACGGACGTCGGCGCGGACTTTCTGCTCACGACGGCGAAAGATGCCATCAATCTCGATGCCGATTACCCGTCGATCATCGGATCGGTGAAGCTTTACTGGCTTGAAATCGACATTGCCATCGACCGGCGCGAGGAACTGCTGGCTCTGATCGAAGCGCGACTGTGAAACCCGCGCAGGCGGAACCGCCTGCGCCACATGTGGGACAGGCGGTTCCGCCTGTCAGTTCCTTGTCAGTCCCCCGGCAAAAACCGCCGGATGCCGTAATCGTATGCCGCCGAGCCGATAATGCCACCCAGAATCGGCGCCACGATGGGTATCCAGAAGGCGGTCGGCCCGTTATTCCCGAAACCCGCCGCAGCTATGAATAACCGCGGCCCGAAATCCGCCGCCGGGTTGATCGCATAACCGTGCATTCCCCCGAACGCCATGCCGATGCCCGTCACCGCCAGTCCGATCGGGAGCGCGCCGGAATGGTCGCGTGCGTCGTCCGTGATGGCCAGGAACAGCATCAGGAACAGAGCCGTGCCGACGGTCTGATCGAGAAGCGCAGGGGCCGTCGTAAACACACTTGCAGTGCGCTCAAGGCCAGGATCGAACGACTGAAATGCGGGCTGGTAATTCCAATAGACCAGCGCCGCGGCCACAAACGCGCCAAGCGTCTGGACAAGGCAATACGGTGCGACCTTGCGCCAGGGGAAATCGCGGTAAACCGCCAGCGCAATCGAAACTGCCGGATTGAGATGCGCGCCTGAAGTGCGTCCCGCGAGGTACGTTCCCATGGCGGCGGCGAGGCCCCATCCGATCGTGATGTTGGTGAAACCACCGCGCACAATCTCACCGGGCCAGCCGGCTCCGAACAGCGCGACCATCGCCACCACGCCCTCGCCGACCAGGACCAGCACGAACGTCCCGATGAATTCGGCGAGCAGTTCGGGCAGCATTCAGGCTTTCCCGAACTCCGCTTTCCTGAACTCTTCGCGGAGCCGTTTCCAGGTAACCGGAAGCTCTTCAGAGAGCACGCGGGTTTCGCCCACCGTGGTGATGAAGCTGGCGTCGCCCGTCCAGCGCGGCAGAACGTGCATGTGAATGTGGCCCGC
>Ga0181521_10005650_pt1 | contig 13826 bp, 11 predicted proteins | sample PEATcosm2014_Bin_32_FD_119764 | JGI IMG/M metagenome (GOLD analysis project Ga0181521, IMG submission 119764) | Peatland microbial communities from MTU Mesocosm Facility, Houghton, MI, USA - PEATcosm2014_Bin02_60_metaG | ecosystem: Environmental > Terrestrial > Soil > Wetlands > Peat | place...
GCGCAAGGTGATCATGCAGGCCAATAAGAATGCCTTCTATTATGTTCTCGACCGCGTAACCGGCGAGTTCATTTCCGCGCAGCCGTTTTCGAAAGTGACGTGGGCCAAAGGAATCGATCAGAAGACGGGCCGCCCCATCGTGAATCCCGAATCGCATTACGGCGCCGAGGCGATCCAGATCTTTCCGGGTGGTGGTGGGGCGCATAACTGGTCCCCCATGTCCTTCAATCCGAACACGGGCCTCGTGTACATTCCCACGTCGACCAATAACAGCTTCACTTACGCCGCGGAGGCAAAATTCGATCCGAAGCCGGGGGACACGACGGGCACCGTGCGGCCGGCGCCGAAGCCGGCCCGCGATTCCCCGCCCGCTATCGGTCCGGAGCCTGTCGAGGGAACGGGGCCGAAGGGCGCGCTGGTCGCCTGGGACCCGGTGGCCCAACACATGGCCTGGCGTATGCCCGGCGGGGGAGGAATCGGCGGAGGAACCGTGACCACCGCGGGAAATCTCGTCTTTCAAACCATCAACGACGGACGCCTTTTTGCATACAGCGCCGACAAAGGCGAGAAGTTGCTGGAGATCCAGACTGGGCTGCATAGCGGCATGGGCCCGCCGATCACATGGCAGGCGGGCGGCAAACAATATGTGTCGCTGATGGGCGGCGTGGGGACGCCAGCGGGAAATAACGCGGGTCCGCAGAACGCAGCAACGCCGAACCCGCCGAGGTTGCTGACTTTCGTTCTGGATGGAACGGCGAAGCTGGAATGACCCGCTCCACACAGACACGCCAAACCGAATTTGCAGAATAGGCGTTTTCGCCTGCGCTTTTTCAAGCCCTCCTTTATAATTCGAGCATCATGCGGTCGCCCCTATTCGTCCTGATACTGCTCATCAGCACCATCGCCTGTTCACGCAAAACTCCGGCGCCGGAGTTCGAAAAGGTGGCGGAGGATTTCGTTTACACGACGCTCTCGTTTTCGCCCGTCACGGCGTCCGGCCAGGGCCTGCACAAATACAATGGGCAGGATTTCGATCGCGATCTGGACGATCTCGGCTTTCCCTCCATCCAGAAGCAGCGCAACTACTACATCGGCCTGCACAAGCGCCTCGAAGCCTTCGACAAGGACTCGCTTCCCGCCGAAGATCGCGCGGATTACGACATCATCGACACGCAGATCGGTCTCGCGCTGTTCGACTTCGATATAGCGCGGTCGTGGCGGCACAGCCCGCAATCCTATGTGGAATTGCTCGGCTCCGCTTTGTTCAATCCGTTCGTGCTCGACTACGCGCCCAAACGGGAGCGCTACGAGCACATCATCGCCCGTCTTCAAAAGATACCGCCGTTCATCTCTAACGCACACTTCCAGATCGGAGAGGTGCCTCCCGTCTGGGCCCAGGTCGCGAAGGAGGAGAACGGCGGCAACATCGACCTCATCGACAAGACACTGCGCGAGGGCGTGCCGGCGGATCAGAAAAAAGCTTACGACACCGCGGCGTCAGCGGCGCTCGATTCTCTTCGCAGCTTCAACCGGTTCCTCGAAAACGATCTTCCGAGACGATACGCCAACACGGTACCGGACTGGCGTTTGGGCGCGGATCACTACCGCACCAAATTCAAGCTCAATCTCGCCACCGATCGCACCCCTGACGAGGTCCTGAAAGACGCCGAGTCGCGTCTGCAGGAGGTTCGCGCGCGCATGCTGGAGCTATCGCTGCCGCTGCACGCGGCGAAATACCCCGGTCACGGGGATCACGGAGACCTGAAGGGTGAGGCGCGCCTGAACAAGGTTGTGCGCGAAGTTCTCGACAGCATCGCCGAAAAACATTCGACGCCGGCCGGCTATATGGACGACGCGCGGAAGGATCTCGACGAGGCTCGGGATTTCGCGCGCGCGAAGAACCTGCTCAAACTGCCGCAAAACGATAATCTTCAGGTAATTCCGACTCCGGAATTCGAACGCGGAATCTACGCGGTGGGAGGTTTCAATCCGGCTCCGGCCCTCGAGCCGCAACTGGGCGCGTTTTTCTGGATCACGCCCATTCCTCCCGACTGGCCGAAGGCTCGCATGGAGTCGAAGTTGCGTGAATACAACTTCTACAATCTGAAGCTCCTGGTGATTCACGAGGCTATGCCCGGCCACTATGTGCAGGGTGAGTTCGCGAATGCCGTCGAGCCAAAAACGCGCCGTGCGTTGCGGGCCATCTACGGCAACGGCCCCTATGTGGAAGGCTGGGCACAGTACATCACCCAGACCATGCTGGATGAAGGGCTGCTGGACAATTCACCCGAGCTTCGCCTGACGCTGCTTAAACAGGAGTTGCGCGTGGACGCCAACGCCATAATCGACATCCGCATTCAAACCAATCGGATGACCGACGAACAGGCGATGGATCTGATGGAGAACTCCACTTTTCAGGAGCACGAAGAGGCGGTCGCAAAATTGCAGCGCGTGAAGCTTTCCTCAACCCAACTCCCGACTTACTTCGTCGGCTGGCGCGACTGGCTGCGAGTTCGCGAACTGGAGAAGCGAACGAGTGGCAGCGCGTTCAGCCTCCACGATTTCCACGACCGCGCATTGAAGGAAGGCGCCGTGCCATTGCCGGTTCTCGCCAGGCTGCTGACGGGCAAAGGCCTTTAGCGGCGCTGTCCGCGATATAATTCAGTTCGAAGACCATGGAAGAATCTCCCGTGCCCCCGCCAGGGCGTTCGCTCGGAGCTTTGTCGCTCCTGCGCGACATTGCGATCTCGGTCGTGCTGGCAGTTGTCCTGATCGTCTTCATCTATCAACCCGTCAAGGTGGAAGGTACCAGCATGATGCCGGGCCTGACCGATCAGGAACGGATCTTCATCAACAAATACACGTATAAACTGGGCGCGGGTTCCATCGAGCGCGAAGATCTCGTGGTCTTTCATTACCCGTACGATCCCAGCCAGTCCTACATCAAGCGCATCATCGGCCTGCCCGGAGATACCGTCCAGGTAGTTGACGGAACGGTTTACGTCAACGGCAAAAAGCTGGATGAGCCTTATGTTCCGTCCGAATACCGCGACCATGTTTCAATGCAGAAGGAATCGGTGCCTCCGGACAAATATTTCGTGCTGGGCGATCATCGCAGTTCCTCCAATGACAGCCGCGTGTGGGGCTTCGTCGACCGGAAGGAAATCTACGGCAAAGCCGTCTTTGTCTATTGGCCGCCGGATAAGATCGGCCGCGTGCGTTAACGCCGGCTGAACAGCCACGAAATGAGCGACAGCACGGCGCTCACCAGCAAACACGTCACTATCGGAAAATAGAAGCCGCCCCGCCGTCCTTCGATGTGGATATCGCCCGGAAGACGGCCCACGCGAATTCCCAGCCTTTCACCCAGAACGATTACCAGGCCCACGATCACGAGCAGGATACCGGCGTTGATCAGAAGGCGGCCCATCCGATACCAGCATAAACTCGCCTTCGATATATACTGAGCAGGATTCGAACGTCGACCATGCCAAATCAACTCTCCTCGATCAAATACATCGTTCAGCTCATGCTGGAAAACAGATCTTTCGATCAGATGCTGGGCTTTCTGTATGAGAGCACCGGCAATAAATCGCCGATAAACCAACCGTTCGAAGGATTGACGGGCGACGAGTCCAATCCCGACGATGCCGGCAGAGAGGTGAAGGTCTCCAGGATCGATAACACGGCCAAACACCCCTACCTGATGCCGGGCGCCGATCCGGGCGAAGGTTTCCAAAATACGAGCTACCAGTTATTCTCGACGGACGATCCGGCCCCGGGCACAATCCCGACCAACAAGGGGTTCGTCATAAACTTCAAGGCCGCGATCGCTTCCGACCAGGCGAAACACTACAAAGATACCTTGCCCGGCACGGACCCCGGCGAAATTATGGCAATGTACACACCGGAAATGCTGCCGATCATGTCCGGGCTGGCGAAGGGCTTCGCCGTTTGCGATCATTGGTTCGCCTCGGCGCCCACGCAAACGATACCGAACCGGGCCTTCGCCGGCGCGGCTACTTCGCAGGGGCATCTCGACAATCAGGTCAAGGTTTTCACGTGCCCGAGCATTTTTGGCCGTATGTCCCAGAGCAATATCGACTGGGGAATCTACGGGTACAATCGGGACCCGATGACCCGCCTGGATTACACGGACACCCAAACCGCCGACGAAAGCCACTTCGGCCATTTCCGCGATTTCCAAGCTAAGGCGAAAGCAGGAACATTGCCCGCCTATTCATTCCTCGAGCCGAGTTGGGGCGCGGGCGGAAACAGCCAGCATCCCAACTATGACGTGGCATTGGGTGAGCAGTTGATTCACGATACGTACTACGCGGTTCGTAATGGCCCGGGCTGGAACGATACGCTGCTGATCATTTCCTACGACGAACATGGTGGAAACTACGACCACGTCCCTCCGCCATGGGGCGCTGTGCCGCCGGATAACTCGATTGGCGAGTGGGGATTCGATTTTACCCGGTTCGGGGTTCGGATCCCCGCTCTGCTCATTTCTCCCCGCATTGTGGCCGGCACCGTCTTCCGCGCGAAACGCGGAACGATAGACCACACCTCGGTGCTGAAGACGATCGAACTGCGTTGGAACCTCGCGCCGCTGACCGCGCGCGACAAGGCGGCGCCGGACCTCGGCGACGTTCTGACCCTGGCAACACCACGCTCGGACGACCCGCTGAAGGGGGTCCCGATACCGTCTTCGAGCCTGCCTCATCCCAATCAGTCGCAGCCTTCGGTGATCGATAAGATTCACGCAAAGAAGGTCTCACACCTGCCGTTACGAAATGACCAGGGCAGTTACGACCACCACGATCCGCCCGATTTGTCTTCCAGCGCGGCGATCGGCGACTACATTCAATCCCGCACCGCCGCGTGGACCCAACACGTCCAGCGTCTTCGGCAAGGGTCGCCAGCCGCTCCGAGTCCAGCACCCGGAGGCGCAGGTTCGCCGAAGATGAAGGCACCGGCCAAACCAACCAAAAAGAAGAAGTGAAAGACTACCGATGCTAGACTAGCGATTTGTCAATCGCCCTTTCGCTTGCTCCAGCCGGCCGCTGGTTACTCGATTCGGGAATTCAGGAACCCTCCGGCGGCTTCGCCCGCTTCTACGACGCCGAAACAGGGAAGAACAGAACCGTATCCACCGAGATCAGCGGCTACGCCGCCAGTGCGCTGGTGTATCTGTTCAGAGTCACCGGCGACGAGGCATATCTTGCGTGCGCCAGGAAAACCGCCCACTTCCTTGTTCAGGCGTGGGACGAGCAGCTACGAACCTTTCCGTTCGAGCATCCCTCGCAGCATTCTTATTTCTTCGACTGCGGCATCATCATTCGCGGGTTACTGGCAGTCTGGCGCGAGACGCGGGATGAGCAACTGCTGGAAATATCGAGCGCGGCGGCACACGCGATGATCGCGGATTTCCATTCCGGCCAGGATTATCACCCGATTCTGGCCCTGCCGGAGAAGGACCCCCTGCCTCGCACGGGCCAATGGTCCCGCGCCCCGGGCTGCTACCAATTGAAGGCTGCGATGGCGTGGCGGGATGTGGCCGAAATAACAGGCGACAGTGCGTTGACAGATGCGTACCTCGAAATGCTGGACTCGGCCCTGGCGACGCACTCAAGCTTCTTGCCCGGGGAATCCTGCAAGCATCGTGTCATGGACCGGCTGCACGCGTATTCCTATTTTCTCGAAGGCCTGATCCCGATGTTGCATGGCCCGGAATGCATTAAAGCGTACATTGAAGGGATCAAAGCTATCTCCATGTTGCTGCGTGAGATAGAGTCGGAATTCGTGCGTTCCGACGTGTATGCTCAACTTTTGCGCGCCCGGATGTACGGGGCCGCCGTCCTCCCCGTCGACACGCTGGCGGCCGCGGCGGAATCGGAAACCCTCGCGGCGTTCCAAGCCGCAAGTCACGATCCCCGCGTTAACGGCGGCTTCTTCTTTGGACGGCGCGCCGGAACTTTTTCGCCCCATGTGAATCCGGTCTCGACCGTGTTCGCGCTCCAGGCGCTCGAGATGTGGCGGCAGCAGACAGCGGAAAGCAAGCCTCCGTGCCTCCCGATCCCGATCTGATCCAGGTCGATCCGATCAAGATCGCATTCGCCTCCGGTCCGGCGCATCTCAACCGCGAGTTGATCGAACGGGTAGCGGCACTCCGTCCCGAATTGCCGCTTTTCGTGGTTGGTGAGTTCGAACCGCATCGCGGCCAGTGGATTCCCTATCACCTGCTCCGGGGATTGCGCGAGAATCTGGCTGCCGTTCGGGCCGCGGTTGCGGGCCGGCGGATTGGGACCGCCGCAATGGTGTTGGCCCCGGCTGTTCCCCTGGCGAAAATGCGCCTGATCGCCCTGACGGTTGCAGGCCGCGCTTTGATCGCGTATGACGAACGTCTCCAGGTTGTCCGCGGCGCCGGTTGGGTCCGGTATTTCGTGCGGCGGGCTTTGGATAAGGCCGGATCGCATCGGACAAAGCAATGGCTGCGACGGCTCAGGCATCCCCGTGAGGCCGAGATCCCTGTGCGCGCGCGGGCCGCTCAAATGTACGGAGTGGTTGCGGGCCGCCTCCGCCGCACGCAACGGGAATCTCCGATGCACGACGGCCCGCGGGCATTCGCCGACGGTATAAGCGTCGTGATTCCCAGCCGTAACGGGCGTGATTTGCTGGCGAGCATGCTGCCGGCCCTCCTCCCGCAGATTGGAACCGGCGAAATCATTGTCACCGACAACGGCTCAGCCGATGAAACCGGCGAGTGGCTTGGCCTGCACTATCCTCAAATTCGAGTCGTCGAAAGCGCCGCAGCTCTTTCATTCGCGCGCGCCGTCAACGCCGGTATCCGCGCTGCGCAATTCAATCGCACCCTGCTGCTGAACAACGATATGGTCGTGCAGCCTGGTTTCATCGAGGCACTGAACTCCGCCTTCGAACACGTCCCGGATCTTTTCTGCGCAACCGCTCAGATTTTCTTTCCGCCGGGGGTTCGACGCGAAGAAACCGGCAAAGCGGTCTGGCGGCGCGAGGGCCCCGGTGATTTTCCCATCCGCTGTGACGACCCGATTCCCGGCGAAGACCTGACGTGGGTTCTCTACGGCAGCGGTGGTTGTTCGTTGTTCGATACATCGAAGCTGCGCGCGCTGGGCGGGGCCGGCGAAGCGTTCGATCCGGCCTACGTCGAGGATCTCGACTTGGGATACCGCGCATGGAAACGCGGCTGGCCCTCGGTATTCCGCGCAGCCGCGCAGGTCGAGCACCGGCATCGCGCCACTACCTCCCGCTATTACACTCCGCAACAAATCGAAGGATTCGTCGAACGCAATTACTTACGATTCCTGATTCATGCCGTCGGCTCCCCTGCCCTGTTTCGACGTCTGTGGCTGGAGGCAATCCGGCGTTTGCAATTGAAAGCGATGGACGGCGAAAGCCCGGCTTTGGAGACACTGCGGCGGGTTCCGGCTATCGGTCCGCGCCCACCACAGGCATCCGGACCTCTGTCGGAGCTGGAAATACTCGCGCTTGGCGGCGGCGATGTGGCTGTGTTTCCGGGCCGCGCCGCCGGCAATAGCAAACCCATCGTCATCGCCAGCCCCTATCTTCCCTTCCCTCTCTCCCATGGCGGCGCGGTCCGCATCTACAACCTTATGAAGAACAACGATCGGGATCAGGTGCTTCTCGCCTTCGCCGATGAGTTGGGCAAGCCGCCCGATGAGCTTCTCAATATTTGCCGCGAAGTGATTCTTGTGCGCAGGCGCGGGAGCCATTACCGGCGCGACACGGTTCGCCCGGATGTAGTCGAGGAATTCGCATTCGACGCTTTCCGGGCCTGCCTGAAGCAGACCATCCAGCGCTGGCGGCCGGATCTGGTGCAACTGGAATTTACCCAAATGGCCCAGTACGCGGCCGATTCTCACCCGGCAAAAACCATTTTGGTCGAGCACGACATTACGTTCGACCTGCAGCAACAGCTGCTCGCCACTACACCCGAAGCAGGTGCTCCGCGCCGGGAACTGGAAAACCAGCTGCAGAAATGGAAGGCATTCGAAACGGCGGCCTGGAAGACGGTGGATTGCGTCGTTGCCATGTCGCCGAAGGACGAACGAATGATCGCGGGAGCGAGGTGTGTCGCATGCCTCCCCAATGGCGTCGATACCGATCGTTTTCAGCCTTCCGGCGGCAAACCGGAATCACGCCGGCTGCTGTTCATCGGCTCGTTCGCCCACCTGCCGAACTTGTTGGCGCTCGAATTCTTCCTGAGCAGGGTCTGGCCGATTGTTAACCCGGCGGAGGCTTTTAAGCTCCACATCATCGCCGGAGCCAGACACGACTACTACCTCGACTATTATCGTGTCGCCGTCAATCTTTCCCAGCCCGGCATCGAAGTCGAAGGCTTCGTGGCGGATGTGCGGGACGCATACAGGAGAGCCGAAATCGTCCTTGCCCCCCTCACCGCATCCGCCGGAACCAATATCAAGGTTCTGGAAGCGATGGCCATGGGACGTGCAATCGTGAGCACGCCGGCTGGTGTGAATGGTCTCGAAGTCTCGCCCGGCCGGGATGTAATTGTCACCGAATCGGCAGCGGAAATGGCGGAGAAAATTATTGCACTCTCGGCCGATCCCGCAGCCAGAAAATCCATCGAGTCCCGCGCGCGAGAGACCGCCCTGCGCTACGACTGGCGCGAAATCGCGCGGGCACAAGCAAGCCTCTATGAAACGCTTGCGGAGAGCCGAACGGGGGCGCCCAGCGCGGTCCGGGGGGACCGCCCCACGTCACTCTAACGCCGGACGATGACTTCCCGGAGATTTTCGCGCGTCAGGAAAAATTTAACCGACTCGAACTTTCCGAACAGCTTCTCCAGATTGCGGTTGTTGAATACCTGCCCCGCGGGTCGAATGCCGCGCTCCGTCAACGCGATCGTCTTGTGATCCACGATCCGAAAGGAATTCGACGGCACGTCGCGCACGCGCTCGGTAGCCGTAAAGAATGCCAGCAGGTACGACTTCGGACGCATCACCTCATAGAGGCGCTCCACCGTGGCGTTCAGGAGCGCCGGACTCATGAACTGCAGCGCGTCCCAGAGCAAGACGCCATCCAGCGTCTCCGGCGGATACTGGAAGTTCTGTTTCAGAAAGTATTCGATCCGGCTCGGGTTCGTTTGTTCCGTCAGGTCCAGTCCGAATGCCTCATCCAGGTTGCGCACCAGATCCTGTGAATAGACCTTGTGCCCCAAGTTAATGAGAAAGTCGATGTTGTCCTGACTTGCGCCGGCGCAATCCAGTACCGACAAACCCACCACATCCCGAATATTGAAAAAGAACTGCTCCAACCCCCGGCTCTGACGCGTGAGGGCCTCTTTCCTGTTGAATTTGCGGCTGGCGGCGAGGGATCGCGTGGCGCTAGCTGAATGTGACCCGGTTGACAGGGAGGCAGCCAACTGCGCCCCGTTGGAGACAGGGTCGTTTTCCTTGCGAAAGATGGAAAGCAGTCTCTCCGTCAGCATAGTCGGTTGGCTTCCTTGCTCGCCAACGCGCCCCTCGGCTTTGTTACCTGTTGATAGCAGCCGTGCTCAATGCGGCGGCTCCGGAAGCAGCCGCCGAATACGGCTCGGCCGGACGCGCCACAACGGCCACCGGCGTGGGTGCTGCCACCTTCGGCTCCGGCTTCTTGATATCGATGCTTCCTTTGAACAAAGCACCGTCCTCGATGCTGATGCGCGAAGTCGTGATGTCGCCGACGAGTTTGGCATCTTTGCGGATGTCGACTTTGTCGCTCGTCTCCACGTTGCCCTGCACCTGGCCGAGAATGATTACATCCCGGGCGCGGATGCTGGCCTGAACACGACCGTTGGGTCCGATCGTGACTTTATTCTCCAGCGACTCGATGGTCCCTTCAACGTCGCCGTCGACGTAGAGATCTTCCTTGGTGAAGATCTGGCCAACAATTCTGACTGACTTTCCAACGGTCGCGGCATTGCGCGAATCCGGTTCCGGTGTCCGGTAGGGGGTTGACGACACGGGCGTGGGCTCCTTTTTGATTTCTGGTGCTGGTACGGGCGCCGGCGGAACGCTGGCCGGACGCGGCGCCGGGGGGTCTTCTCGTTTGTTCCACATGCTCACTTGGGCGGCCTCCAAATATGTATGAGATCGAAAAATTGCATATTAGACCACTACTTTCAAGTATCAGTCTACCGATACGCAGCGAGGACACGCAATGCAGCTTAAATCGAGTTACCGAAAAAGTCGTGCGATCGCAAACGCCGCCGCTGCCGCCAAACCGCCGATCAGCGTGGTCTGCAGTCCGCCCCGCCACAGCGATATCCCCGTAAACCGGGCTTTGATACAGCCGAAAATGAACAGAGCGCTGAGTGTAACGGCAACCGATGCCGCCAGCCCCGTCTCCAGATCGCCCAGAAAAAAATAGGGAGCCAGGGGGATGAGGCCACCGGCGACATAAGAAACCCCAATGGTTGTGGCGCTGCGTACCGCGCGTTTCGGGTCGGGCTCCTCCAGCCCAAGCTCGAAGCGCATCATGAAATCCACCCAGCGCTTCTCGTCTGAACTGATTGCCGCCACGATAGGCTCAATCTGCTGGTCCGTCAGTCCCCACCCCTGGAAGACGCGCGATACCTCAGCCGCCTCTTCCTCGGGAATTTCCCGGGCTTCGCGGATTTCGCGCTGCAACTCACTCTGGTAATGTTCCTGATCCGTCCGCGCAGCGAGAAACCCGCCAAGACCCATGGCGATTGACCCTGCCGCGATCTCCGCCATTCCCGCGAGTACCACCACCGAAGTACCCACTTTCGCGCCGGAAAGCCCGGCGGCGAGCGCAAATGGAACCGTCAGGCCGTCCGACATTCCGATGACGACGTCCCGTACCGTGTCGCTGGCCGTGAAGTGATGCTCGATGTGCGGACCTGACGGCATCTAATCAGGATACGCGCCTTCGACCTCTCGCGGAACCAAAGCCGGAACCAAAACCCCTGCATTGGCATCCAATAGATGCCCGAGTGCTAAACTTCGGGTAGCGCATGGGGGCGCAACGGCTTCGACGGGATTGAATCGCGATGGAGAGGCGTGCCGGGTTCCGAGCTCCCGTTAAACGATCGGAAAAACAAAACTGCCAATAACATGCAGTTTGCATACGCTGCTTAATTAAACTTAAGCCAGCGTCGCTCCGGCCGGTCAGCCCACGGGCTGGTTAGCGAGCGTCATTCAGTGGGATAGGGTGCAGGCTTCGGTCCGGAGCCGAGACTCGAGATCAATCGGACTAGGTGCAGTGCCGCTTTTGCCGGCTCTGAAGCGCTGACCGAATAAAAAGAACCGCGCTACGCACGTAGTCTTTTCATTTCGGGCTTTTTCGGACGGGGGTTCGACTCCCCCCGCCTCCACCAATTAACCGCTTTAAAATGATCGGTTTATGGGTTAAACCATAAACCGATTTTTATATAGTTACGGGCAAGTATCAGATCCCAAGTTCGTTACTCCTGTCACCTTGGCAGGAGGTTTCCGCTCTGCTTCAGCGCTCAGCACAAAAGTTCAACTTTCTTTGAGCATTATTGAGGGGATTTGGAGTCGTCCCCCTAGAGACAAGGTCGCGTCAGCTGCGTAACTCGATATATAGCGTTATCAATACCTTTATCCGCCACCCATCGCGAGTGGTGATCAAGGACCGCGGGGCCAATCTCGTTTTGGCGCGTAGTTCAGGACCCTGAAGCGGTGAGCGCACCACCAGGCGAAGCGAGGGCGGCAACGATTTCATCTGTGGTCACAATCGCGCTGGCGTAGTTTGGGAGATTGACTTCGAGAGCGGCGTGCATGTGCTCATCGGAGTAGCTCGCAGTGGCGTCTTTTACCACTGTGACTTCATAGCCGAGTTCTGCAGAATAGCGAACGGTGGCCTCCACACAGGTGTGCGCGATCAGTCCCATGACGATGACTTTGTGAATGCCATACTTCTTGAGCTGCATGTCCAGATCCGTATTGGCAAAGCCGCTGGAACACCAATGCTCCGCGGTGACGACATCGCCCGGCTGAGGTTCGAACCCGGCCCGGATTTCGCCGCCCCACGTACCGTATTCGAACGACTTCCGTGACCACGCTGCTTTCTGAATCGGTGCGACGTACTTCCAAGTCTCGTAATCGCCAGGGCGATATCGCCGATGCATCGCGTAGAAAACCCGGATACCGGTTTTTCGCGCCGCTTCAAGAACCTGCATCATGTGAGGAACACACTGGTTCGCTTCGGCGACGCCCTTTATGCGATCCCAGATCTTGCCGCCCTCGGAAATGAAGTCGTTATACGGATCGATCAGGACAAGTCCGCTGATCTCTTTCTCATAAGTCAGTTGGGCCATGTTCCCTCCGGTCAATTTCGGCCTTGTCGTGAAGCATGACGTTCGATGCTCTTCGCGAACATCGGCGTCTCCTGTTGGTTGTGGGCTACCGAAATCGGCTTGCGCGCGCTCCGAAAGACGTCCAACGGTATTCCCTGCTTCCCGAGGAAGTCCAGCAATTCCGGCGTGGCGCAGGTTTGAACCGTGTTGGTGAACTCGCACGTTACGTCATCGATCCTTCTGACCGCCAGGTCCCAGATCACGCCGATCTTTGTGCGGCCCGTTGGTGTGAAAACGTCTGACGTGGAAACCAGTCTCAGATGATCTGGTCGCGCGACTTCCTCGACGTAGTGCTGTACGATCATGCTCCCGCCGAGAATTTCGACGTTGATCGACATGCGCCGACCGTCAGGCGACGTAGTCGCACCGGCGGAGCAATGTGCCGGCGAGCAGGACTGGTATTCCGACTCGGGCAGCGTAAAGCACCAGGTCGGAATGTCAACCTTATCAATCGGGGCATTGATAGTTGCCGAGAAACTCGATTCGACTAAGGTATTGTCTTCCATTGTCATTCTCCTTTGAAGATCAGCTCGCAACCGCTTCCACCACCCGGAGGCCAGCCGATGATTCGTCTTTCAAACGCGAAGAGACCCCGTCCATCACTCGCACGAAACGCTCAATCGACTGCCCAGAGCGTCTTCGGGATGAAATCCCAAGCCGCTGCATTCTGGCCAGCAAGGTTGTTCTCGGCAACCCCAGTTGCGCTGCGGCTCCATTCGGTCCACCGACAACCCAATTGGTCGCCCGAAGTATTGCGGTGATATGCGCACGCTCGGCATCGGCCATCGTCCTGATGTTCGTTGGCTCGGCCACCGCTGGAAAACGGGCGGGCACAGCTTCGGCGGTTGTCAGCAGCTCCGTGGTCTTCCGACTCAGCGCAGAGCCGGTCGTCATAATGACCCCACGCTCGATGACATTCTGCAGCTCCCGGATGTTACCGGGCCAATCGTAGTGTTCCAGAGCCGTCATCACATCCCGCGGAATCGTCGCGATTGATTTACCTTGCTGTCCGGCAAACTTCTTGACAAAGTATTCCGTTAGCTCCGCGATATCGTCCCGCCGTTCTCGCAAGGGGGGAAGCATCATTGGAAACACATTCAACCTGTAATAGAGATCAGCGCGGAACCGCCGTTCACGAACCATCTGTCCCAGGTCCTGATTCGTCGCGGCAATTACCCGCACATCGATCTGAAGTGTCTGACTGCCGCCGAGGCGCTCAAATTGCTTCTCCTGAAGAGCCCGCAGAAGTTTCGGTTGCAGTTCGAGCGGGAGGTCTCCAATCTCGTCGAGAAAGAGCGTTCCCCGATCCGCTACCTGCAAGCGCCCGATGGTTTGATTCGCAGCGCCAGTGAACGCTCCTTTTTCGTAACCAAAGAGCTCGCTCTCCAGCAGAGCACTCGGAATGGCCGCACAGTTGAGC
>Ga0181521_10005651_pt1 | contig 13825 bp, 8 predicted proteins | sample PEATcosm2014_Bin_32_FD_119764 | JGI IMG/M metagenome (GOLD analysis project Ga0181521, IMG submission 119764) | Peatland microbial communities from MTU Mesocosm Facility, Houghton, MI, USA - PEATcosm2014_Bin02_60_metaG | ecosystem: Environmental > Terrestrial > Soil > Wetlands > Peat | place...
AAGATTTATGGATCGTTGCTGCTCGGTACGGCCGTTATGATGGTGGAGTGGTTGATCCTGTGGTGGATGTATTGGCGCAAGATTTTTTTGCGTGTATAGATGAACAAGGCGATAACCCTTACAATTCCGTCGTCGGGGCGCATTATTACCTCGAAGTTCGCCACCTGCTGCAGACCAAGAGTGACAGCGAGATCAAGAAGCAAGATTACATCGAGATTGTGCGCCGCGTGGCCAACGACTTCCTCGCCGGGGTGCAGAGAAACAGGGGCAAGCGCGAGGCACACGGCCCCGCCGATGACCGCTCCAATTCTTTGAGTGTGCCTTTGGAAACGTCAGGCCGTCAGGAACCTTCTCACTTTACGCCGCGATTTGCGTTTTGGGTTTTATTTTCATCTATTTCAAGCTGCCGGAAACCAAAAACAAAACGCTTGAACAAATTGAAAAGGATTTGGTGGATTGACCTGCGCCTGAACTGGTGAATTGCATTCACCGCGCCGGAGAATTATATTCTTCGGCGCTATTTTGATTTTTGTATGAATCTCAAGGAACGCTCCGCCCACGTCGCCGCTGAATTTCAACAACGTTTCGTTCGGATGGAAACACGCTGGCGCGGACGACAGCCACCGCAGATTCGATTTGGCAAAGAGGCCGAGCAAATCCTCGCCACATTGCCCAGGGCCGGGTCGCTGCTTCCGTATCTGCAAACCGGCGTGCCGGAGATCGCGCCACCGAGTTCAAGCAGCGCTGTGTCGGCCTCAGCCTTCAGGGCGTGGCGTTGCACAGCTACCGCTACGCCGGGGCGGAAGGGGCGAAAGTGGCGGGTAATCCCGAACGGTGTGCGCACCTGGCGTTGGGGCACAACAGCAACGCGGTCCACCGGGCGTATGCGAAGAAAGCCCAGGTCACGTCGTTGTGATTGTGCCAGTACTGGCCGATGGCAATCGTCACCTTTGTCAGCCAAGCCCTGTCCTTGACCAATCCAGGCATTTCTGACGCGGCAAAGGACTTGGTACCGTTCGGTGGCGGATTGCTCACTGGCTTGAGCCAGTTTGCAGCGAGGAGGAGCCGTGATCGCACTGACGCTTGACGCGCTAATCTCGTGCCCGCACACGATGAAAGTCCATGACAAATTTTCCGAGACTGGCACGACCATGTAAAGTGCGACCATACTCACACGAAACCGGAAGGTCATTGAACCGAGCCAACCACTTGCTTCGCACTCTCGGTTGTGGTAACGCTGGAATGTGTGCGTGCACCAGTTGGCTTCAATGTTGTCAGTTGATTTCATGAAGAAGACTATGTTCAGTCGGCAATGGTTAATTTGCTGGCCGCTGATATTGATTGTCTGTGTGCGGGATTCAACAGCCTCGCCGAGCTACCAATTGGATGTCTGGCAAACCGACCAGGGGTTGCCGCAGAGCACAGTTACTTCCATTGTTCAGACACGCGACGGGTATCTGTGGCTGGGAACACAAAACGGACTGGTGCGGTTTGATGGTGTTAACTTCAAGGTGTTCAACGAGAACAATACCCCGGCAATCAAAAATAACAGATTCGTTCAACTGTTCGTGGATCACCAGGGGACGCTATGGATTTCGGGTGAACAGGGGGAACTTCTGTGTCTTCGGGATGGCCGGTTTGCTTCCTTTGAAATGCCCGGCAAAGGGACGCCCTTCAATTATGCCAGGGAGATTTGCGACGATGCGGAAGGACATTTGTGGGTGGTGTCCTGCGAATGGCAATTGATTCGTCTCGGAAAAGATGGATTTACGGTGCCGTCTGCGAAGTGGGGCCTCAAAGGTGTCCAGCCTGCCGCGCTGACGAGCGACCAAACGGGGCGAGTTTGGGTGGACACGGAAACGGAACTGGCGGTATGGCAAAACGGGAAATTCCAGACAATGTGGAGCGCGACGAACGAAGGGAATTTCCACGTTGATTTGGCAACAAGTTGCACTGGAGGAGTTTGGGTGGCGGCGAACGGACGTTTGCGGAAGTTTGAATCCGGGCATTGGGTGGCTGATCTTGGAGTTTATGCTTGGACCAACTCGCCGATTTACGATCTGTATGAAGACAGCCACAATCAGCTTTGGGTGGCCACGATGGGAAGCGGCTTGTTTCGCTACAGCCCCGACGGAACGGTACTTCATCTGACGACGAAGGATGGATTGCCAAGTGATTTTGTGCGCTGTATGACGGAGGACCGGGAAGGGAATATGTGGGTTGGAATGGAAAGCGGCGGTTTATGCCGGCTGAGGCCGGCGACCTTTCAAAGTTTGGGCGTTCATCAGGGTTTATCATCCGACCAAGTCACGTCGGTGTGTGAATCAAGCAATGGCAGCTTTTGGATTGCGATGGACGGAGAAGGGCTGGATTACTTATTAAGCAGTGGAAAGGTGGAACATTACGGTTCCGGCCAAGGGTTGATGAATGGACATGTCTGGTCGGTGTTTCAGGACAGTCAAGGCTTGGTTTGGGCTGGTACGTGGGATGGGTTGTTCAGGCGAGAAGACGACGGGTTTGTTGACCTTTCTGATGGGGTGAAAATCGGCCGACAGATATTTGCGATCTACGAAGACCACCAAGGCGGGTTATGGCTGGGACAGCAGGGGTTTGGCGCACTCACCCGATTGCATGGAGACGAACGGACTCTCATCAGGATTCCCGGAGCTTCTTCCAGCCTGGATTTGCGAGTCATTGTTCAGGATTCTGCAGGAAGCCTTTGGGTTGGAACTGAGAACGAAGGTCTATATCGTTGGCAAAACGGCCAATGGACCCACCTCGGCAAAAGAGAAGGGCTGGCAAGCGAAACCGTCTGGTCCCTGCGTGCTGATGACGACGGCACATTATGGATTGGCACTTGCGGGGGCGGGTTGAGCCGGTGGGGGAACGGCAAAATCACGACGTGGACAACCAAGAATGGTTTAATCAATGATGTTATCTGCCAAATCCTTGAGGATGGCGAAGGCAACCTATGGCTGGGGTCCTACGGTGGTATTTTCCGCGTTGGCAAACAGCAATTGGCTCTCGGCACCGGCAATAACGATGTGATTCAATGTGTCGCTTACGATAAATCCGACGGCTTGCCGAGCATAGAGTGCATGGGAGGATTTCAGCCATCAGGTTTGCGATCGCGCGACGGGCGTCTATGGTTCCCCACCGTCAAGGGCTTCGCCATCGTTAACCCGGATAAGGTCCCTCACAATCCGCTGCCACCGCCGGTAGTCATTGATGGAGTGGTAGTTGACGGAACCACACTGCTGCCAAAGGGTACTGCGGTCGGGGCTGACACTTTGCATGGTGATCTGAAAGTCCCGCCTGGCAAGCAACGCTTGGAATTTGAATATACCGCCTTAAGCCTGACCGATCCTCAAAAAGTGCGATTCAAATACAGATTGGAAGGCCTCGAAACCAGCTGGAACGAGGCGGGCGCAAAGCGCACGGCTGACTATAGCTATATACCACCGCGACACTATCAGTTCCACGTTATTGCCTGTAACAACGATGGCGTCTGGAATAATACGGGAGACACCTTGGACATAACCGTATTGCCTTATTTCTGGCAGACGCAATGGTTTATGGCGTTGGTTGTGCTGACGACTCTCGGAAGTGTCGCCGGTTCGGTGCGCTATGCCGTGAGGCGGAAATTACAACGGCGGATCGACCGCATTGAGCGGGAACGCGCCATTGAGGTGGAACGAGGGCGCATTGCCAATGACCTTCATGATGATCTGGGTGCGAGATTATCGGAGATCGTCATCCTGAGTGAACTGGCTCAAAATCCCGACGGTTCCCAGGATACAGTCCAAGCGGATATCCGTAAGGTCACAGACAAAGCGCGGGCTTTGACACAGTCGCTGGATGAAATCGTTTGGGCGGTGAAGCCAGAGAACGACACGCTGGACCACTTCGTGTCTTACGCCTGTTACTTCGTCCAGAACTACCTGCAATTGGCCAAGATCCGCTGTCGCCTCGCAGTACCCGCACGTCTGCCCGATGTTCCGCTGACCACGGACATCCGTCACAATCTTCTCATGACCCTGAAAGAAGCGTTAAACAACATCGTCAAGCATGCCAACGCATCTGAAGTCTGGATTCAAATCGAGGTTGAAACGACGAAGCTCACCATTACTATTAAGGACAATGGAAAAGGCTTCCACCTCGAGCCGATCCCGGATGGATATGTCGGCTCGACTGTGGAGAGCAAGAATCGCGGCTTGCGAGGAAATGGTTTAACAATCATGAACAACCGAATGCAGAATATCAGCGGCCGCTTCACTTTACAAAGTCAACCCGACCAGGGAACCATAGTGGAATTAACTATTTGCTTACACGACCGATGATCCTGTCACCAACAAACCGGGCGGGTTCAGCCGACTTCGGATTCCTGCTGTGCGGAAGGGTTCAATGTGATGTTCGGTCTGGAGAACAGGGTGCGCGGCTGAAGCAGTCTCCGCTCCGTTGGCTCGCAAACCTGGCGACTTCACTTTTTACTCAATTCGATGAGTATCAATCTCCACGGTATGATTGCCCAAGATATCATTTGTGCAACTCGGTATCGGTTCGACTGAGAATCCAAGACTATGCCTATCTCCGTTTCCATTGTTGAGGATGATCCAAGCCTTTGTACAGTGCTGCTTCGTCTTCTCGGGCGGACACGGGACATTCGTTGCCTGAATTGCTACGCCAACGCTGAAGACGCATTACGGGAAATACCCCGGTCTCCGCCGGACGTTGTCCTTATGGACATCAATCTGCCCGGTATAGACGGTATTGAGTGTGTGAGAAAATTAAAAGTACTGAGCCCTTTGATCCGGATTGTGATGCTCACAGTTTACGAAAACCCGGAGCGAATTTTCAAAGCATTGGCCGCTGGCGCAATTGGTTACGTGCTTAAACATAGGCCGTCGGCGGAATTGTTGAATGCGATTCGAGACGCGCACGACGGCGGCGCCCCAATGAGCAGCGATATCGCGCGGAAAGTGGTTCAATTTTTTCAAACAAATGTCCCCGCCGATGAAGCTGGAGAGCTTTCCGCCCGTGAGCGGGAAGTATTGGAATTTTTGGCCAATGGCTTTCTGGTCAAGGAGATTGCGGACCAATTGGGACTTGGTTTCGGCACGGTACGCACCTACATCCGGCGAATCTACGAAAAAATGCACGTTCACTCTCGGTCCCAGGCGGTGGCTAAATATCTCCAACGTTCACCACCGTCGAGGTGAGTCTCACTCATTGCGTGACAAGACAATCTCCTGAGGAGCTGCAGTCATTCGATAAACCTCCCCGCCATGCAGGCAAGACTGCCCTTCCGCTCCCATGGATGCTCGCGGTCTCAAAAACCGCCTCAGTGCAGTCTCCGCTTCTGGTTGATTGAAGAATGTTGTCCCGACCGCTTCTGACATAATCGTTGCCGATTTTGCCAGTGCCTTAGGCTCCTGCGGACGGAATCACTGTTTCGGCTTACGAATTTTAGTTCATATAGAACAATCATGGTAACCACTTCATTTTGCACGAATGCTTTTCACCCATTGGTTAGCAGCCGGTGTGACTTCAAACTTAATGGAAAATATAAATTTGTCGAATGAGGTCATGTCTATCATTTAGCCGACAAGACAAAATTTTGTAAAAAATAGACAATGTCGAAAAGAAAGACCACAATGACATAACATGATAGAGAAACCCGCCTTCTATTGTCATAAGCGCCCAGCGCATGCCTTTACTTTGATTGAGTTGCTGGTTGTCATCGCCATTATTGCCGTGCTGGCGGCGATGCTGTTGCCGGCCCTTGCCGCAGCCAAACTCAGGGCTTGTAGTGCTCAGTGTCAGAATAATTTGAGGCAATTGGGGATTGCGCACGCGGTGTATGTTGGTGATTTTGGCAATGAATTCGGCAAATCAGATCCGCAGAATCTCTGGATGGCCATGCTAATGGATTACCAGGGCAATGTGGACCAAGTTAGAAATTGTCCACTTGCGACCAGTCCGTCAACGCGAACGTATATAAGCGCTCTATACACTTTTGGAACCGGCGACCAGACGTGGAAGTGGGGTCCATACACCACCAACTATTACGGAAGTTACGCCTACAATGGATGGTTATACTATGGTGATTATTCTGCGACTATCATTGTGCCGGCTGGCCAGAAATACACAGCCTCAGGTGTCATGAAATCCGTAACGACACCGCTGTTTAGTGATTCCGTATGGGTGGATGGATGGCCGAACGAACAGGAAGGTCCGGCGAAAGATTTATACTGGGGCAGCCAGAATACATACATGGGACGTGTCACCATCGCTCGGCATGGCGGAGCCGCACCGGCAAGTGCTCCGAGAAACATAACGTCGAGTTCAAGTTTGCCGGGTGGAATTAACATCGTTTTTTATGATTGCCACGCAAGTTATGAAAAATTGAATGACCTGTGGACATTTGATTGGCATAAAAATTGGATTGTTCCGGCTACCATACCCAACCCCAAGTGAAGTGCTTTTATTCATTTACTCATTTGGCGCTTGGGTGGCCTCAATAAGGCGATTGTTATGAAGTTCGTAGCCTCTTTCATTCTTGCCGCAGTTTTCAATTGTTGTGTGGCGGCGCCTGGGGCAACGAATTTCTATTCTCTCAGCTACACTCCGGCGCCACCCAATAATCCCCTCAAGGGTTTTATGCCTTATTCGGGCAGTTACACGACGTTTCCTTATAGCATGGAATGGAGTTATCTCCCCCTGCGCTCACTGATGACCGGGCCAACGAACTTCAACTGGTCGAGCCTCGACACATTACTCAGCAACGACGTTGGACGCGGCCATCAAACGATATTTCGCGTTTATCTTGATTATCCGACGCTGCCAACCGGCATACCCCAATATCTGCTGGACGCCGGTCTCATAACGTACACTTACGATGATTATGGCAACGACGGCGTCAGCGTTTGCCCGGATTACGAAAACCCGCTGCTGGATCAGGCGCTAACGAATTTCATTGCCGCGCTTGGCGCTCGTTACGACGGCGACGTGCGCATCGGTTTCATCGAGCTCGGGTTGCTCGGGTATTGGGGTGAATGGCATACCTACCCGGAAACCGAGTGGTTTGCTTCGGTCGCTGTTCAGGACGAAGTGCTGGTGACGTACACAAATGCGTTTCACGAAACAAAGCTGCTCGTGCGCTGGCCTGCTGGAAGCCTTAATCCGGCCACACTGCCGATCGGGTATCATGACGATTCGTTCGCGTATGATACCATCGCCCCGCCAAGTTACAACTTCCTTGGCTTGTTGGCGGCCGCGGGTGAAACGAACAAGTGGCTCGCACAGCCCATCGGCGGCGAGGTGCGGCCAGAAGTCCAGTCTTGCATGTGGGACACCAGTCAGACGAACTGCGTTCCGGCGGGCCAGGCGTTCACCAATTGCGTCGCCCTTACCCACGCTTCGTGGATGTTAAACCAAGACGTGTTCAGTCCTGGCTTCACTGGTGTGCAGAAAAATCAGGCGCTGGCTGGCGCAGAGCAGTTGGGTTACGAGCTTTATGTCACCAACACGATGTTGGTGGATGCGCGTGCTTCCGGGCCACTGAACATGAGCGTGGCAATCTTGAACACCGGTGTTGCGCCGTTTTACTACGACTGGCCAGTGCAGCTTGCTGTCCTCAACAGCAGCAATACGCTCGTGCAGTCCTGGACAACGCCATGGAGGCTCTCTTCGCTTCTTCCCGGGACGAACACTGTTTGGAGTTACACCCAAACCAATCCCGGCTTGCCCACCGGCCAATACAAACTTCTGATGGGTGTGCTGAATCCGCTGACGAACGGCGTGCCACTCCGATTTGCCAACCAATCGCAAGATGCCGACCTCGCCGGCTGGCTCACACTGGGACAATTTTCTGTTTTGCCTGCACAACCGATGTTGAGCGCCAGTTCATTTCTATCAGGTTTTGTTCTCCAAGTCAGCGGTGCGGTGCCGGGAGTATGGACCGTTGAGGACACATCCAATTTTCTCACATGGACGCCTTTGCTAACAACCAACACAAGCACGACCCAATGGAGTTTTACTGATGAGATCTTGTCACCAGCGCGATTCTATCGTGTCGTGAGCCAGCCTTAAAAGCCAATGAATCAAGTAACTCTGATTGCACAATCATAATGATAATCACCGAAAATAACCTCAACCAAAAACAAACTCAAATCCCATGAAAACAAAAAACATTGAACAAATACCAAAAATACAACGGCGTCTTCTCTCAGCCTTGGCTGGTTTCGCGCTGATATGCTCGGCCTTTGCGGCGCAAGCCCAAGACCTGATCGTCAACACCTTCGACAACGATGGAGGGGGTACCTTCGGCCTTGACTGGGCGAATTTCAGGAACTATGTCTATGGCGAGAGTTATACGTTTGATGCGACGCAGGACTCCTCTAACAACCCAAGCAGCGGGTCAATGTATCTGACGGTGCAATGGCCGATCAGCTCCGATCCCAATTGGAACGAGAGTTGGAACGATGTTCAGCTTGCCTTTGGCACCCCAACGTTCAGTTGCTCGAACTACATAAACTTTGATGTTGATATCAAGGTTGACGTCACCAATTCTTCTCCTGCGATAGACGGGACTTCTTACGGTGCCGTGGAACTGATCATCAATAATCCTTGGACCACGGTGGTAGGCTGGGCCACCTTGGCTGTAACAAACGGGTGGCAGCACTTCAGTGGTTCCTTTTCGGGGATTACGAACGAGTTCAACAGCGAGGCTGTTATCGGGTTCATCTCCAACGGCGGCGACAGCCTGACCAACACCGTCTCTTATTGGATTGACAATATCATATTTACCGCTCCGCCGACTGTTTTCACGAACCAGCCGACGTTAAGCCTGGCCAAAGCCCCACCGCCGGGTCTGACCTGCATTTGCAGCAAGCCGCTCGGCACCTACCAGCGCCAGATGGTCTCGACGGTCAGCAGTAACTTTTCCTGGAACACGGCCACGGCAGTTTCAAACACGACGACTTATTCCATGACCGTTGCCAGCTTTCCAAACACGAATTACCCTGGATTTGAATCTCAAATGTTCCTTATTCCACAAGTGGGCATGGTGCCTGGCGCGAGTATCGATTGGTATTCAACGAATGTGGTTGACTTCTTTGTGGGCGTAAACCCGGATGGAACTGGGGCGGGCACTTTGCAATACAAGGTCAATGATCCGAGTGATTGGACTGCTGCTTTGGTCGTGAGCAAGAATTGCGCCTCTGGTCCTTTGGGAAAGTGGAGTCTGACCTTTAACAACAACACCAACGTCACGATAACCGCCCCTGATAATACCAGCACAAATTTCACCATCCCCGCGAGTAATGCGTCACTTTTCCGGGATCCACTGTTTGTTTATGTCGGGACTCTGCCCAATAATAATGCGAATATCGGGCAGTCGTCCACCTTCAGCCAGGTCCAGGTTTCAGGTTCGGCGGGTTCGCTCAACGATACCTTCGCATCGCTTAATCCTGCCACTTGGGCATTGTATGCGGACGATCCGCCGGGCGTTTTCATTACCGCTTCGGATGCAAAGTATTGGGTCACCTGGCCCTTTCCGGACTATGGTTTCGCCAACCTGTACGCTACTGACAATCTTGCAAAGAACCCTCAGATTTCGCAATGGTCGAGTCTTCCTGCCGCTTCCACAGGTTGGATTAGTGTGGGTGGCGCCGAACGCTTAACTGTTGTTAATCAATCAACCTTGAACGCGGCGTTCGGGTATGCCCCAACGAATTGCTTCCTGGGACTCTTCCATCAGTAGTTGAAAAGAACGGGGGGCGTCGGATTTCCGGCGCCCCGTTTATTACACATAACCTTGTCATTCCAATATTCATTCAATACTTACTCATGAGAGGCTGCGTACGTCTTGTCATTGCGCTGACCGTCCTTCCGCTTTGCGCGTTTAGCCAAACATCGCAAAAGCCAGATGAAAATGGTATCACGGTTGCATCTCAAACAAACGTTTATTGGTGGGCGGGCGTCATTGAAGACGGTTTCCAGATGCCGATGGCGGACGGTTATACTGTTGACGTGCGCGGAAATAATCACCAGAACCAAGTCCAGCCGTTGCTATTGTCGAGCCAGGGTGACGTAATCTGGTCCGAAGCTCCGTTCGAGCTTCGGTTTCAAGAGAGAAAAGGCCTCCAGTTGGATCCCCCAAGCGGACAGATATTTCAGAGCAAAGCGGGAAATTCACTGCGCGACGCGTTTTTGTATGCCAGCAGCAGGTATTTTCCGCCTTCGGGCAAATCCCCGGATGAGCTGTTGTTTTCAAATCCCCAGTACAATACCTGGATAGAGTTGATGTACGACCAGAATCAAGCGGGTATACTGAAATACGCCAAAGCTATTCAGGATCACGGTTTTCCCGCCGGAGTGCTGATGGTTGATGACAATTGGCAGGAGGATTACGGGAAATGGGATTTTAATAAAGGGAGGTTTTCCGACCCCAAAGCCATGATTGCTACCTTGCACGCGGATGGGTTCAAGGTGATGCTCTGGGTGTGTCCGTTTATCAGCCCCGATTGCGATGTTTACCGTGATTTGGCAAAGCAAAACCTTCTGGTAAAAGATCATTCAGGTGAGCCGGCCATCGTCAGGTGGTGGAATGGAGCAAGTGCGCTCCTCGATTTCACCAACCCCAAAGCGGTGGATTGGTTTCAGTCCCGGCTGGATTACCTGCGATCAACCTATCAAGTAGATGGATTCAAGCTCGATGGCGGTGACAGTTCTTTTTATTGCGGGGTTACTACTTTGCAGCCGGCATCGCCCAATGTACAAACGGAGTTGTATGGTAAAATCGGGCTTCATTATCCGCTGAACGAATATCGGGCCATGTGGAAGATGGGTGGCCAGCCTCTCGGTGAACGATTGAGTGACAAGGCACACTCTTGGACAGATCTCAGAAAGTTAATTCCTGATATGATTCTCGAAGGGTTAATGGGTTACCCGTTTTCATGTCCCGACATGATAGGTGGCGGCGAATTCACATCGTTTCTCCCGGGCACGACCATTGACCAGGAGTTGATTGTGCGTTCTGCGCAATGCCAGGCCTTGATGCCTATGATGCAGTTCTCCGTGGCCCCTTGGCGCGTGCTCGACAAAGCACATCTGAAGGCAGTGCTCAAAGCAGTGCAGGTGAGGGAGGAACATAAGGGTTATATTTTGAATCTGGTCAAGCAGGCGGCTTTGACGGGCGAACCGGTTGTCCGTTCCCTGGAATATGTATTCCCGCACCAGGGGTATGAACGCGTGAATGATCAGTTTATGTTGGGCGATCAGGTCCTGGTTGCGCCGGTATTGGAGAAGGACGCGGGCCAAAGAGAGGTGATCTTTCCAAGGGGTGGGTGGAAGGGATTCAATGGAAAGCTGTATCGAGGGCCGGCAACATTTTCGGTGGCCGTTCCATATGATGAATTGTGCTTTTTCGAAAGCGTGAAGTAATCGGCTACCGCGTCAACGCCCTTTGCAATTTGATGTTGGATGACTGTCAGTGGAGTGTTGCTTGCATGTTGGCAGCAACTTAATAGATCTATAAAAATGCGACGATTGATCAAATTGGTGAATTTTCTTCATCAAACTTTACTGCTTCAGCCTGCGTTCAGGTTAACTTGACGATGTTCTGCGTGTTTGCCGGCCGCACGGTCGTTTATTTTGTCACGGCCGCGTTTTTCCTGCCGGAAACCAGGTAAAAAACTTTGGACGAAATCGAGGAACATTTTGAGGGGTGGGAAAAGTCGTTAGAAGGCCATTTTACGCACAAGAATCTAAATGAAATCTATCATCAGTCTGCTATTGTTGTTGGGAATTTATGCCGGCTATGCTAACGAAACCGGCGGGAAATTGGAAAACAGAGCCATTGCCTGGCACTGGTATTTGGTAGACGGAAAATTCCGACCGATCCGAATGGATGACAAACTCGATGGATCTACACTCAATTTCACCGGGGAATGTTTCCAGTTGGTGTTGGAGGACGGCACGGTTGTGAAAGCGTCCGACTTCAAACTGGATGGAGTACCGGAAGAAGAGGAGCTCAAGCCGGAACCCGACTCGGCAACGATGGCTCGTCACTTTCCCGGTCGGCAACTCATAGTGAAACTTTCCAACGCGACTCGAAATCTCTCCGCGGAATGGCGTGTGATACTGCGCGACGGTTCAACTTACGTGCGGCAGGAATTGACGCTGCGCCCCGCCGGCAGCGACCTATTGGTCAAAGAAATTGTTCTGTTTGATCAGTTGGTGCTCAACGCACAAACCGACGGCACGGCGGATGGTTCGCCAGTGGTGGCGGATGATTTCTTTTTTGGCTACGAACATCCAATGGCGCAAAACACCGTGGGTTCCAATAACGTCGTGCAATGCAGTTTTGTTCGCCATGCCATTTTGAAAGACGGCGAGACTCTGACGCAGAGTTGCGTGATTGGCGTCGCGCCGGCAGGGCAATTGCGGCGCAGTTTTCTCGCCTACATTGAGCGCGAGCGTGCTCATCCCTACAGACCGTTTCTGCATTATAATTCCTGGTACGACATCGCTTGGGCCGGCCGGAAATACAACGAAAGCGAAGGCCTGGAGGTCATCAACCAAATCGGACGGGAGTTGGTCGAGAAACGCAATGTCAAATTGGATTCATTTCTGTTGGACGACGGTTGGGACGACAACCGGACGCTCTGGAAATTCAATAGCGGTTTTCCCAACGGCTTCACGCCTCTGAATGGGGCTGCCGCGAAATCCGGCGCTGGCATCGGTGTTTGGTTATCGCCCTCTGGCGGTTACAACGACGCAAAGGAGCAACGACTTAAATACGGGTCTGGGCAGGGTTTCGAGACCAACGCCAATGGTTTTTCACTGGCCGGACCGAAGTATTACCGGCGTTTCCACGATATTTGCCTGGCGATGGTTCAAAAATACGGGATCAACCAGTTCAAGTTTGACGGTTTGGCGGCGGGCGCCAAGGCGAGCGAAAACGGGCTGACGCGGGATGGCGACGCGATGATGCGGCTGATCGCCGATCTGCGTGACGCCAACCCCGGCATCTACATCAATCAGACAACTGGCACTTGGCCTTCGCCATTCTGGCTGCTTTACGTTGACTCGACGTGGCGTGGTGGTGACGATCATTGTTTTCTGGGCAAAGGTTCGTGGTGCCAACAGTGGATGACTTACCGCGACGCACAGACATATCAAAACGTCGTGGAACCTGCGCCGCTGTATCCGCTGAGTTCGCTCATGTTGCACGGTATTATTTACGCGACGAATGCAATTCATCTGTGCGGCCTGAGCGATGCGGACTTCGCCGATCAGGTTCGCGAGTTTTTCGGCAACGGCACGCAATTGCAAGAGATGTATATCACGCCAAGGCTGCTGGACGAGCAAAACTGGGACGACTTGGCCGGGGCGGCGAATTGGGCGCGAGCGAACGCCGATGTGTTGGTGGACACCCACTGGATTGGTGGCGATCCGGGCAAGGGTGAAATATACGGCTGGGCATCGTGGTCGCCAAGCAAGGCCATTTTGGTGTTGCGCAATCCCGACGACAGTACTGCCACGTTCACCGCCGATGTAAACGAATTGTTCCAACTTCCGCCGCACGCCAGGACCAGTTATTTCATGCACAGCCCTTGGAAAGATGATCGCAAGCAGCCGCCGGTGAAATTGCAAGGGGGCCAACCGCACATGTTCACCTTGCAACCATTTGAAGTGATGGTGCTGGAAGACACGAAGACCAAATAACCATGACGACTTCGGATCCCTGCAAAACTACTCCGGTCGCTGTGCCGGCTGGCGGGATGGGGAACCGTGTTGGTTCGATAGATGTCTTTCGTGG
>Ga0181521_10005653_pt1 | contig 13822 bp, 15 predicted proteins | sample PEATcosm2014_Bin_32_FD_119764 | JGI IMG/M metagenome (GOLD analysis project Ga0181521, IMG submission 119764) | Peatland microbial communities from MTU Mesocosm Facility, Houghton, MI, USA - PEATcosm2014_Bin02_60_metaG | ecosystem: Environmental > Terrestrial > Soil > Wetlands > Peat | place...
GGGGTCGGAATCGAACCGGCGTACACGGATTTGCAGTCCGCTGACACGACAGGAAAATCAATGGCTTAGCGAATTTGCCACCCTTTTTTTGGGTGGTCGCGCTCATTCAGTAACAAATATTTCGTAAGGCGGAATTTATGACCAGCGCTGTTACAAAATCGGCGCGATTAGAGTTTGATGTGCTTGGTTCGTAGCCAAATAAATCCGCCTAATGCATTGAAATTATTAATCTTGTTGCCGATCCATTTGTCCACTATTCCGCTCTGTACAGGACTGTGCATGACAGTACGAGTCCCTTCAAAGTCCTTTCGCGGTGAATCGCAGCCGAAAGCTCCCGTAGTCCCATAGGATCGGATTGCACGTACATCCCATATATCGCACATTCGTCGTAATTGCGTTCTCCCGCGAGAATGCGCTCAGTCGACGAACCCTAAATTTCAGTGTGCCTTTCGGGGAACATGGGAAGCGCCCGAATTCGACGGCCGATCTAATCTCGCCGTACTTAGCTGCGGTATCCGTGAGACCTTGAGAAGCCCCGAAGCCGATAACGGAATCGTCTGTGGATTTGAGGGAAGCCAAGTCGTGCGGGAGAAGACGTCAAAGGTAGTTGTCTTGGCCTCACCGGAGAGACCCGATCCATTGGCGTAATTTTTGACTTTTCCGTGCGACTAAATGGTCGAGGTTGAAATCCCTTGCTATCAGAACCACTTGCAAGAGTCCCAATCAACGGAGCGGAATCGATGAGTATCTACCGCAAGTCTCCAGAAGCGATCGCCAAACTCAATCCCGAGCAGTATGAAGTCACGCAGCGTAACGGCACCGAGCGTCCCGGAACCGGCGAGTACCTCCACAACCGCGAGCCCGGCATCTATGTCGACATCGTGTCGGGTGAACCGCTGTTCGCGTCGTCGGACAAATTCGAGTCGGGCTGCGGCTGGCCGAGCTTCACCAAGCCGATCGTGCCGGCGCATGTCAATGAATTGCGCGATATCCGCCATGGCATGGTGCGTACCGAGGTTCGCTCGGTCCACGGCGACAGCCACCTCGGCCATGTCTTCCCGGATGGTCCGGGCGATCGTGGCGGGCTGCGCTACTGCATCAATTCAGCCTCTCTGCGTTTCGTCCACCGCGACGACATGCAGGCCCAGGGCTATGGCAATTATTTAAACCAGATAGAGGAGGTCTGAGATGGCAACGGAACGCGCGGTACTGGCTGGCGGCTGTTTCTGGGGCATGCAGGACCTGATCCGCAAGATGCCCGGCGTGGTGTCGACGCGGGTGGGCTACACCGGAGGCGACGTACCGAATGCAAGCTATCGAAACCACGGCACCCACGCCGAGGGGATCGAGATCGTCTTCGATCCGGCCGTGCTGAGCTACCGGCGCCTGCTCGAGTTCTTTTTCCAGATTCACGACCCGACTACGCCGAACCGTCAGGGCAATGACCGCGGCACGTCCTATCGCTCGGAGATCTACGTCGTGTCCGAAGCCCAGCGCCTCGAGGCGATCGACACCATCAAGGACGTCGAAGCCTCCGGTCTGTGGCCAGGTCGGGTGGTTACGGAAGTCGTACCGGTGCGTGACTTTTGGCAGGCTGAACCGGAGCATCAAGACTACCTGGAGCGGCATCCCGGCGGCTACACCTGCCACTTCGCGCGGCCAAATTGGGTCTTGCCTCGGCGCGATGCAGCCTGAACGTTTTGGAGGAATTGCCGACATTGCGACAGTTCGTCAATACCGGACCCTTTCAGGAGGTGCCGACCGAGGATCGCGGTAGGGATGCCCGTTACCGGGCACCCCCCGCACGGATCGGAACGGGCCCGATTCAGGCATTCGGCTCTTACCTCAGGTGGTTGACGGCGAACCGCCGGTCGGGCCAAGGATGAAGGATGCGAGGAGGCGGGAGCCACGCCGCCGCGAGCTGCGCAATCCGGTTCCAGGTCAGTTTGTCCTTCTGACTGCGCCGCCGAAGCGTGCGTCGCCAGAGATCGGTGACATAGTGCCGGAAGGCGCTGAGCGCCCGAGCGTTGGTGGGGACCGCGTGATACGCGAAGAAGCCCGTAACCACTGCCCTCAACCATCGGCCCTGTTCGGCGATGGCGCGATGCATACGGATACGCAGCTCGGCCTTGATCTCCAGGAGTTTCGCGCGCATACGGTCTGCCCGTGTGTGGCGCTGAAGCTGGAAGCCCCCGCGCCTGGATATCCCGCAGATGAACGTGAACCCCAAGAAGGTAAAGGTCTCCGGTTTGCCAAGCCCACGCCGCTGGCGTCGAAACGCCGCGTAGCGACCAAACTCTAGCAAACGGGTCTTCTCCCCGTAAAGTTCGAGCGCGAACTGCTCGAACCTCGTTCGCATCGCCTCCCAGAAGCGCTTCGCATCGGCTTCGTGCTCGAAACCGGCCACGAGTCGAGTAGCCCCGGGGAATCGCACCCCGAGGCTCTCACAGAACCGTACGTGAAACTCTCGCCTCATACGGCTCCTACTGTCCAGCCGCCGCGGGTTTAATCCCGAGCTGCCACAGGGCAAGCAAGCGACTGCTCCTGTGCGCGATCTGCCCCAACCAATGGGTAGCCGCCCGCTCTCGGCGCTTAAACCGGCGCTTGTATTTCCGCATGGCCCAACGGACCAGCGTGTCGTTCACATGCCGTAGGACGAGGACACACTTCGACCGATAGAACCGGCCGTAGTCACGCTTTCTTGGAGTGGTTCCTGAAAAGCCTCGTTTCCTACGGTGGTTTGGGACGCTGGAGGTCAGCATCTCCTTACAGGGCACGGGCCTTTTGACCTGCTCTCGATTTTTCAAAGCTGTTGTTGTTCCTTGTAAATGGTTCACCAGCCAACCTCGAGGACCGCTTACGAGTGATTTTCGCTGCGGAGGTGAATACCCGGTCTTGGCCCATTTGCGACGCACGCGGGGAATGCGCCGTTCGCGCCATCACACGCAGAAAACCGAGGATCACGCAAGGGATCAAGGACACAGTGTCGATTAGCGAGCGGCCGGCCGCGGTGGAAGATCGGGCGGTGCTCGGTCACTGGGAGGGAGACTTGCTGTGTGGAAGTGGCAGCACCCAGATTGCCACGTTGGTTGAACGCCAGTCGCGTTACGTAATGCTCCTGAAGACCCCCAGCAAAGACACCGAAGCCGTGATCAACGCCTTGATCAAGAACGCTCGCAAACTGCCGCAGGAACTGTACAAATCGCTGACCTGGGACCGGGGCACGGAGATGACCTACCACAAACGATTCACGCTGGCGACCGATATCCAGGTTTACTTCTGCGACCCGCAGAACCCCTGGCAGCGGCAGGCTTTGAATCAGGATTGCGTTCTTGCGGTCCGACCTGTCTTACCATCACACGGTGATCAACCTCCGCAACCTATCGGCTTCTCCATATCCTCATTTCATGCGGGCGCGTCACGACTCGGGGCGGCAGCGCACGATCAAACTCGATCATCGAGGATATCGGGCAGATATCTAATACCGAGCTTTGCGTTTCTAAGCTGATGCGATTCCTGATCTGAACGGACTACGGCTTATTCGGGAACCGGAACTGCTTCCGACACGCGGCCTCGCATCGATGATTGCGGTTGGGAGAGGCCAAGTGCGGCCGCAAACAAGGGCTTCGACTCCATGATGTGTCTGGTAATGAGTTCACCGATCTCGTGGACCTTGCCGGCGAGCCCATACTCAATCATCTGGTAATGCTCCCCCACGGAAGCCACCTGACGCTCGCGCCCTTCTCTTGAGTCGATTCCGTAGAGGCGCATGTCGTCCCGCTGCGCCATGATCAACCGAGTAAGACGCGGATTGATTGGCAAGACGCGAATTAGCGGAATGTCCGCTGCTGGCCGACCTGCGTCTGTCGCAGACTCTCGCGAATCATATCGACACCGGGCGCTGTTCTGCATACACCGGTCGTTCCCGGCGCCACCGACCGCAGACAGCTCGAAAGCCGACCTTCAGCGCAAGGGGCCACGTTCGGCAAGACCCGACGCAATTGAGACAATCGGGTTCTTTTGAAGCAGGCATTCAAACCGGGTAAAGCGGGCGTCTCACTGAAAGTGAAGACGGTCGCTTGACTGTGTACGCATTGCGTGAGTGCGTTCACGTAAGGAGCAAGCTTGGAATGCCTTGCATTGACGATTTCGATCGCAGGGTAGGCCTCGTGCCGCCATCATTACAAAGCATGGAACTCGATGGCAGCGGTCGCAGCCCGATGACTAAGACAACCGCGAAGATCATCGCAGTTGGACGAAGCCCTACGTTTCCCGGTGCGCGTTGCGTGACCTACATGCCCCACCGCAAGGACGCGGTGTGCAGGGGTGCATCCCACAGCGACAGCATCGAAGCGTCAACCGCGCTGACCGTGATGGAGCAGCCAGCCATTTCGAGCGAGGTGACATAGGACCCGGTCAGATGGCGCACGGCTCTGATCCCCATCCCTTCCAGGATCTTATGTGCCGCATGCACCATCACATACAGCTCCAATAGCGGTGTACCGCCGAAGCCGTTGACGAACAAGATCACCTCCTGGCCGCGCTTGAGGGATAGGTCCTTAAGGACGCTATTTACCAGCTCCGATGCGATTTCGTCCGCGCTTGCCATCTTCACGCGACGGCGCCCAGGCTCGCCGTGGATGCCGACCCCCACCTCCATCTCGTCGGCTGCGATTTGGAAGGTGGGCTGGCCGGCGGCCGGCACCGTGCATGAGGAGAGGGCCACCCCCATGCTTGCCGTGCATCGATTGACCGAATCGCCCAGCGCCTTTAGGTCGATGAGGCCCGCGCCGAGCTCCGCCGCAGCCCCGGTGATTCTCTCGACCACCAGAGTTCCCGCGACCCCGCGCCGGCCCGTGGTGTAGGTGGAGTTCTCCACCGCCACGTCGTCGTTGATGACAACCATGACGTTGTCGCGCTCGAGCATCTCGACTGCCATCTGAAAGTTCATCATGTCGCCCGAGTAGTTCTTGACGATGAACAGCACCCCGGCACCGGTGTCCACATTCTCGGCGGCTGCCAGCATCTGATCCGGCGTGGGGGACGTGAAGATCTGACCGGGACAGGCGGCATCGAGCATGCCATGGCCGACGAAACCTGCATGCAGCGGCTCGTGGCCGGATCCGCCACCGGAGATGAGCGCGACCTTGCCCTGCTTGAGGGTGCGCCGGCGCACGAATTGCCGGCCCGCTCCCAGTATGACGATGTCCGCGTGGGCGGCCGCGAAGCCGTCCAGGGACTCGGTCAGAACGGTTTCGACGGCATTTATGAGCTTCTTCATGGCAATGTTCCAGTCAGGACGATCGTTTTCGAAGCGGGTTTAGAGTGTGTCGCAAACGGCACCGATGATCAACGCCATCGAGCGTGAACCAGGATCAACATGTCCAAGGGCGCGCTCGCCCAGGAACGAAGCGCGACCGCGCGTGGCCTCGATCAGAGCGGTGGCGGTGGCGCTGTCGATTGCGCACCGGCGCACGCGCGCGGCGAGGTCCGCGCCACCTTCCCCCAGCACGCGGCGCACCGGATCTAATACATCGAGGAGGGTCTTCTGACCCACCTCTGCCTTTCCAAGTCGCGTCAGCGCTTTGATTCCCAGGTCCATTGCGCGGGCGAGGTCGGCCGGGCCCGGCTGCGCCGGCAGTTCCTTGGACAGCGTGACCAGCAGGGTGCCGAAGACTGGCCCTGATGACCCGCCGATGCTGGACATGCAGGTCAGTCCCATCGCCTTGAGCGCATCGTTGAAAGGCATATCGGAAAGTTCGTCCAGCCGGGCTTGGATGGCCTCCGCACCGCGACGCATGTTCAGGCCGTGGTCTCCATCGCCGATGGCCCTGTCAAGCTGGCCCAGTTCGTCCGTGTGATCGATCAGCGTTTGCGTCGCCGCCCGGATCCAGATTGCGTGACTCATGGGCTCCCCTCGATTCGAAACGTGGCGCTTCAGGCCCGGACGCGCTGACCGCCGACGTCGAACCACAGCGGTCGCCGCAGCTGCAGCCGCACCTCGTCCCCCGGCAGCACGATCGCGTCGGATGGGACGGCGACGGCGATCTCCTGTTCGCTTCCCTGCAGGACCAGCAGTGCCAGACGCTGATCGCTGAGGCTCTCCAGGCGAAGAACTCGTGCAGGCAAGCCTTCGCGCGCGGTCGCGCCGTCGCTGCCAACCATGCCGACGTGCTCCGCTCGCAGGCCTACCGTCACGGCGCTCGGCGGCGCAGCGGTCTTCCCAAGGGCGCTGCGCGGCACGAGATTGATGCGCGGCGAACCCAGGCGCGACGCCACGTAGCTACTCACTGGATCCTCGTAGATCTGCCGGGGCGTACCTATCTGGACCAGCCGGCCCTTTTCGAGCACGCCGATGCGCGTGGCCATGGTCATGGCCTCGGTCTGGTCGTGCGTCACGTACAACATCGTGGCGCCCAGCTCTTGCTGTATGCGCTTGAGCTCCAAACGCAGGTCGTCGCGGAGCTTGGCGTCCAGCGAGGACAGCGGTTCGTCCATCAGCGTGACCGCGGGGTTGCGGACCAGAGCGCGTCCGATGGCCACACGCTGCATCTGGCCGCCCGAGAGCCGGGTGACGGGCTGCTGCAACTTGTCCTCAATGCGCAGCAACCGCGCCACCTCCTCGACCTTGTGCCGGATCTCGCCCTTGGGCAGGCGCCGCAGCGGCGAGCGCAGCGGAAACGCGAGGTTCTCGAAGACGCTCAGGTGCGGGTACAGGGAGTATTGTTGGAACACGAATGTCACGTTGCGCAGGGCCGGAGCCAGCGTCGTGACGTCGCGCCCGCCGATGTGCACCTGCCCCTGATCGGGGCTTTCCAATCCGGCTACGAGGCGCAGCGTAGTTGTCTTTCCAGCACCACTTGGCCCTAGCAGGACGATGAAATCGCCGGAAGAAACCTGCAGGTCGAGATCCTGGACCGCCTGGACGGCGCCGAAGCGCTTGCCGATGGCCGACAGCCGCAGCTCAGCCATGGACGGCCTCCTTGCGCATCGCCCGGGAAAAGCCGTTGCGGGCCGTTCGCAACGCCCGGCCCGAGGCCTGGTCGAAGAGCGAGACGGCAGCGGTGTCGAAGCGCAGGCCCACGTGGTCCCCGCGCGCAGCCTTCACATTCACGCCCACTTTGGCGCGCAGCGTAGTGCCGCCGGCGGTGGCCAGAGTCACGATCTGGCAGCTTCCTAGGTACTCCACGCCCAATACCCGGGCGCGTAATAGCACGTCGTCGGCAAAGCGCACGTGCTCGGGCCGCACGCCGCAAAGCAGGGGCCGCGCACTCACGTCCTCCTGCAACTCGGGAACGTCCACGTTGACCTCGCCGATGCGGATCGCTCGCGCGCCCCGTCCCAGCGCAGCCTCGAAGGGCAGGAAATTCATGGCTGGGGCGCCAATGAAGTCGGCCACGAACACGCTTGCCGGTCGTTCGTACACCTCCATCGGCGGGCCGAGCTGCTCGACCACGCCCCCGTTCATGACTGCGATCGTGTCGGCCATGGCCATGGCCTCCATCTGATCGTGCGTGACGTAGACCGTAGTGGCATGGATGCGCTCGTGCAGCTTGCGCAGCTCGACGCACATCAGGTGACGGAATTCGGTATCGAGCGCGCCCAGCGGCTCGTCCATCATGAAGGCCTTGGCACGGCGTACGATCGCGCGGCCCAGCGCCACACGCTGGCTGTCGCCGCCGGAGAGGCCGGACACGGAGCGCTCGAGCAGGTGCTCAATCTGCAGCAACCGGGCGACCTCATCGACGCGTCGCCGGGTCTCGGCGCGCGGCACTCCTTGGCACTTGAGCGGAAAGCCGATGTTGCGGCGCACGTTCATGTGCGGGTACAGGGCAAACAGCTGGAAGACGAAGCCGATGTCCCGATGCGATGCGCGCCGGTAGGTCACGTCCTCCCCATCGAGCAGAATGCGGCCCGCGGTGGGTAGTTCGAGGCCCGCGATCATGCGCAGGGTCGTCGTCTTGCCGCAGCCCGAGGGGCCCAGCAGTACGAAGAACTCTCCGTCGGGGACCGTGAAGCTTGCCTCGCGCACTGCGATGAAATCGCCGAAGCGCTTCTGCAGGTTCTCCAGACGGATCTCGGCCATGGCACTAGTCGGGGAAATGGCTGGTGACGAGGAAGGCGACGGTCCCGGCCAAGATCACCACGAAGGAATAGGTGTACAGGTCTAGCAGGAAGGGCTGCATGAGCATGAACAGGCCCAGGCCAATTGCGACGGCCGAGGCCCCCTCCCAGGGACCGCGGCGCAGCCACCGGCGCCGTGGGGCGGTTGCGGCAGATGACACCGTATGCCCGCTCATTTGCGCACCGCCCCGAAGGTGATGCCGCGCAGCAGCTGGCGCCGCAGCAACACGGTGAAGACTAGGATGGGGATAACGAAGAGCGTAGTGGCCGCCGCCACGGCCGGCCAGTCCTGGCCCCCTTCTCCGATGATGAAGGGGATGAAGGGTGGCATGGTTTGCGCGTCGCCGCTGGTGAGCAGAACAGCGAAGGCGTACTCGTTCCAGGAGAAGATGAGGCAGAAGACGGCCGTCGCGGCGATGCCCGTGGTAGCCTGCGGCAGAACGGTCTTCCAGAAAGCCTGCAAGCGCGTGTAGCCGTCGACCAGGGCCGCCTCCTCGTACTCGCGCGGGATCTCGTCGATGAAGCCCTTTAGGAGCCAGACCGCGAGCGACACGTTGACCGCGGTGTAGAGAAGGATCATGCCAAGGTAGCTGTCGAGCAGGCCGAGCTGGCGAAACATCAGGTAGATGGGGATCGCGACCGCGATGGGCGGCATGAAACGTGTCGACAGGATGAAAAACAGCAGGTCGTCCTTGATCGGTACGCGAAAGCGCGAGAATGCATAAGCCGCCAGGGTGCCGAGGAAGACCGCGAGGAAGGTCGAGCCGAAGCCGATGACCAGCGAATTCATGAGTCGTCCGGGCGTCTTGGACGGGCCGGCGATGACCATGTCGCGCTCCCGCGCGATGCGGGCGCAATAACCATCCGGCGGCGGCAGCGTGGCCATGAACTCCGGCGTCTGGCGCGTATGGATGGTGAACAGGTTGCAGTAGCCCTCCAGCGAGGCTTCGGAGAAGACCTTGGGCGGATAGGCGATGGCGTCAGCCGGTGTCTTGAAGCTAGTGAGGAAGATCCACAGCAGGGGCGTGATCGTCACCAGCGCGTAGGCCACGACGATCGCCCCGGAGATCCACTTGGTCGGCGCCGACGCCTCGACCACCGAGTGTGCCGTTGATGTGGGGATCATCGTTGCCTCACCTTGTTCAGGACCTTGATGTAGATGTTCGCAGCGCCGAAGACCGCCACGAAAAGGATGATCGCGAGTGCCGAGGACCAACCGGTGTGCCACTTCTCGAATGCGGCGCGCTTCAAGGTGATCGAGACCGTCTCAGTCAGCGAGCCCGGGCCCCCATTGGTCAGCAGGTTGACCATGTCGAACATCTTGAAGTTCTCGATGGCACGAAACAAGACGGCCAGCATGAGGAAGGGCATGACCATCGGCAGCGTCACGGACCAGAACGTACGCCAGGCCGAAGCGCGGTCGACTTCGGCCGCCTCGTAAATCGAGTCGGGTATCGAGCGCAAGCCGGCAAGACAGATGAGCATCACGTAGGGCGTCCACATCCAGGTGTCAACCAGCACGATGGTCCAGGGGGCAAGCTGCACGTCGCCGATCATCTGGAACGAACTCGGCGGGATGCCTGAGAAGAAATTCACCAGGTAGTTGAACAGGCCGACCTGGGGCTGGTACAGGAAGGTCCAGAAGTTGCCCACGACCGCCGGGGAAAGCATCATGGGCAGAAGGATGACCGTGGTCCAGAAGCTGTGTCCCCGGAACTTGTGGTTGACGAGAAGCGCCAGCGCGAACCCCAGCACCACCTCAAGCAGGATCGACCAGAAGACGAAGTGCGCCGTCGTCTGCATTCCAGCCCACAGATCGGGGTCGCCGAGGATGTCGCTGTAATTTGCTATGCCGACGTTCTTGATGCGCAACCACCCCATGTTCGCCTTGTAGTTGGTGAACGACATCTGGATCGTCCAGATCAGGGGAAAGATGTTGATTGCGAGCAGCAGGGCAATGGTGGGCGTGATGAACAGCCACGCAATGCTGCGATCCGACAGACCGCGCAGCCGGATCCTGCGGGCGGCCCCGGAGGTGACCCGCACCGCCGTCGTTTCTGGAGTATCGACGCTAGCGTTCAAGATGTTTTCCTCTGGGAGGCCCGCTGCGCCGGGCGCAGGCACCCGGTGCAGCGTTTCAAGCTTCAGCGGCTACTTGCCCGCATCCTTGAAGTCCTTAGTCCAGTCTTTCACGAGGCCGTCCAGCGCCAGTTGGGCGGTTCCTTGCCCCGCAACGACGTAGTTGTGGATGCGCTTTTGCATGTCCAGGAGCAGCGAGGCGTAGTTGGGCTCAGCCCAGAAGTCCTTGACGATCCCCATTGTGACCAGGAAGTCGGGGGCGAAGGGTGCGCTCTTGGGGAATCCGGGGGCCTCAACAACCGCCTTGAGGGCGGAGTAGCCGCCAATCTCCCACCACTTCTGCTGCACGGACGGTTGGGCGAACCACTTGATGTAGTTCAGCGCATCGTCCTTGTGGTCCGAGTACGAAACCACCGAAATGCCCTGCCCGCCAAGCTGGCTGTAATGGCCGCTGGGACCAGCGGGATTGACGAAGAAGCCGATCTTGTCCGGCCCCATGGCCTTGTACAGCCCGGGGAAGAACGCGAACCAGTTCATTTGCATCGCCACTTGCCCAGACTTGAAGGCGTCCAATCCCTCCGACATGTAGGCATTGGTCATCCCCGGGGCCGTGCAGCAATCGAAGATCTGCTTGTAGATCTCCAGCCCCTTGACCGCGCCAGCCGAATTGACGAAACCGTTCATTTCATATGGCTTCTTCGGATTGTCGTACTCGAAGCCGTAGTCGTACATGACGTTGGTCACGCCCATCGTGATGCCCTCGGAGCCGCGTTCTGTGAAGATGTAGGCACCGTAGACCTTCTTGCCGGCGATCTGGCGTCCCTGGAAGAACTTGGCCACTTGGAGGAATTCATCCCAGTCCTTGGGCGGCGCGAGATCCCGTCCGTACTTGGCCTTGAAATCCTTGCGCACGTCGGGCATGGCGAACCAGTCCTTGCGGTAGGTCCACCCGACCGCGTCGGCCATCGCCGGCAGCGCCCAGTAATTCGGCGTGTTCTTGGGCCACTCGGAATAGCCGACGACAGTCGCATCGACGAAGTCGCTCATCTTGATGCCGTTCTTATCGAAGAAGTCGTTGAGCTTGACGTAATGACCGTTCTCCGCCGAGCCGCCGATCCATTGGCTGTCGCCGATGATCAGGTCGCACAGCTTGCTGTGCGAATTGAGCTCGTTGAGGAACCGGTCCGCGTAGCTCGTCCAAGGCACGAATTCGAATTTCATCTTCACCCCGGTCTTGGCGGTGAAGTCTTTCGATAGCTCGACCAGTGCATTGGCCGGGTCCCAGGCGGCCCAGCACAAGGTGAGGCTCTTGTCTTCGGCGCGCGCGGCGCCGCTGCCGAGCGCGAGCGCGGCGATGGTTGCGAGGGCGACGACCCCTCGCACAGTCTTGTCAGTCGGTTTCATGGGGCAGTCTCCTATGGTTTTTCGGACTCATGGACGCACATCTGGCCGTTGTCTAGTCAAGGTTTTCGGCGGTCAGAATCTCTACACGTGGCAGCACGACGTTCAGCGCGCCACGTACGTTTTCGCAAAGGGCGCGCAGTACGCGCGCCGCGGCTAGCACCGAGTAGTGGATGTCCTGGTGCAGGACATACGCCAAGCCTCCGGCGCTTAGTAGCGCGCGGTGCTGATCCGTGAACTCATGCGCGATGACACCGATCTGGCCCGCCAGGCCGGCGTCCGCCAGCGCCTGCACCGCGCCCGCGCTGCCGGTGCCGACGTTATAGAGGCCGGACACGCGGTCAAGTTCGACCCCGCCATCGAGAAACTGCTTCAGCGTACTGGTCGCACCCGCATCGTCGGCGGGAAGATCCGGCGTGCGCACTATGCGCAGTTGCGGGAATCGCTCTTCGATCACCTGTGCGAATCCGATCCGGCGATCGATTTCTGCCGACATGCGCGTGGCCTGCGAGGACAACAGCAAGGTGTCGCGCGTCCCAGGGCGCGCCATGCGTGCGAGCAGCAACCCAGCTGTGCGCCCGGCGGCGCGGTTATCCATGCCGATATACGTCTCGCGCATGGACCCTGCGACGTCAGAGAACAATGTCACGACATGCGTGCCAGCGCGCACCAGTTCGTTGATCGCTAATTTGATGGGGGGCATGTCGGGTGCCATGAGGGCGATGCCCTGGCAATCGCGCAGCTTGGATAGTTCGCTGGCAAACGCGGCCGGATCGCCGGCGTCGACGCGGTTCGTGACCTCCGTGATGTGCTGGTGGCGAAAGTCGCCCGCCGACTGCGCGATCTGCCGCTCGATCCGCGCAAGGTGCGGGAATTCGTCGGCCGGCAATACGTAGGCGAAGCGGAAGTTCTCGGTTGCGCGTGGCCGCCCTGGTTGGGGCGGGGAACCGAGCTGGGCGACTACCTGCATCACGCGCTGAACGGTCTCCGGATTGACGCCAGGCCGACGATTGAGCACGCGATCGACCGTCGCCGTGCCAACGCCGGCAAGGCGGGCGATTTCGGAGATCGTAGCTGTGAGAGCCATGTGAATTGACGCTGGTGTGTTTCTGAATTTGAACATCAATAAATAAATCAATCAATCAATTCTTATGTCGCGATGCAGCGCAAATGTCAAATCGACCGAAGGCGCAGCCGAACCCTCCTAGGAATTTCTTGGATAAACGAAGAGTTAGCGATTTACCGCATCGCAGCAGAGGGCGGATCGGATAGCAGCGATCGATCCTTCCCAGCAGACGCGAAAGAATTTCAGGCGGGGGAACTGCCGACGCTCACCGTCGCTGGAGTTCTTCTCGCTGTGACTTCATTTCTTTCGGAGGGGTCGAATCAAAATCGAACACGGTCGCCTAGTTGCTTGATGTGCCAGTGTTGACGAACTTCTCGGGCGATCGAGACGCGTTAGCGGCCGGACCAGGCGCTGCTTGTCACACTGAACTGAACGGTTCACGTAGCGTCACTCCCAGGTCTTGCGCTCTTAATGCCATATGCAAGGATTGATCTCGGCTCGCAAGAACGAGAAGGACGCAGAGGGTCTGGTAGCGATGCACCATTCGGCGAAATCTACTTGGACCGACTCCTCGAGTCCGAACCGAGGCTGTACGTTGCTGCGGAAGAGGTAGATCTCGCCTTGCGTACCAGAAGGAAATGGTCTCCTGGTTGATGCGAACGAGTGCCCCGGAGAGGATTGACCGCGCCTCCAAGAGTCCGCTGTTGGCCTGTGTGAAAACTCGAAAACTGACAATTTAGTCGAAACGTCGACCTCTCAGATCGCTCTGTATTCGACGATCGTTGTGTCGATTGGATTGCGTCTGGCTCTGATCGAATGTCTATTCCGATGCCCCGCGTCGGAACCCTTCTGGTCAGGCCGCAGCCGGGCTAAATACTCGGATGCGCGGCGCAATTTTTGCTTTGAGCTCGCGCGTGGCCATCCTCATGTCGTATTCGCTTTGCAGATTCAGCCAGAAGCGAGGCTCCATCCCGAAAAATAGGCCCAGGCGCAGCGCGGTATCGGCGGTAATTGGCCGTGAACCGTGAACTAGGGCCTGTTAACACTATCTGAGCGCATCGGCGATCAGGGCGAAATGAATAAACGCGGTGAACATCACGTCGAGCTTCTCGAAGCGGGAGAAGATCCGGCGGAAGCCTTTGAGACGACGAA
>Ga0181521_10005656_pt1 | contig 13816 bp, 10 predicted proteins | sample PEATcosm2014_Bin_32_FD_119764 | JGI IMG/M metagenome (GOLD analysis project Ga0181521, IMG submission 119764) | Peatland microbial communities from MTU Mesocosm Facility, Houghton, MI, USA - PEATcosm2014_Bin02_60_metaG | ecosystem: Environmental > Terrestrial > Soil > Wetlands > Peat | place...
CATGCACGACGAGACGCTGCCCGACGAGTACTACAAGGAGGCCGCGTTCTGCAGCATGTGCGGGCCGAAGTTCTGCAGCATGAACTGGTCCAGCAAGGTGGACAAGTTCAACGAGCAGGAGCACGGGCTGAAGAAGCCGGACCTGACGCAGATCGTCACCGACCAGATGGCGCTGCGGGGGTAAAGGCCGCGCGTGTTGGCATCATAACAAGAAGTGCTGTGGTCTACGGGACCGGGGCAGACGACCCATTTACGGCTTCGCGGTAAAGTAGTGGTATGGCCGAAGTGGAGACAGCCCAGGTGCGACAGGCGGCGGAGCTGCGACAGGCAGGCGCGGCGGAACGGGCTGCAATGCCGCTGGCGGAGGCGATCTCGATCATGGCGCGGTTGCGTGCGCCGGGCGGCTGTCCGTGGGACCGCGAGCAGAGCTTCGACACGATTAAGCGCTATACGCTGGAGGAGACCTACGAGGTCTTCGACGCCATTGAGCGGCGGGCGTGGCCGGAGTTGAAGGATGAGTTGGGCGACCTGCTGCTTCAGGTGCTCTTTTACGCGCAGATGGCGTCGGAGGCGGGCCACTTCGACATCGCGGACGTTGCGGCAAATCTGAATGCGAAGCTGGTGCGGAGGCATCCGCATGTCTTTCCCGTGGATGGACGGCTTGCGGACGCGACCGACCCGGAGGCGGTGCTGCGCAACTGGGAGCTGATCAAGCGCGGCGAGAAGCTGACTGCGGCGGCGGGGAAAAAGACGGCATCGGCCATGGATGCGATTCCGCGCACCATGCCGGCGACGATGGAGGCGCGCAAGCTGGGCTCGAAGGCGGCGAAGGCGGGCTTCGACTGGCCGGATGTGGAGGGGCTCTTCGAGAAGTTGCAGGAAGAGATTGGCGAATTAAAGGCAGAGTTGGGAAATAATTCAAAGGATGTACCTCAGGGGCTGAAGCCCGATTTATTGGATCGGACTGACGGCACGGCTGAAGCCGTGCCCTTAAGCAAAACGAATGCCTCGGCAGCCTCAGAAGAGGCGGGAACGGCAAGAGCCGCAATTGAAGAGGAGTTGGGCGATCTGCTCTTCACCGCGGTGAATCTGGCGCGGCACTTGAAGGTGGATGCGGAGTCGGCGCTGCGCGCGGCGAACCGGAAGTTCCGCGCGCGCTTCCGTACAATGGAGGCCAACGCGGGAGGCTTTGACGCGCTGTCCTCGCTGACGCCCGCCGAACTGGATGCGCTGTGGAACCGGGCCAAGCGCGCAGACGAAGCGAAGCCGGAGAGGCCAGCCGGCAGTGAGCCGGGTATGACTGCGCCGGGTGGGTTGAAGACATGAGCGAGCCGAAACAGACGAGCGATGCGATCAAGGTCCCGGGCCATGAGAAGGATGCCCGGGGCGATACCAAGCAGATCCGCATTGCGCCGGTGACGAAGCTGGCAGACTTCGAGCAGTGCGTCGACGTGCAGCTCGCGGTGTGGGGATACAGCGACAGCGACCTGATCCCGAAGCGTGTCTTTATCGTTGCCGAGCGCATCGGCGGGCAGGTGCTGGGGGTCTTCGACGGCAACAAATTGGTGGGCTTCGCAATGTCGTTACCCGGCTATCACGACGGCAAGCCCTACCTGCACTCGCACATGCTGGCCGTGCTGCCGGAATATCGCAACATGGGGCTGGGACGCAAGCTGAAGCTGGCGCAGCGCGACGACGCGCTGGAGCGCGGCATCGACCTGATGGAGTGGACCTTCGACCCGCTGGAGATCAAGAACGCGCACCTGAACATCGCGCGGCTGGGCGCGATTGCGCGGCGCTACATGCGCAACATCTATGGCCCGTCGACCTCGCCGTTGCAGGGCGGGCTGCCCACCGACCGGCTGGTTGTGGAGTGGTGGCTGAGGTCACCGCGGGTGCGGCGGGCATTGGGTGAAGAGATAGCGGACGAAGAGACGGCGGAGCAGGCGACCGCGGCCGACGAGGTGGTGGAGCGGATCGATGTGCCGTGCATCGTCCACGACTGGAAACGCGATCCGCAGCGGCGTACTCTGGCAGAGTCGCTGCAGACGCGCAACCGGCTCATCCTGGAGTCGGCGTTTGCGCGCGGGCTCGCCATCACCGGCTACGAACGCTGCGCAAATGGCGACGGATTCTTTCTGCTGGGGCGTGTGGGTGGACTGTAGGGCAGGGAACAGGGAACAGGGAACAGAAGAGCAGGGAACGGAACGACGCCAGGACAGGAAGACCTCTATGCTGACCATCGACGCAGTTCATCTACGCGAGATCAACATGCCTCTCGCCTTTCCGTTCGAGACCAGCTTTGGCCTCACTACAACCCGCCGCATCCTGCTGGTGGAGATCGAGTCCGGCGGGATGACGGCCTGGGGCGAGTGCGTGGCCGGCGAGCACCCGTACTTCTCCGAGGAGAGCATCGACACCGCGTGGATCATTACCGAGACGGAGCTTGCGCCGCGCCTGGTGGGCAAGGAACTGGCCGGCGGCGGGAGTTGTCCTGCGCTCTTCTGCCAGGTGCGCGGACACCGCATGGCCAAGGCGGCGCTGGAGAACGCGGTGTGGGAGCTGGAAGCGCAGAAGAAGCGCGTGCCGCTGGCGAAGCTGCTGGGCGGTACGCGCAGCGCGATTCCCTGCGGCGTCTCGATTGGAATTCAGCCGTCGCCCGCGGCGCTGATGGAGAAGATCGAGCAGGAGTTGACGGCGGGCTATCAGCGCATCAAGCTGAAGTGCAAGCCGGGCTGGGACACAAAGATCTTTGAGGCGGTGCGCGCGCGCTGGCCGGAGATTCTGCTCAGTTGCGACGCCAACTCGGCCTATCGCATCGTCGACTTCGACCACATCGTGGAGTGGGACCAGTTCAAGCTGCTGATGATCGAGCAGCCGCTGTGGTACGACGATTTCTACTTCCACTCGATGTTGCAGAAGCGGCTGCAGACGGCCATCTGCCTGGACGAATCGATCCGCAACCGTCGCGACGCGCTGGCCGCCATCGCCATGCAGTCGTGCCGGATCATCAACATCAAGGCGGGGCGGGTGGGCGGCTTCTCCGAGGCGATCGCCGTGCACAACGCGGCGGCGGAGCGCGGCATTCCGGTGTGGTGCGGAGGAATGCTGGAGACGGGCATCGGGCGTGCGCACAACATCGCGCTCTCGTCGTTGGAGAACTTCTCGCTGCCGGGCGATGTGTCGGCGTCGGCACGCTACTGGGCCGAAGACATCATCGAGCCGGAGGTGACGGTCAACGCCCGCGGCGAGATCGAGGTGCCGCACGGCACTGGCTGCGGCTTCACCGTGCTGCGCGACCGCATCGAGGCGCTGACCGTGCGCCGGAAGACGCTGCGCGCCTCGGCGCGCGTGACGGCGTAGATCTCGGCGTGAGAGTTGACGCGGCGCGTTTCATCGTTCCTCCATCTCCCTTCCGGCATGGTGCATTGCAGGTCGTAGACTTCGCGTAGGCATTTTTGCTAAAGGTGCAGACCGTCGCGCAGCGAGCAAAATGCGGGGATTCTTCCCCTTCCCCTTCGGCTGCGCTCAGGGTCAGGGTCAGAATGACAATCCATTTTTGGTCTATAGCAATTACGAAAATGCCCTAGCCCTGAAGCTCATTCTCCTGAACGGATTGCCGATAGAGGCTCTAGGCCTTTTCCCGGCTGCTGAGCGGTTGCGTGTCTTCGCTGCCCGGGGCGGACCTCGCGGGCCGGAAGCGCACAGACCCATAAGGCGGACGAGTATGAAGGAGTTTTCATGAGGCGATCCTGCATTGCGGCAACCATTTATATTCTCATGCACCTCTGTTGGAGCGGGCCTACGGCCACGGCGCAGAGCATGGAGGACCTGAACCTTCAGATGCATGGCTATGCCACCCAGGGATTCATCTACACCACCAACAACAACTGGAACACCGCAGACACGACCGACGGCAGCCCGGCGTGGACCGAGGCGGTCATTAACGTCACCGTCCAGCCCCGGCCCAAACTGCGCATCGGCGTGCAGCCGCGATTTTTTCTGCTCGGCAACTATGGCAACCAGATCACGCTGGACTGGGCGCAGGGAGACTATAAGGTCAACGAGCGCTTCGGCTTTCGCATGGGCAAGGTCAAGACACCGATCGGTCTGCTGAACGAGACGCAGGACATCGATTCGGTGCATCTGTGGGTGCTGCTGCCCCAGTCGCTGTACGCGATTGCCAACCGGAACTCGATTTTGTCGCACTACGGCGGCGTGGTCTACGGCACAATCCCGCTGGGCGACTCCTTCGGTGAGCTGGAGTACCGCGCCTACGGCGGCCAGCGCGTGCTCAGCTCGGACGACGCAGTCTTCCAGACGGTGCGGGACAAGGGCATCTCGCTGCCCAATGGGGCCACCGGCCCCATGTACGGAGGCACGCTGCGCTGGCAGACCCCGCTGCGCGGTCTGATGGCCGGCGCCAGCGAAGACTCCGAGCACACCTCCGGCGCGGCCGTTCTGGGCGCTCTGAATGGAAGCCTGCAGGCGACCCACTTTTACCAGCCCTACCTTTATGGGATCTACGAGCGCAACAAGTTGATGGTGGGGGGCGAGTACACGCGCCAGGCCCTGCAAAAGACCACGTCATTTGTGGGCGGTCCCACCATCTTCATCCCCAAGGACCAGCGCGCCTGGTATCTGATGGCCAGCTACAAACTCTCTGAGCGCCTGACCGGCGGCATGAACTTCAGCTATTCGCTGGACCGCCAGTTGCCCGTCTCCAACGCGCGTTATCAGAAGGACTGGACGCTCTCGGCGCGGTACGACGTCGATAGCTATCTCTATCTCAAGGCCGAACAGCACTTTGTCGATGGCTCGGAGTTCGGATACAGCACTTCGGACAATCCCGGTGGGCTCAAGCCCAATACGCGGATGACACTGCTGAAGATTGGAGTGAGCTTCTGATGAAAACGAATGCAGGAACACCCAAAAAATCTCGAATCCTGACTCTCCTCTTCGGTTTGCTCATTCCGGCACTGGGCGGTGCGCATGCGCAGGTTGTGATCATCGCGAATCCCAATGTGAGCGTGTCCAGCGTCTCCAAATCCGAACTGCGCGACATCTTTATCGGGGCCTCCACCAGTCTGAAGGACAGCATGCAGGTGACGCCCGTGCTGCTGAAGCAGGGGCCCGTGCAGAACGAGTTTCTCAGTCTCTATATCGGCAAGTCCGACTCCGGGTTCCGGGCCGGCTGGCGCAGCGTTCTCTTCTCCGGTCAGGGCATGATGCCAAAGACACTGGATTCTGAGGCTGCGGTGGTGGAGTATGTGGCGCACACGCCGGGCGCAATCGGGTACATCGGACGGTCTGCACCGCATGAAGGGGTAAAAGTCCTGGCCGTGAGGTGAGTCGGTGACTCCAACTTTGCAGATGAAGCACAGCATCCGGGCACGCATCCTGGCGATTCTGGGGATGCTGGCTGTGGGATATCTGCTACTGCTCGCACTGGAGCAGTTTACCGCCGGCGCCACGCAGCGGCACATGGACCGGATGTCCACCTCCGTGTTTCCGGCGGCGCTGAGCGTGCGCGACGCGGAGGCCTCCTTCGACCAGATGACGAAGCACTACAAAGAGGCCGTGCTGATCGAAGACCCGGGCACGCTGGCCGCCGCCGACAAAGATGCCGACGCGGTCGAAGAACACCTGACCGGGCTGCGCGGCTCAGTAGCGCCATTTCCCGAACTGGCCCGCAGCGCCGACGATCTTTTGACTCAGTTTTCGGATATCCGCTCGCGTTCGCGCGAAACCTATGGCGCCCTGCTGGCCAGCAAGGACAATGTGACAACGGACCTGCAGAGCCAGGTCGTGGCCCTGGCCTCGGATGACCGCAACATGGCCGCCGCAATGCAGGCACTGGACCAATCGATCGGCAGCCAGTTTCAGGGCGAGCTGAGCGCCATCGACCTGTGGTCCGTCCGTTCCAGCATCGCCGGTTCTGTGATGTTGGGAATCGCCCTGCTGGGATGCGCCGGCGCGTGGTGGGTGCTGCAATACAAGGTGATCCTGCCGCTGCACGGACTTGCCGGCCGCATGCGGGACATAGCCGAGGGAGACGGCGATCTGACCGCCCGCGTGGAGGTGCATGAGCGCGACGAACTGGACGAGGTGGGACACTGGTTCAACGTCTTCATTGAACGCATCGAGCAGATTGTCCTGCGCGTGACGGAGAACGCGCGCGCCCTGAATGAGGCCGCCACCGGCCTGGCCGGGATCGCGCACGAAACCGCCTCGCAGTCCGCCATGCAGCAGGACCAGGCGGCGCACATTACCGTGAGCATGGGCGAGATCTCCACCGCGGTGCATCAGATCAGCGAGACCACGCAGAACGCGGCGCGCGACGCCCGCAAGGCCGAGGAGAACGCCCACGCCGGCGGCCAGACCATCCAGTCCACCGTCTCCACCATTCAGCAACTGCTGGCGGCCAACCAGGCGACTGCGACCAAGATTGAAGAACTCGGCCAGGCCAGCGATGCCATTGGAACGATCATCGGCGTGATCGACGACATTGCCAATCAGACCAGCCTGCTGGCCCTCAACGCCAGCATCGAGTCGGCCCGTGCCGGGGAACACGGACGCGGCTTCGCGGTGGTTGCGGCGGAGGTCAGACGGCTCGCCGAACGCACCAGCCGCGCCACCAAGGAGGTCGACCAGATGGTGCGCGCCATTCAGGCGGGGACCGCGGAGGTGGTCGAGGCCATGCGCTCCAGTATGAGTCATGTGGAGAGCGGCGTCGGCTCGGCACGCTCCGCAGGAGACGCGCTGGCCAGCATCATCCAGGGATCTGAGGCGTTGCAGAAGAGGGTCACACAGATCGCCACCGCATCCGCCCAGCAGTCGTATGCGACCGAATCGGTGAACGCCAACCTCAACGAGATTTCCAGCATCATCGAACGTACGACCAACAGCTCCGCGCGTTCCGTCGTTGCCTGCGACCGCCTCTCCAATCTGGCGGCAAACCTGAATGAGCTGGTTGGCTCCTTCATGGTACGCAATACGCTGTTGTCCTCCGGTGGGCAAAACAGCGCCTATTACGCAAGCGAGACCCCCGCGCAGTCCACGGCCCCGGTGCTGGGCCTGTCACGTCGGGGTCCCTCCGCGGCTCTCAACGCGTCTGTAGCGCTCAAGCCGTGATTCCATCCCTGAACAACGGCGCAAGGACCTTCAGGACACTTCACGGGGCTTGCTGTCGTCCAGGTGCGCATCTATGACCGCGGTAGACCATTGCATCGGTTTCGGCGCGATCAGAGGCCGGAGGCTTGAATGGCTGCCAGTATCCATTGCAGCAGCAGTTGCGGAGCGCAGCCCAGAAGCACCACAAGGGCGGCAAGCAAGAGCATAATGACCTGGCTGAGAATTGGCGTTCGTATCTCCCTGGCGCCGGAAGCGGGAGCTGCAACGTAGACTCGCTTGAGCACACGCAGGTAGTAGTAGAGCGCGACGGCGCTCATGGCGATGGCCAAAACGACCAGCCAGAGCAGGCCTATCGACCCCGGCGCGGCGTTCAGCACAGATACAAAAAGATAGAATTTGGCGAAGAACCCGGCCAGGGGTGGAATCCCCGCCAGCGAGAGAATAAAGATCGCCAGGCAAAACGAGAGCACGGGCGCTCGTCTGCCGAGCCCGTCGAAGTTCGAGAGATCGTCGCCGCCCGTTTGTTGCTCGACAACCGCAATCACGCCAAAGGCGCCAAGCGTCGCCAGAGCGTAGGTCACAACGTAATAGAGCAGTGCGGCAAGGCCCTGTTCGGCGTGAGCCACGACTGCCAGCAGCATGGTGCCCGCGTGCGCGATGGCCGAGTAGGCAAGCAATCGCCGCAGACTGGTCTGGCGAATGGCGACCAGGTTCCCCAGCAGCATGGACGCTGCGGCCATCAGGGCCAGCACCGGGACCCAGCCGCGCACAAGATGCGGCAAAGCGGCCGTGCCTTCCGCACCCACAAAGCCCAGCGCCATCACCTGGAAAAAGATAAAGAAGCTGGCGACTTTGGATCCGGATGCGATGAACGCAGCGCTGGGAGCGGGCGCGCCCTGGTAGACGTCCGGTGCCCAGAAGTGGAATGGAGCAGCCGCGACTTTAAACCCAAGGCCGATCGCAGTGGTGACGATGGCGACGACCAAAAACGGGCTAATGGCCGGCCCGCGAATCGCGATTGCAATGTGCGGCAGACTGGTGGAATTCGACAGGCCGTAGAGCAGGCTGAATCCAAACAGCAGGAACGCCGCCGACACACCGCCGAAGAGATAGTACTTCAGCGCGGCCTCCGACGACTGCGCGCTGCGTTTGTCGAAGGCCGCAAGAATGTAGAGCGACAGGCTCAACAGCTCCAGCGAGATAAACAGGACCAGCAGGTCCTCTGTGCCTGCCAGAAACATCATTCCAGCGGTCGCAACCAGAAGCAGCAGGACAAACTCGCCAACGTGTTCCGTGAAGGTCGAGTCCACAAAGAGCAGCAGCGTGAGAATTGTCAGCGCGAGCAGTACGATCTGGACCAGACGTGTCAGCGGATTCGCAATGAGCATCCCGTCGAGAATGCTGGCCGCCTCCTGCGCCAGCAGAATCCGCGCAATCGCTCCCGCGCAGCCGATCGATGCAAGACCAGCGGCAACAGCGAACCGGACGCGCGTGCTGCATCTGCGCAGAACCATCAGGTCGGTTGCCATCACGATCAGCGCCGTGGCTACGACAATAACCTCCGGCAACGCGAGACGCAGCAACTGCGCATAGTTGATTGCGGTCATTGCCAGCTCCCTTTGCGCAAGCCTTCAAACAGCGGCGAGTTCAACGCAGGAACGATGACATTCAGAAGCGCCTGCGGATAAAGTCCGATTAGCACACTCGCACCCATCAGGATCATTGCGCCGATGCGCTCGGGATACGAGATCGGCGGCAACGGAGGATTCGGCGGCGCGGATTCGACTTCCGCCTCCGCAAAAAATGCCTTTTGCAGCGCGCGCCAGATGTACACCACGCCGACAATAAGACCGAATCCCGCGCAGACTGCAAACAGGGGATACGCGCGCCAGACTCCGATCAAGATCATCAACTCCGCCACAAACCCGCTGAACCCGGGCAGGCCCATGCTGGCCATCCCGGCAATCACAAAGGTGACTGCGGCAAAGGGAATGACTTTGTTGAGGTTCATTGGACCCAGCGCCGCCAGATCGCGGGTATGGGTGCGGGCATACACCATGCGGCCTACCACAGCGAAGAGCAGTCCCGCAAGAATGCCATGCGAGAACATCTGCAGTACCGCGCCGGAGATTCCAATCTGGTTCAAGGTCATCAGACCGAGCAGGATGAAGCCCATGTGGCTGACGCTCGAATAGCCGATGACGAATTTGAAGTCTTTCTGAACCAGCGCGACCAACGCGCCATAGACAATCCCGATGACTGCGAGCAACGCAAAAACATCGCGCCATGAACCAAGGCCCATCACATGGAAGCTCCACGGCCCCAGGCCAAGTGGGAACAGCGTCATGGCCACGCGCAGGCAGCCGTAGGCGCCCAGCTTCATGACCACACCGGCAAGCAGCATGGAAGCAGCTGTGGGCGCGGCGACGTGGCCCGTCGGCGCCCATGTGTGGAGGGGCCACATGCCTGCAAGAACCGCAAAGCCGGCGAATACCATGGGAAACGCCAGCATCTGAAAGTGCAGCGAAAACGGAAACTGTGCCAGATCGCCAAGCGAGGCAGTCTTTGCGCCGGCCGCAACATATGCCGCGATAAGTCCGATAAAAACCATCGCGCTCCCGGCGAAGGAGTAGAGCGCAAGTTTCATTGCGCCATACTCTCGGCGCGTCGAACCCCATATGGCAATCAGGAAATACTTTGGGACAATGACAAGCTCGTAAAAGACGAAAAGTAGCAATAGGTCGTAGCTAAGAAATACTCCATAGACCGCACCAATCAGTAACAAATAAAACGCGAAGAATTCCTTGGCTCGATCTGCAATGTTCCAGGAAAAAAGAATTCCGGTAATCGCGATGATCCCCGTCAGCAGCAGCAGAGTCAGGCTGATGCCGTCTGCCGCGAGGCGATACTCGATGCCAAGAGGTGGAATCCACGGCACGCGAGCGACGGTCAGCATCTCTCCGGTCCGGTGCAGCAGGAAATACGTAAGCGTAATACCGAACCCAACCAACGCCGTCAGCAGCGCAAGGATGCGCGCCAAGGCCACGCTGCCCCTGGGCAGCAGGAGCTGTGCAGCCGCTCCCAGAAATGAGATGTAGATCGTCCAGGCAAGCATATTCAGAACACCACGTTCCGTTGTCGATCAAAACTTTAAATGTTGCACCATCTGGATTACGGTATTGTTAATTGTCCCGAGAAGCAGTTGTGGATAGAGGCCCAAAGCAAACATCATGCCGATCGTGGGCGCAAGAACGATCCGCTCGCCCGCAGTCAGATCGGGTAGACGTATCCATCGCTCATTGAGCGGCCCGGAGAAAACTCGCTGAAGAATTCCAAGAACTAAGATTGCAGTTACAAGCAGTCCTATGACTGCGAGCGACGTTGCCCAGGTAACGAGCGGAAATGAACCTTTAAAGATCAGGAACTCTCCGATAAAACCATTCAGGCCGGGCAGACCCAACGACGAGAATAGTGCGATGCCCATGAGTCCGGTAAAGACTGGCGCGACCTTGCGCAGGCCCCCAAAATCATCCAGACCACGCAATCCGCCACTTCGTTTTTCCAGCATGGCGACGAACCAGAACAGCGTTGCGGCGGTCAGCCCATGATTGAACATCTGTAGAAAAACGCCATTCATCGCTGCATACTTCTCGGCAGTCAAGGCCGCATCGCCTCCTGTAAATTTCACGATCACAAATATTCCCAGCAGGCAATAGCCAAGGTGATTGATTGAAGAGTAGGCGAAGATGCGCTTCAAGTCCTTCTGGGCAAGCGCGGCGTAGGCGGAGAGGACAATGGTCGCCACCGCCAGCCACAGGAGAGGCGTCAGAACTACCTGCATCTGCGCACCAAAGATGGGTAGAAGAATGCGGAGAAAACCGTAGACTCCCATCTTCGACATCGCGCCGGTTAGGAGAATTGTAGTTCCGGTAGGCGCTTCACAGTAGGCGGAGGGAAGCCATGTGTGAAACGGGAACAGCGGGACTTTGACAGCGAAGCCTAAGAACGCTCCGATAAAGAGGACCAGCGCCATATGCTCCGGCGCGAACCTGTGCCAGGCCAATTTGTCAACTACATCTGGTATAAGCTGGCCGTTCTGCGCAAGCGCCGCAAGGTCGATGAAGTCGAATTGTTTAACAGCAAGGAATATGGCTAGAAACGCCAGCAGCAATGCGATGCTGCCGACCATCATATAAACCAGAAACTGTGTGGCAGCCCTGGTGCGGCGCGGCCCGCCCCAAAGCCGAATAAGAAAAAAAGCCGGAACCAAACTGAGCTCCCAATAGATAAACCAGTGAAAGAAATTCAAGGCAGTGAAGGTCCCAAAGAGACACGCCTGCAGAATAAGTACAAGGGAATAATAGAGCGCTACTCTCTGCTGAATCTGCCACGAGGCAACAATTGCGATGGGAACCACAATGGAACTAAGCAGCAACATCAGCAGCCCGAGTCCATCAATACCGACGTGATACTCCACGCTTAGATACGAAATCCAGGCGTGCCGCTCTTGAAACTGAAGACTCCCAGATGACGAATCGAAGTGGCGCCATAAGATAAGGGTAAGCACGAACGCAGCAAGACTAAAGGCCAGCGCCGTCCAACGAACTGCATTCTTGTTCTGACCGCTAAGCGCAAGCAGAATGAGCGCGCCGGCAACTGGCACGATCGTGAGAAGTGTGAGCCATGGAAAGGCGATCATACCTTCGCCCCCCAAAGCAGAAATATGACAAGCGCGATGAGCGCACAACCGATGATTCTCATATAACTCTGGACCTGGCCATCCTGCAGCAGGGAAAGAATCTGACCGCCGAGACTAATGTCTTGGCAACCCTCATCGAAGCTTGAGTTCACTACGGATGCGTCAAGGAAGTTGTCCAGCCATGCAACACCGAGGACAAGATACGACACGGTCTGCACCGCGCCGTTCCAGACCCTTCGATCGAGCCAGTCGGAGAGCCAGGCAGCCCAGACATTCAGGCGGAGAACCGTCGCCCCATAGAGTGCATCGATGTAACAGGCTTGGCCCAGAACGGTAAAGATAGTCGGCCGCAGCTTCTCCAATTGGTCCATACTATTGGAGCTATCCATCGTCCTGCGTCCATAGAACCACCAACCAAGTCCAAGTCCGCATAAGACGAGTAGTGACGAGAAGATCATTACTTGCAGAACGCCAAAGCCGAAGAATGCGGCAAGATTAAGCGTAGCTGGCTTGCCGTCGAGGAACGATTGAAACCATGGCCATGCGGGCGTACCGATCAGTCCAAGCAGCATGGCGAGCGCAGCAAGTATCACCAGGGGGATCGTCATGATTGCGGGGCTTTCGTGCGGCTGGGGCGGTGCGTAACGCGAGTCTGTTGAGTTAGGGGAATGGAGTAAGTCGTGGCTTGCCCCCGCCAGATGTGCATTACCGCCAAACACATAGTAGAGCTGGCGCGTCATATAGAAGGCGGTGAGCAATGCGCCGAAGGCCCCCATATAAAACGGGGCTTGAGAGACGCTCCAGAAAAGCGCGGAGCGGAGAATCTCATCTTTACTCCAGAAGCCGGAGAAGAGCGGGAAACCGCAGAGCGCAAGCATACCCACGGCATATGCCGCAAAGGTGATGGGCATGAGTCTTCGCAGACCGCCCATGCGACGGATGTCCTGTTCGCCGCTGCATCCGTGAATGACCGAGCCTGCGCCGAGGAAGAGCAAGGCTTTAAAAAATGCGTGAGTAATTAGATGAAACATTCCCACTGCAACGCCACCAACGCCCAGACCCATCATCATGTAGCCAAGCTGCGAGATGGTGGAATAGGCGAGAATTCGCTTGATGTCAAATTGCGCAACGGCGATCAACGCGGCAAAGACAGCGGTGGATGCGCCGACCCAGGTAACTACTTGCAGCGCGGCGGTTGGGCCGAGGGAGTTACTCGCGTGTACGCTCATCAACGGATAGATGCGCGCAACAAGAAATACTCCGGCTGCAACCATTGTCGCCGCGTGAATCAGCGCACTCACGGGCGTCGGACCCTCCATTGCGTCCGGCAGCCAGACATGAAAGGGGACCTGTCCGGACTTCCCTGCCGCGCCGCAGAAGATAAGCAGTGCGATCCCTGTGGAGGCCGCCAAACCTATAACGGTTGACTGCGCCGCGAGAAGGATAAGCGCCGAACGCTCGAGACATCCGGCTCCACTGTCGTAAAAAAGTAGAGTGCCCGTATTTGCATACAGCCAAACCATTCCCAATAAAAATGCGAGATCGCCGATACGCGTAGTGATGAATGCTTTCTTGGCAGCCGCAGCGGCTTTCGGATTGCTGTACCAAAATCCGATGAGCAGATAGGAGGTGAGTCCCACGATCTCCCAGCACATAAAGAGCAAAAGTAAGCTATTCGCGATGACTACGCCCAGCATGGCCCCGGCGAAGAGCGCCATAAAGCAGAAGAAGCGCGTAAAGTTCTCGTCATTGGCCATGTATCCGACACTGTAGATAAAAATCAGAAGGCCCACAAAAGTGACCATCAGAAGCATCAATGCGGTCAGTGGATCGAGCATCCAGCCCAGCTTCAGCCACTGGTTGCCGAACTGGAACCAGCGGAAGTTGACCGTTAGGACCTGTTCACCAGCGTGATTGCCGAGCACATGCAAAAATGCGTCAATGGAGAGCAAGAAGGAGAAAGCCACGGAACCGATGGCCAGC